>Ga0102941_1001358_pt1 | contig 11438 bp, 9 predicted proteins | sample SalPonR2_C_D2_MG_FD_79281 | JGI IMG/M metagenome (GOLD analysis project Ga0102941, IMG submission 79281) | Salt pond soil microbial communities from South San Francisco under conditions of wetland restoration - Salt Pond MetaG R2_C_D2_MG | ecosystem: Environmental > Aquatic > Marine > Intertidal... | reverse complement strand
GGTCACTGAAAAATGCTCTGCCAGCCCCTCGACGGTCACTTTTCCATCGCGCGCGGCGATGTCCACAATCTCGGCTTGCCTGAATCCAATCGGCACGGCGGTCCTATCCCAACGGTTGCGCACAACCGGTGCGCTGCGCCTTCATCTAACCGGAACGATGCCGGGTTGGGAATGGAAAACGAACATTCGCTTGCGTCTCACGCTGATTCCGTCCGCATTTTCAATCCCCGGCCAAAATAAATCCTGTTGGATTTCAATTGGATGGCAAGAAAATCAGATCAAAACCGAACAAAAACGAAAAATCTCTTTCCTTTTTGTTCGGTTTGCCCGACCCTTCCGAAGGGGAGGAAGACTGTTGCACCAGCAAGCCGACATAGGCGAGATTCATGATCTTTTGGTCGTTGGTGGTGGCATCAACGGGTGCGGCATTGCGCGTGATGCCGCCGGACGGGGCCTTTCGGTGCAGCTTGTCGAAATGAACGATCTTGCTTCGGCCACGTCGGGCGGATCGACCAAGCTGTTCCACGGTGGCTTGCGGTATCTTGAGTACTTCGAATTTCGGCTTGTCCGCGAGGCGCTGATGGAGCGCGAAACCTTGCTGCGTGCCATGCCGCACATCAGTTGGCCGATGCGGTTTGTCCTGCCCTATCATCGCGACATGCGCTTCGAGAGCGCTACACCCGCCTCGCGGCTGCTTGGGGCGATCATGCCCTGGATGCGGGGCAGCAGGCCCGCCTGGCTGATCCGGTTCGGGCTGTTCCTTTATGACACATTGGGTGGCCGGGATATCTTGCCGGGCACCAAGACACTGGACCTGCGCAATGCCCCCGAGGGGCGGGCGCTGCAGGCGCGGTTCGCCAAGGCATTCGAATATTCCGATTGCTGGGTCGATGACGCGCGGTTGGTGGTTCTGAACGCGCGCGACGCGGAAGAGAACGGCGCACGGATTCGAACGAGAACCAAGGTCATCGCGGCGCGACGCAGCCGCGGCATCTGGCAGGTGGAGCTTGAAGATACCGAAACCGGTGCACGGTCTACCCTTGCCGCAAAGGTCCTGGTCAACGCCGCCGGTCCCTGGGTCAGCGACCTGATCCAAAACAAGATTGGCCTGAACTCCGCCGAGCAGGTGCGTCTTGTCCGCGGGTCGCACATCGTGACGCGCAAGCTGTTCGATCACGACAAGTGCTATTTCTTTCAGGGTGAGGACGGGCGGATCACCTTCGCGATCCCCTATGAGGGGGATTTCACCCTGATCGGCACCACGGATCAGGATCACGCGGACCCCTCTGTCCTACCGGAATGCTCTGAGGAAGAGCGCGACTACCTCCTGAATTTCGTGAACGAATATCTTCGCGATCCGATCAACGCGGACGATATCGTCTGGACCTATTCAGGTGTGCGCCCGCTCTACAATGACGGCGCCTCCTCGGCCACGGCCGCGACGCGCGACTACACGCTCAAGCTCGATAGCCGGGGCGGTGCGCCGCTTCTCAACATCTTTGGTGGCAAGATCACCACCTACCGCCGCTTGGCGGAGGCCGCGATGGATGAACTTGCGCCGTCCTTCCCCGACATGGGCGCCGAATGGACGGCGGGCGTTCCCTTGCCCGGCGGGGATTTCGCGGTCGGCGATGTGCGGGCCCTGATGGATCAGTTGCGCAGTGAATATGCATTCCTCACCGGTCCATGGGCCAGTCGGTTGATCCGTGCCTACGGAACCGAGGCGCGTGATATGCTGGGGCGCGCGCAAAGCGTGGCACATTTGGGCCAATCCTTTGGACATACGCTTTTTGCAGCCGAGGTCTCTTGGCTGATGCAGCACGAATACGCCCGCACGGCCGAGGATATCGTGTGGCGCCGCAGCAAACTGGGCCTGCGCATGACGCATGCCGAGGTTGAGGCATTGAACGCTTGGATGATCGAGCATCGCGCGGTGAACACTGCCGCGCCTGCTGTCAAACGCGCTGGAGGCGGTAAATGAGCCTGATCTTGGAAAACGTGACCAAGGTGGTTGGGGCGGACACCCATATTCATCAGACAAGCCTCGAGCTTGAGAAGGGCACGATGAATGTTCTTCTTGGGCCGACCCTGTCGGGCAAGACGTCGCTGATGCGGTTGATGGCCGGGCTTGATGCGCCGAATGCGGGGCGGATCATCTGGAACGGCGATGACGTGACCGGCATGCGCGTGCAGGATCGCAAGGTCGCGATGGTGTACCAGCAGTTCATCAATTATCCCTCGATGAGCGTTTATGACAACATCGCCTCGCCGCTGCGTCTGATGGGCAAGTCGCGCAAGGAAATCGACGACGCGGTGCACAAGACCGCCGATCTGATGCAGTTGACCCCGCTGTTGGCGCGCAAACCGTTGGAACTGTCGGGCGGCCAGCAACAACGCTGCGCCCTTGCGCGGGCCTTGGTGAAGGACGCGGGCCTCGTCTTGTTGGACGAGCCGCTGGCAAACCTTGACTACAAGCTGCGCGAGGAACTGCGGGCGGAAATCCCGCGCATCTTCGAGGAATCGGGCGCGATCTTCGTGTATGCCACGACCGAGCCCGAAGAAGCCCTGCTTCTGGGCGGCAACACCGCCACCTTGTGGGAGGGGCGCGTGACGCAATTCGGCCTGACCCCTTCGGTCTATCGCGCGCCCGTCGACGCAACGACGGCCCGCGTGTTCTCGGACCCGCCGATGAATTTCCTGGAGATCCGCAAGGCGGGCGACCAGTTGAACTTCGGGGATGGGCAGGCCGCGGCGGCCACGGGCGCCCACAAGGCGCTTGCGGATGGCACCTACCTGGCGGGTTTCCGGCCCAACCATCTCGAGATCGACCGGCATACCGCCAATGCGCTCGAGTTCCGCACAAAAGTGGTCGTGACAGAGATCACCGGGTCAGAGACGTTCGTGCACCTGGATCATCACGGCGACCGTTGGGTCGGCCTTGTGCATGGGGTGCGCGATCTGGAACTGGGCACGGCGCTGAAAGCCTATCTCGACCCCACGCATGTCTACATCTTTGCACAGGACGGCAGCCTCGTTGCGCCCGCGTCCTATGCCACAGCCGCGTAAGGAGCTCTGATCATGGCGAAAATCACGCTGAGCAATCTTGCGCATTCCTACCTGCCGAACCCGGCCAGTGAGGATGACTATGCGCTCAAGGAATTGAACCACGATTGGGTCGACGGAGAGGCCTATGCCCTTCTGGGGTCATCGGGTTGCGGCAAGTCCACGCTGCTCAACATCATCTCGGGTCTTTTGATGCCGTCGCGCGGGCGGATATTGTTCAACGACGAAGACGTCACCGACGCGCCCACGGCCCAACGCAACATCGCACAGGTGTTCCAGTTTCCGGTCGTCTACGACACGATGACCGTGCGCGATAACCTTGCCTTTCCACTGCGCAACCGCGGTGCCGACCCAAGCTATGTGGCCCAACGCGTCCAGCAGATCGCAAAGATGATCGGCATGGAAGACGTGTTGAACCGCAAGGCGCGCGGCCTGACGGCGGATGCCAAGCAAAAGATATCGCTCGGCCGCGGGATGGTGCGCGAAGATGTCAATGCGCTGTTGTTCGATGAGCCTCTGACGGTGATCGACCCGCATATGAAGTGGGAGTTGCGCACGCAACTCAAGGCCCTGCACCACGAGTTCGGGCACACGATGATCTACGTGACCCACGACCAGACCGAGGCCCTGACCTTCGCGGACAAGGTCGTCGTCATGTATGATGGCCGCGTGGTCCAGATGGGCACCCCGCAGGAATTGTTCGAGCGTCCGGAACATACCTTTGTGGGCTATTTCATCGGTTCGCCGGGCATGAACGTCCTGGGTGCCACCGTCAGCGGCGCGACCGCCAAGGTTGCGGGGCAAGAGGTGGCGTTGGGCAGGGTCTATGGGGATCTGTCGGGCAAGATCGAACTGGGCGTGCGCCCCGAGTTCGTTCAACTCGGGACCAGCGACACCGGCATCCCCGCCCGCGTGCGCCGGGTCGAGGACGTGGGCCGCCACAAGATCGTGCGGCTGGATATGTCGGGCCAGAATATCGATGCGATCATCGGCGAGGGCGAAACGCCGCCATCCGACAGCACATTCGTCAGTTTTGCGCCCGCTGGGATCAACATCTATGCCGATGATTGGCGTGTGCAGCCCATGCAGGAGAGCGCGGCATGAACAAGACCGTCAACCAAAGGGCATGGTTCCTGATCCTTCCGGTCCTTGTGCTTGTGGGCTTCTCCGCCGTGGTGCCGCTGATGACGGTGGTCAATTACTCGGTGCAGGACACGTTCGGAAACAACGTCTTCTTCCCCGCGGGCCTGGAGTGGTTCCAGATCAATCTGCAATCGGACCGGATGTGGGACAGTCTGCAACGACAGCTGATTTTCTCGTTCGTGATTTTGATCATTCAGATCCCGTTGGGCATTCTGATCGCGCTGAACATGCCCAAAGGCGGTTTCTGGGCCTCGATCTGCCTGGTGCTGATGTCCTTGCCGCTTTTGATCCCGTGGAACGTTGTCGGCACGATCTGGCAGATCTTCGGCCGCGCCGATATCGGCCTTCTGGGCTACGCGCTCTCGCAGATGGGCATCGATTACAACTACACGCAGGATTGGGTTGATGCCTGGATCACGCTGGTGGTGATGGATGTCTGGCACTGGACCTCGCTTGTGGCGCTTCTGGCCTATGCCGGGCTGCAGTCGATCCCCGATGCCTACTACCAGGCCGCCAAGATCGACCAGGCGAGCCGCTGGAAAGTGTTTCGCTATATCGAACTGCCGAAGATGCAGGGCGTCTTGATGATCGCCATTCTGCTGCGCTTCATGGACAGTTTCATGATCTATACCGAGCCCTTCGTGGTCACCGGTGGCGGTCCGGGCAGCTCGACCAATTTCCTGTCCATCGACCTGGTCAACATGGCCCTGGGGCAGATGGATCTGGGGCCCGCCGCTTCCTACTCGATCATGTACTACCTGGTGATCCTCCTGATTTCATACGTGTTCTACACGATCATGGTGAACCTCGACAAAAGGGATGGCGTGTAAATGTCTGCTTCAGTCACCTCTGTCCGACGCGCCCGGCTGAGCCCCAAACCCTTTGTCATGGGCCTCTACCTGCTGTTCTTGATGCTGCCGATCTACTGGCTGCTCATCATGAGCCTCAAGACCAATTCCGAGATCGTGGGCGGGATCACCTTGTGGCCCGAGAACCTGACGTTCGAGAATTATCGCACGATCCTGACCGACCAAAGCTGGTACGTTGGCTATATCAACTCGATCATCTACGTGACCTTGAACACGGTCATTTCGATCGCGGTGGCCCTTCCTGCGGCCTATGCCTTCAGCCGCTACCATTTCATGGGCGACAAGCACCTGTTCTTCTGGCTGCTGACCAACCGGATGGCCCCGCCCGCCGTTTTCGCGTTGCCGTTCTTCCAGCTCTATGGCTCGGTTGGCCTGTTCGATACCCATATCGCCGTGGCCCTGGCCCACTGCCTTTTCAACGTGCCGCTGGCGGTTTGGATCCTCGAAGGTTTCATGCGCGGTGTCCCCAAGGAAATCGACGAAACCGCCTATATCGACGGCTACAGCTTTGGCCGCTTCTTCACCCGCATCTTCATGCCCCTGATCGCCTCGGGCATCGGTGTCACGGCCTTCTTCTGCTTCATGTTCTCGTGGGTGGAACTGCTGTTGTCGCGGACACTGACGGCGACCGAGGCCAAACCCATTGCCGCGATCATGACGCGGACCGTGGGTGCTGCGGGTGTCGATTGGGGGGTTCTGGCGGCCGCCGGAATGCTCACGATCATCCCCGGCGCGCTCGTGATCTATTTCGTGCGCAATTACATCGCCAAGGGCTTTGCCCTGGGCCGCGTCTGACCCGAAAGGAAAGGAGTAAATTCAATGGCCTGGATGGCATGGACCACTGAAACCGCTATTTTCTTTGCGGTGATTGCCGCGATCCTGGTCTTCATGACCTTTCTCGCGATCAAGTATCCCGAAACGCCGCGTGTCGGTGTGCTTCGGATCGAAACGACCCGTGGTGACCGCCTGTTCATCACGCTTCTGGGCTCAGCCTTTATCAATCTCGCCTGGCTGGGCCTTGAGGTCGGCCCGCAGCCTTATGCGCTGCTGGCATGCCTTGTGTACGGTGCGGCGGTTTTCCGTTGGGTCTGACAAGGCACCACCAAGAGAAGCCGGCGTGCCGCGGGGTCCTTGCCCGAGGTGTGCCAAAACACCAACCGAGTTCCAAAACCTTAGGGAGGACATGATGAACTTGACCCTTAGAACAACCTCAGCCCTCGCGCTGACCGTGGGGCTGCTGGCCACCCCGGCCTTCGCGGACATGGATGCGGCGATCGCATTCCTGGACGAACATATCGAACGCTCCGCTCTGACACGGGCCGAGCAGGAAGCCGAAATGCAGTGGTTCGTCGATGCCGCCGCACCTTTCCAGGGCATGGAGATCCGCGTGGTTTCGGAAACCATCGCTACCCACGAATACGAGGCCAACGTGCTGGCGCCCGCGTTCGAGGCGATCACCGGCATCAGCGTCACCCATGACCTGATCGGCGAAGGTGACGTGGTCGAGCGTCTGCAAACCCAGATGCAGACCGGCGAAAACATCTATGACGCCTATATCAACGACAGTGACCTGATCGGCACCCATTGGCGCTACCAGCAGGCCCGCAACCTGACCGACTGGATGGCAGGCGAAGGCGCCAGCGTCACCAACCCGAACCTGAACCTCGATGATTTCATCGGGCTTGAGTTCACGACCGGACCAGATGGGCTGCTTTACCAGTTGCCCGACCAGCAATTCGCGAACCTCTACTGGTTCCGGTACGACTGGTTCACGGACCCCGAAATCATGGCCGATTTCCAGGAACAGTACGGATACGAACTGGGTGTTCCGGTCAACTGGTCCGCCTACGAGGATATCGCCGAGTTCTTCACCGGCCGTGAAATCGACGGTGTCGAGGTCTTCGGTCACATGGACTATGGTCGTCGCGACCCATCCCTGGGCTGGCGCTTCACCGATGCCTGGATGTCCATGGCTGGCATGGGCGACATCGGTGAGCCCAACGGCCTTCCCGTTGATGAATGGGGTATTCGCGTGAACGAGGACAGCCGTCCGGTCGGATCGTGCGTTGCGCGTGGCGGTGCCACCAACAGCCCGGCGGCGGTCTATGCCATCGAAAGCTACACCAACTGGCTGAACAACTACGCCCCACCCGAAGCCGCTGGCATGAACTTCTCCGAGGCGGGCCCGCTGCCCGCTCAAGGGGTGATCGCCCAGCAGATGTTCTGGTACACCGCCTTTACCGCCTCCATGGTCGGCGAAGGCGCGGAAGCGGTCCTTTATGACGATGGCTCCCCGCGTTGGCGCATGGCACCCAGCCCGCATGGCGTCTATTGGCGTGAAGGCCAGAAGATCGGCTACCAGGATGCCGGTTCCTGGACGCTGATGCAGTCGACACCCGTCGACCGGGCACAGGCCGCGTGGCTTTATGCGCAGTTCGTGACCTCGATGACGGTGGATGTGGAAAAATCCCATCAGGGCCTGACCTTCATCCGCGAGTCGACCATTCAGCACGACAGCTTCACCGAGCGTGCCCCGCTTCTGGGTGGTCTGGTCGAATTCTACCGTTCGCCCGCCCGTACCCAGTGGTCGCCGACCGGCACCAACATTCCTGATTACCCGCGTCTGGCGCCGCTTTGGTGGCAGAACATCGGCGATGCGTCGTCCGGTGCACTGTCCGCACAAGAGGCGCTTGACAACCTTTGTGCGCAGCAGGAAGCCGTTCTGGCCCGTCTTGAGCGTGCTGGGGTACAGGGCGATCTCGGTCCGCTTCTGAACGAGGAAATGGACCCGGAGTTCTGGTTGTCGCAGCCCGGCGCACCGCAGCCCCGGCTGGAGAACGAGGACGAAACACCGATCACCGTCAGCTATGACGAACTGATCCAGTCCTGGCAGTAAGCCACGGCTTCTCATTGTGGGCCTGAAGCAATTGCTTTGGCCGACACGCTGTCCGGGGCCCCAACGCGGGGCCCCGGATTCTTTTGGAAAGAGGGCGATCATGATGACGCAAAAGCCATTCTCGATCCTTCAGCCCCGTGACCTGTCGTTCGGGCGCGGATGCGTTGACCGCGCTGTGCCGAAGGTCATGGGGCTTGGCCGGCGGATCATGTTGGTGCGTGGCAGATCCGCCCCTTGGTGCGATGTCTTCCGGGAAGACCTGCAAAAGGCCGGCGCGGTGGTAACGGAACTGTTCTGCACCCGGGAACCGTATTTGTCGGACGTGACGGATGCTGCGAGAATTGCGCGTGTCGCCCGGTGCGATGTGCTGGTTGCCGTCGGCGGCGGCAGTGTCATCGACCTTGCCAAGGCTGTCGCGGCCCTTGTGCCGGCGCAGCATCCGGCATCCGAATATGTCACCGGTGGTCGTGCCTTGGACGCGGCTCCCTTGCCGTTCGTCGCCATCCCCACAACCGCCGGGACCGGGGCCGAGGTGACGCGCAATGCCGTCATCTCCGTGCCCGAAACACGGAAAAAGATCAGCCTGCGCGACACTTCCATGATTGCAGATGTCGCGCTGGTGGATCCGGCGCTGACCGACGGAACGCCTGCCGGTATCACGTTCGGCTCTGGCCTGGACGCCTTGGTTCAGGTGATCGAGCCCTATCTGTCGTCTCGGGCGAATTCCTATACCGATGCCTTGTGCCGCCATGCGATCCCCCTTGGCACACGCGCGCTTGCCCGTCTGGCACAGGGGGAATGCGCCGATGCGCGCGACGATCTGGCCCTGGTCAGCCTGTTCGGCGGCCTGGCCCTGACCAACGCCGGACTGGGGGCCGTGCACGGCCTTGCGGGTGTGATCGGCGGGCGGTTCCCCGACGCGCCACACGGCCTTGTGTGTGGGCGTCTTCTGTGTGCGACCCTCCAGGTCAACATGGAACAACGGCAGGTGGAGGGACTGGCTATGGATCGGCATCTTGAGGTGCTGTCGTGGCTGTCCGGCATGGCGACCGATGCAACGGGCGACGAGGTGGCGGGCATCGCAAGCCTGTTGAACGATTGGGGTGTTCCAAAGCTGCCGTTGCTGACCGGTCTGAAGGGGGCAGACCTGGAGGACATCGCCGCGGATGCGCTTGCCTCGTCATCCATGGCCGCGAACGGCACACCGCTTCGTGCGCAAGATCTTGAGCGCATCGTTTCACTGTCTGCAGGGTATCAAGAGCACGGACACTCCGGATGACGCCCAAGGGCATTGCCCGGACATACTGGCACCAGGTCCGGCCACAGTGGCTTGTCTTGCGACGGCGCGGAAAGCTGGCTGGCGGGTTTTGTCGGACGAACCTTGCCCGAGGCGAGGCAGCGTGCCGGTGGCTGGCGTGCGGCGAGGACCGGGCGCGCGGATCAACCGGATCTGCATGATCGTCGACGAAAAGGGGCGATGCTCCGATGTTGGCGTCCGCACGGTTTACAGAAATCCGCCGCCGTCCTTACCCCTCAATAGGCTCGCGGGCGCCTGAAAAGCGGATCGAGAGAGCTACGCCGGTCGAATACTGTGTCAAGGAACTCCCGTTGGCTCGTCGCCAGTTCCCCCGGGGCAACAAACACGACTCGCGATCCGAACCTTTCAACTTGAACAGGCAAAAGCAGTGATTCCATGCCGGAAGCGGTTTCGTTCGGAATTCGCCCCAGCACTTCTTCGACCAGTCTTTCGATCCTTTGTTTCTCGTTCTGGATCTGCGGTTCGGAAAGGTTGCGGGCAGATGCATATTGCAACGTCCAATCCGTAGCCTCGAACGGCACCAGACAGGTATCGAACGCCACGATGTCGTGCCTCGTGTCTGCGCATGCCAACACCGTTTCGGCAAGGGCGACGGGATCGTAGGAGCGACGATGCCATTGGTCACATTCCAAATCGTCAAGCGCCGCAATTCCGTCTTGTTGATCCTCTCGCACGAGTTGTGCCCCCGGCAGCAGGCGTTCGATGTAGATCATGTCGACGAAATCCACCGGCATCTCGTCGAGTATTTCAGGCGAAATCGCTGGTGCAAGGCGGGGATTGTTCAACACCGGTTCCGGTTCGAGAAACGCCCGCAGTCGCGCAACGCTGTCTTCATCGCCGTCTGACAGCCACGAATAAAGTGCCGAGTGAAATTCCAGGTCGTTGTAGAGGCGCCATCCATTTCTTGTCCGGGCAACATCGAGTTGCCGCAGTGTCGTCTCAAGGGATGTTGCTGCCTCGCGCAGGATACTGCGTGATCGCTCCGGGTCATTGCGCCAGACCTCTACCGCAAGCGCGGCCCGGAGATTGGCGATGCGCAATGCATTTCGGACCGGGTAGAAAGAGTGGAGGCTGTGCTCCTGCCCTTCGAATGCGGCTCGTATCCCCACCTCCAGCCGGTCGCCGAATTCGTCCATACCCGTTGCAATGGTGCGAACGTTCAGACCCGCCGTCTCGTGGCCCAGCCACCCGGAACACATTGCTTGCCTCACGTTGAACATCGGATCCAGTGATGATGCGCGATACCAACCGTCCCGGTTCGCGGCGGCGCAATCGAGCCATCTGAACCCATCTGCCTCCCCGCTGGTCTCGCGGCTCATGTGCCGCCACACCTCGGTCTGCAGGGCGTCATCCCGGTCCGGGTCGCCTGTTGTCCATGGCCGGATCGCGCACAATATCTGCGCCGTGCGGTAGGTTTCGGTATCCAATCGGCCCGCCAGCGCCCGTACCGCCAGGTGTCGCTCGTCGCTCGGCAGCTGATCGATGAGCACATCGGCTTTGTCGTCGTCCAGCAGTGCTGAAAAGTCTTGGGCGGTCCCGTCGAGAGGGGCGAGTGCAAGTCCCACCGCAAGCACCAAGACAAACCTCATTGATCCGCCTCCCTTGATGCGGTCTCGCTCAAGCCCAAGCGCTGCTGATCGGCCTCGTCCGACAAGAGCGCTTCTTCGCGTTCGCGACTCCGGGTCATTTCGCACAGGTCGCTCAACGAATGGTCCCCGGTCGGCTGGATGCGCGCGAACAATCCATGAGCGTCAAAATCGAGCGTGATGACCAGGAACCTCACATGGTCCAACTCGAGGAAAAACCTTGGGCTGTTGGGATGATACCGCAGTCCGGGGAAATCGGCCCCGTCGCCTCTGAACATGGAACTCTGCCAACCTCGTTCGGTTTCCCGGCCCCAGTTGACCCAGTATTCGTCACCGGGGCTGCATTCGACCTGAAGCCGCATGACTTCCCAGTCTTCCGCCGAGGTATTCGCGCCGGTCAGTATCGTCCGATATGCGGTGCTTTGGCCATAATACCGGTCGCGTTCGCTCTGGGCTGAACCGAGTTCGCTCACCCGTCCTTCCAGCGTCGCAATCTCTTCTGCGTGATCGCTCAGCAATTCCTGGAAGGCAATCTGGTTCTCTCGGTAGTCATCCCATTCGAG
>Ga0102941_1001357_pt1 | contig 11440 bp, 9 predicted proteins | sample SalPonR2_C_D2_MG_FD_79281 | JGI IMG/M metagenome (GOLD analysis project Ga0102941, IMG submission 79281) | Salt pond soil microbial communities from South San Francisco under conditions of wetland restoration - Salt Pond MetaG R2_C_D2_MG | ecosystem: Environmental > Aquatic > Marine > Intertidal... | reverse complement strand
CGGCCGTCCGGCTGCCGGTGTCCGCGTGGAACTGTACCGCCTGGACGGCGGTCGGGAGCGCGTCCTCGCCACCGAGACCAACCGGGACGGGCGCACGGACCAGCCGCTGCTCGACCCGGACGCGTTCGCCCGGGGCCAGTGGGAGATCCTCTTCCACGTGCGCGACTGCTTTCCGGAGGAGGGCTTTCTCGATGTGGTGCCGGTGCGCTTCCGCATGGATGCCGACGAGCATTATCACGTCCCCCTCCTGGTCAGTCCCTGGAGCTATTCCACCTACCGGGGCAGCTGATGGCCGCGCCGGAGGCAACGCGTGACGCAGTGCGCTTCCTGCTGGACGGGGAGACGGTGGAGTTGCGCGACGTCGACCCCACCCGCACCGTCCTGCAGTGGCTGCGCGAAGACGCCGGGCGCACCGGCACGAAGGAAGGCTGCGCCGAGGGCGACTGCGGCGCCTGCACCGTGGTGCTGGCGGATCTCGACAGGGAGGGCGAACGCCTGCGCTACCGCTCCGTCAATGCCTGCATCCAGTTCCTGCCGACCCTGGACGGGCGGGAACTCATCACCGTGGAGAGCCTGGGCAGCCCGCAGACCGGACTGCACCCGGTGCAGCAAGCCATGTACGAGTGCCACGGCTCGCAATGCGGCTTCTGCACGCCGGGTTTCGTGATGTCGCTGTTCGCGCTGTACCGCAACCATCGGGACCCCTCCCGCCGGGAGATCGACGACGCGCTGGCCGGCAACCTGTGCCGGTGCACCGGCTACCGCCCCATCGTGGAGGCAGCACGGCGCATGTACGACTACGCGCCCGAGGTGCCCGCCGACGCTGATACGTTGGCCAGGCTGAAGTCCCTGGCTAACGACCCGGCCGACGACCGCATGCTCGCGCTCGAGCACGGCGGACGCCGCTATTTCGCGCCGACGACCGCCTCCGGACTTGCGGCTCTCCTGGCCGAGCATCCGGACGCCTGCCTGCTGGCCGGCGGCACGGACGTGGGCCTGTGGGTGACCAAGCAGCACCGGGAGCTGAACACGGTGATCTACGTCGGCCGCGTGCGGGAACTGACCGAAGTCTCGACGGGCCGCGAGTGGCTGAGCATCGGCGCGGCCGTCACCCTGACCGATGCCATGCGGCCCGTCGTCGCCGAGTATCCGGAGATGGAAGAGCTGTTCCTCCGCTTCGCCTCGCCGCCCATCCGCAACACCGGGACGCTGGCCGGCAACGTCGCCAACGGCTCGCCCATCGGCGACTCGATGCCGGCACTGATCGCGCTGGGCGCGCGGGTGGTACTCGCCAGCCGCGGCGGCCGACGGGAGCTCGACCTCGAGAACTTCTACCACGATTACCGCAAGACCGACCTCGCGCCGGGCGAGTTCGTCGCGGCCGTACACATCCCCCGCCGCCGCCCGGGCCGGCTGGCGGCGGCCTACAAGGTGTCCAAGCGGTTCGACCAGGACATCTCGGCCGTCTGCGTGGCGTTCGGCCTGGACATCGAGGACGGTCGCGTGACGAGCGCCCGCATCGCCTGCGGCGGTATGGCGGCCATACCGAAGCGCGCCGCCGCCGCCGAGCAGGCTCTCGTCGGCGAGGCCTGGGACGAGGACGCGGTCGAACGCGCCATGGCGGCGATGGACGACGACTTCGCACCGATAACCGACATGCGCGCGGGCGACGCCTACCGGCGCGAGGTGGCGAAGAACCTGCTGCGGCGTTTCCACATCGAGAGCACCGCTGCCGGTATCACGACGAGGCTGTATTCTCATGGACGGTGACCGGCGCACCGCACCCCGCAGCCTGCGCACCGTGGGACGGGCGATACCCCACGACAGCGGCCACCTGCACGTCAGCGGCCGCGCGCTGTACACGGACGACATCCCGGAGCCCCGCGACCTCCTGCACGTGGCGGTGGGCATGAGCGCACGCGCGCACGCGACCATCGAGCGCCTGGATCTGGCGGCGGTTGCCGCCGCGCCCGGCGTGGTGGCGGTCATCACCGCCGCCGACATCGCCGGCGAGAACAACTACGGCCCCGTGGTGGCGGACGACCCCATATTCGCCGAAGACCTGGTGCAGTACGTCGGCCAGCCCCTGTTCGCCGTGGCGGCGGCCAGCGTCGACCAGGCGCGCAAGGCGGCGGCCCTGGCGCGGGTGGAATACGGCGACCTCGAGCCGATCCTCGACCCGGATACCGCGGTAGCAAACGAGTCCTTCGTGCTGCCCTCCGCGCGCCTCGAGCGGGGCGACGCCCGCAGTGCGATCGAGAGTTCCGCGCACCGGCTGTCCGGCCGCACGGCCGTCGGCGGCCAGGACCACTTCTACCTGGAAGGCCAGATCGCCATGGCGCTGCCGCGCGAGGACGGCGATCTCTACGTCTACAGCTCCACGCAGCATCCCGGCGAGGTGCAGCATGCGGTCGCGCACGCCGTTGGCCTGGAGGCGAAGGACGTGGTGGTGGAATGCCGCCGCATGGGCGGCGGCTTCGGCGGCAAGGAGAGCCAGCCGGCGCTGATCGCCTGCATCGCCGCCGTCATGACGCGGCACACGGGCCGCCCGGCCAAGCTGCGCCTGGACCGTGACGTCGACATGATCATGACCGGCAAGCGTCACGACTACATGATCGACTACGACGTGGGCTTCGATGACGACGGGCTGATCCGCGGCGTCGAATTCACCTTCGCCTCGCGCTGCGGCATGTCGGCGGACCTCTCCGGCGCGGTGAACGACCGCACGATCTTCCACTGCGACAACGCCTACTTCCTGAGCGACGTCAGCGTGGTCTCCCACCGCTGCAAGACCCACACGGTCTCCAACACGGCGTTCCGGGGCTTCGGCGGACCCCAGGGCATGTTCGGCATCGAGCACGTGATCGACGAGATCGCCCGGCACCTAGGCCGCGATCCGCTGGAGATCCGGCTGCGCAACCTCTACGGCATCGGCGAGCGCGACGTCACCCATTACGGGCAGAAGTTCGAAGACAACGTGCTGCCGGAACTGATCGACCGGCTCCGGCGGGACAGCGATTACGACGCCCGCCGGGCGGAGATGCGCGCCGCCAACCGGGGCGAGCCGGTGATAAAGCGGGGCATCGCCCTGACGCCGGTGAAGTTCGGCATCTCCTTCACGGCCACCCACCTCAATCAGGCCGGCGCGCTGGTGCACGTCTACACCGACGGCACCGTGCACCTGAACCACGGCGGCACGGAGATGGGCCAGGGCCTGAACACCAAGGTGGCCCAGGTGGTCGCCGAGGAATTCGGCATCGACATGGACCGCATCAAGATCACCGCCGCCGATACCAGCAAGGTGCCGAATGCCTCGGCCACGGCCGCCTCCGCCGGCTCCGACCTGAACGGCATGGCGGCCCGGGATGCCTGCCGGACCATCCGCGAGCGCCTCGTGACTTTCGCGGCGGAGCGCTACGGCGTGGCCCCGGACCGCATCGAGTTCCGCGACGGACGCGTGCACATCGGCGAGGAGGAGACCGGTTTCACGGAACTCGTGCAGCTGGCCTACTACGCCCGCATCTCGCTGTCCGCCACCGGCTACTACCGCACGCCGAAGATCCATTACGACCGCAAGACGCTGAGCGGACGGCCCTTCTACTACTACGCCTGCGGCGCGGCGGTGAGCGAGGTGGCGATTGACGTGCTCACCGGCGAGTCCCGGGTGCTGCGGGTGGACATACTGCACGACTGCGGCCGCTCGCTGAACCCGGCCATCGACCTCGGCCAGATCGAGGGCGGCTTCATCCAGGGCATGGGCTGGCTCACCACCGAGGAACTGTGGTGGGACGAGACGGGCGCACTCCGGACCCACGCGCCGTCCACTTACAAGATACCGGTGTGCTCGGACCTGCCGGTGGATTTCCGGGTGACCATGCTCGACTCGGCGGGTAACCGGGAAGAGACCATCCACCGCTCCAAGGCGGTGGGCGAGCCGCCGCTCATGCTGGCGCTGTCGGTCTTTCATGCCATCCGGGACGCGGTCGCCGCGGCAGGCGATTACCGTGGCAGCCCCCGCCTCGCGGCACCGGCCACGCCGGAGGCGGTGCTGGCGGCGGTCGGCGAACTGCGCCGCCGGGAGGCCACGTGAACGAGTGGGTGGCGAACGCCGTCGAGCTCCGGGCGCGGGGCGAGCCCTTCGTGCTGGTGACCGTGGCGGCCGTGCGGGGCTCTTCGCCGCGGGAGCCGGGCGCGCGCATGATCGTCACCCGCGAAGAGACCCTGGGCACCATCGGCGGCGGCGAGCTCGAATACCGCTGTGCGCGCATGGCTTTCGAGCGTCTCGGGCCGGACGCGCCGCAGCCGGGTTTCGAGCTGCGGCGCTTCCCGCTGGGTTCGAGTTTCGGCCAGTGCTGCGGCGGCATCGTCGACATTCATTTCGAGACGGTCGCCGCGGACGATGCCGACTGGCTCGCGCAACTGGCTCATGGCATGGCGAGCGGCGCAGACAGCGGCACGAGCGGCGGCAATGGCGTGGTCCTCGTCACCCCCGTCGACGGTGACGCCGCCGGCATCGCGCGCGTGCACGCGGCGGACAACCCCGGCAATCCTGGCAGTCCCTGCGCAGCGGCAGCCGTCGGCGGCGACGTCGGGGCAGCCATCGAGGCATTCCTCGCCGACGACGCCGGCGCGGCAGTGTGCTCTCTCGGCGGGCGCGATTACCTGCTGACGGCGGTGCGCGAACCCGACTTCCGCATCGCCGTGTTCGGGGCGGGTCACGTAGGCAGCGCGCTGGTGCACGTGCTGGCACCGCTGCCCTGCCGGGTGGACTGGATCGACAGCCGGCCGCTGCTGACCGATATATCCCTGCCGCACAACGTACGGGCACGGGTGACCGCAGACCCGGCGGCGGCGGCCGCCCGCCTGCCCGCGGGCACCTTCTGCCTGGTGATGACCCACAGTCATCCACTGGATCTCGAGATCTGCGCGAGGCTGCTGCCGCGCGCCGACATCCCCTGGTGCGGGCTGATCGGTTCCCGCTCGAAAAAAAGGCGCTTCGAGAAGCGCCTCCGTGCGCTCGGCCTGGCGCCCGCAGAGATCGCGCGGCTGATCTGCCCCATCGGCATCGAGGGCATCGGCGGCAAGCGCCCCGCGGAAATCGCCGTGGCCACCGCCGCCCAGTTGCTGCGCGAGCGGGAGCGCGCGCTGGCGGCGGCGACCCTGGCGCCGGCACGGCCGGCGGAAAGCGGGTCCGGCGCATGACGGCCTACGCCATCGAGTGGCTGAACCTCCTCGGCCGCTGGCTGCATTTCATCGTCGGCATCGCCTGGATCGGCTCGTCGTTCTATTTCGTCTGGCTGGATAACCACCTGGCGCCGCCGGCCTCGCGCAAGGATGCGGAGCGCGGCGTCGGCGGGGAGATCTGGTCGGTGCACGGCGGCGGTTTCTACCACGCGCAGAAGTACCGGGTGTCGCCGCCGGCCCTGCCGGAGACGCTGCACTGGTTCAAGTGGGAGGCCTACAGCACCTGGCTGTCCGGCATGTTCCTGCTGGGGCTCGTCTACTGGCTGGGCGCCGAGGTGTACCTCATCGACCCCGCCGTAGCGGACATCGCGCCGGCGACGGCGATTGCCGTCTCCGTCGCCTGGCTGGCCGGCGGCTGGCTCGTCTACGACGCCCTGTGCCGCTCGCCCCTGGGCCGCTCGGAGCAGGGCCTGGCCGCGGTGTTGCTGGTGCTGGTGACGGCGGCGGCGTGGGCACTGTGCCAGACCTTCAGCGGCCGCGGCGCCTACATCCACTTCGGCGCCGTGCTCGGCACCATCATGGTGGCCAACGTCTTCTTCGTGATCATCCCCGGCCAGAAGCGCATGGTGGCGGCCGCCGCTGCGGGCGAGACGCCGGACCCGGCGGACGGCCTGCGCGGCAAGCAGCGCTCGGTGCACAACACCTACTTCACGCTGCCGGTGCTGTTCGTGATGATCAGCAACCACTACGCGATGACCTGGGCGCACGAGTACAACTGGCTGATTCTGATCGCCATCTCACTGGCCGGCGCGCTGATCCGGGTCTACTTCGTGGCCCGCCACTCGGGCCGCAACCCGCTGCTGCCGCCGCTGGCCGCGGCGCTGCTGCTGGCCGGCGTGGCCGCTGCCATCGCGCCGCGGGCGGACGGCGGCAGCACGGCAGCCGGGCCGGTGTCGCTCGGGCAGGCCCAGGCAGTGCTGGAGGCGCGCTGCGTCTCCTGTCACGCCGCCGAGCCGAGCCACCCCGGGTTCGCCGCGCCGCCGGCGGGCGTGATGCTCGAGACACCGGAACAGGTGCTGGCCGCCGCTTCCCGCATCCATCAACAGACGGTGGTGCTGCAGGCCATGCCCATCGGCAATCTGACGCGCATGACCGCGGAGGAACGTGCCGTCATCGACGGCTGGTACCGCTCGCTCGCGCGGGAGCCGCAGCCGTGAGCGGCACGGACCCGAAGTCGTATCCCCGCGACCTCGCCGGCTACGGCCCCCGGCCGCCCGCGGCCGGCTGGCCGGGCGGTGCCCGCGTCGCGGTCCAGTTCGTCATCAACTACGAGGAAGGCGGCGAGCGCTGCGTGCTCCACGGCGACAGCCACTCGGAGGCATTTTTGTCGGAGATCGTCGGCGCCGAGGCCTACGAAGGCGTGCGCCACATGAACATGGAGTCGCTCTACGAGTACGGCGCCCGCGCCGGCTTCTGGCGGCTGCATCGGCTGTTCACGGAGCGTGACATGCCGGTGACGGTGTTCGGCGTCGCCATGGCCATGCAGCGCAATCCCGCCGCCGTGGAGGCGATGATCGATGCCGGCTGGGAGGTGGCGAGCCACGGCTACCGCTGGATCGACTACCAGTTCGTGGGCCGGGAGACCGAACGCGCCCACCTCGAGGAAGCGGTGCGCATCCACACGGCGCTCACCGGGGCGCCGCCGGAAGGCTGGTATCTCGGCCGCTGCAGCCCGAACACGCTCGGCCTCGTCGTCGAGCACGGCGGCTTCGTCTACAGCGCCGACAGTTACGCCGACGACCTTCCGTACTGGGACACGAGCTGCGGCCGGCCCCAGCTGATGGTGCCCTATACGCTGGATGCCAACGACATGCGCTTCGCCACGGCCCAGGGCTTCAACAGCGGCGAACAGTTCTACCAGTATCTCCGTGACACCTTCGACTGCCTGTACGCCGAGGGCGAGCGCCGGCCGCGCATGATGTCCGTGGGCCTGCACTGCCGGCTCGCCGGCCGCCCGGGCCGGGCGCAGGCGGTGGCCCGGTTCCTCGACTACGTCGCCGGCCACGAGCGGGTGTGGGTGGCGCGGCGCATCGACATCGCCCGTCACTGGCTCGAGCGCCACGAGGCCCCTGCCTCATGAACGCCTCCCGCGACGGGCTGTTGCCGGTCCCGGACGACGAGTCCGCCTTCGTCGAACGCTATGGCGGCGTGTACGAGTCCTCGCCCTGGGTGGCGCAGGAAGCCTGGGCCCGCGGCGACCTGCCGGCGGAAGCCGAGGCGCCCGTCGATCTCCTCGCGGCACGGCTCGCGGCGGTGGTCGAGGACGCCGACCGGGAGCGCCAGCTCGCACTCATCCGGGCCCACCCGGACCTCGCCGGCAAGGCCTCCGTGGCGGGCACGCTCACCGAGGAGTCCACGGCCGAGCAGCACAGCGCCGGGCTCGACCAGTGCACGCCGGAGGAATACCAGCGCTTCCATAGCCTCAATGCGGCCTATCACGGGCGCTTCGGCTTCCCGTTCGTGATGGCGGTGCGCGGCGCCGGCCGCGGCGACATCCTGGCGGCCTTCGGCGAGCGTCTGGGCAACCCGCCGGACACCGAGTTCCGGCGCGCGCTGGACGAGATTCACCGCATTGCCAGGCTCCGCCTGGATCAGATGAGCGAGCAGCCGGATGAGCGAGACCCCGATGAGTGATCACCAGCCGGACACCGACCGCCACCCGTTCCACCAGTGGACGCCGCTGGAGCAGCCCCGCTTCGGCACCCGTGTGGTGGAAGCCAACGACGAGTTCTTCGGCGCAAAGGATCGGCTCATCAAGCCCGAGGCGCCGGTATTCCTGCCGGACGAGTACGACGATCACGGCAAGTGGATGGACGGCTGGGAAACCCGCCGGCGCCGGGAACCCGGCCACGACTGGTGCATCGTACGGCTCGGCCTGCCGGGCATCGTGCACGGCCTGGAGATCGACACCAGCCACTTCACCGGCAACTATCCCCAGGCCGCCTCCATCGACGCATGCTTCACCGACGACGAAGTGCCGGGCACGGATGCCGCCTGGCGGGTGCTGCTGCCCCGGGTCGAACTCGCCGGCGACTCGCACCACCACCTGCCGGTGGACGACAGGGAGCCGGTCTCGCATCTGCGGCTGAACATCTACCCGGACGGCGGCGTCGCGCGGCTGCGCATCTACGGCGAGGTGCGGCCCGACCCGGGTGCCCCGGCACCGTCGGAGCCCATCGACCTGTTCGCACTGCAGCACGGCGGCCGGGCCCTGGCCTGCAGCGACGAGCACTTCGGCAGCATGCACAATCTCAACGTGCCCGGTCGTGGCGTGAACATGGGCGACGGCTGGGAGACCCGGCGCCGGCGCGGCCCCGGTCACGACTGGGCGATACTGGCGCTCGGCCGGCCCGGGCGCATCGAGGAAGCCGAGATCGATACCGCCCACTTCAAGGGCAACTACCCGGCCCGCGCCTCCCTGCAGGCCGCCCGCATGGACGGCGCGGACATCGATTCCCTGCTGCGGCAATCGGCCGACTGGCCGCAGCTTCTGCCCGCCGTGCCGCTCGGCGCCGATACCCGCCACCACTTCCGCGGCGAACTGAACGACCTCGGCGTCGTGACCCACGTGCGGCTCGCCATCTATCCGGACGGCGGCGTGAGCCGCCTGCGCCTGTGGGGCCGTGCCGTGGGTCCGGGCACGGGCCGGGCACCCGGAGACATCCGTGATTGATGCGGATACTGCACGCACGCTGACCCTGGAGCCGCTGTCGGCGGAGACGTTCCGTCCCTACGGCGATGTGATCGGTGCCGGGACCGCGAGCGCGGACCCCATGAACGACGCGCGCTTCGAGCGCTACGACGACCTGGCCCGCCTGACCGCCGCGGGGCGCCTCGGTGTGAGCATCGCCCGCTGCCGCCGCGCGGCGAGCCAGCCGGTGACCTGCCCGATGGTGGAGCGTCATCCCCGCGGCAGCCAGGCGTTCGTGCCGCTCGCCGGGTTTCGTTTCGTCGTGGTGGTGGCGCCGGCCGGGGCGGCGCCGGCCGCGGACGACCTGCGCGCCTTCCTGACCGACGGCAGCCAGGGCGTGAACTACCGGGCCGGCACCTGGCACGTGCCGCTGATCGGCCTCGCCGCCGGCCAGCAGTTCCTGATCATCGACGACGTCGCCAGCAGCGACAATTGCGACACCCACACGCTGGACCGACCTGTCGTCGTGCCCGCCGTCCCCGACCTGCCGTCCCCCGACGCCGGAGCGGCGCCGTGAGCGGCCCGGCCGTCCGCGCCTTCCGGGCCTCCATCCTGCATCTGCTCGCCGACCCGGGCGACGGGGAGGCAGGCTCTGCACTGGAGTACTTCGAGGACGGCCTGCTCGTCACCGAGGACGGCAAGGTGGCGCGGGTCGGCCCGGCCGAACCGCTCCTTGCGGAACTGGTCGGCCAGGACGCCGGCCAGGAAGGCGGCGAGGCGGCCGACCCGGGCAGCGACCGGGTGTCCGTCACCGATTACCGCGGTTGCCTCCTGGTGCCGGGCTTCATCGATTGCCACGTGCATTACCCCCAGATCGACATGATCGCCTCCTACGGCGAGCAGCTGCTGCAGTGGCTCGAGCGCTATACCTATCCGACGGAACGCCGCTACGCCGACCGCGCGCTGGCAGACCGCGTCGCGGGCGACTTCCTGGACCTGATGCTGGCCCACGGCACCACCTCCGCACTGATCTTCCCCACGGTCCACGCCGCCTCGGTGGACGCACTGTTCGAGGCCGCACTGGCGCGCCGGCTGCGGGTGGCATGCGGCAAGGTGCTGATGGACCGCAACTGCCCGGATTATCTGCGCGATACGGCGGAGAGCGGCTACGCCGAGAGCCGGGAACTGCTGCAGCGTTGGCACGGCAGGGAGCGCCTCGAGTATGCGATAACGCCCCGCTTCGCCCCCACCTCGAGCCCGGAGCAGCTGGCGCTGGCCGGCCGCCTCGCTGGAGAGTTCCCGGAGGTGTTCGTGCACACCCACCTCGCCGAGAATCGGGACGAGGTGGCCTGGGTGGCCGAGCTGTTCCCCGAGCGGAGCAGCTACCTGGACGTGTACCGCGCCGCCGGTCTCCTGCGCGAGCGCGCAGTCTTCGCCCACTGCCTGCATCTGCAGGACGAGGACTACTCCCTCATGGCCGAAGCGGGCGGCGTGATCGCGTTCTGCCCGACCTCCAACTCGTTCATGGGCAGCGGCCTGTTCGACCTCGCGCGGGCCCGCGGCCACGGCATCCCGGTGGGGCTCGGCACCGACGTCGGCGCCGGCACGACGCTCAGCCTGCTCGGCACGGCGGCGGAAGCCTACAAGGTGCTGCATCTGCAGGACCAGATGCTGTCGCCGTGGCAGGCCCTTTATCTCGCCACCCTGGGTGCGGCCCGCGCGCTCGCCTGGGATGACCGCATCGGCAACTTCGAGACCGGCAAGGAAGCGGACTTCGTGGTGCTGGACCCGGCCGCCGGCACCCTGCAGCGGCGGCGGACGGCCGCGGCGGAGGATCTCGCCGAACTGGTGTTCGCCCTGCTGATGCTCGGCGACGAGCGCTGCGTTCGCGCCACCCACGTCCTCGCCGAGCCGGTCCGGCCGGCCTGACGCCGGCCTCCCGCGGAACTCACGCCGGCCTCAGGCCGGACCTGTCTTTTCCGCCAGCTTCTCCGCCAGCCCCTCGATCAGCCGGGCCGCCGCCGGCTTGTTGGCGCGGATCTCGTCGCGACTCAGGCCCTGCAGCTCGTAGGGCAGCACCAGCCAGTCGGCCGTCTCGTGGATGAAGAAGTCGGGCGGCGCGACGGTGCGCTCCGTCGGCCGATACCAGACCGTCGCCGTGCGGATGTCGTGGGGCAGATTGCGGCGGGTCTTGCGGGTCAGCTCGGCGATGACCGCCTGCACGCTCGCGCCCGTCGAGTACACGTCGTCCACGATCAGCAGGCGGTGCTCCGCCTCGAGCCGGTCCACGAGATACTGCAGCGCATGTACCCGTATCCCGGCCACCGCAGGATCGCGCTTGTGATAGGAATCCGGCCCGGTATAGGAGGTACGCACCGCGATGTGGTCCGTCTCCACGCCCAGATACTCCAGCCCCTCCTGCACCGCGATGCCGACGGCCGTGCCGCCGCGCCACAGGCCCACCAGGAAGTCGGGACGGAATCCGGCGTCGTGGATATCGACGGCGAGCCGGAAGGAATCCAGCAGCAGGTCGTTGGCGGCGATGAAGCGGCGTTCCATGGCGTG
>Ga0102941_1001352_pt1 | contig 11453 bp, 12 predicted proteins | sample SalPonR2_C_D2_MG_FD_79281 | JGI IMG/M metagenome (GOLD analysis project Ga0102941, IMG submission 79281) | Salt pond soil microbial communities from South San Francisco under conditions of wetland restoration - Salt Pond MetaG R2_C_D2_MG | ecosystem: Environmental > Aquatic > Marine > Intertidal... | reverse complement strand
GTGCTGACCACACGCAGTAAGAACCCATAGCTAGAGGTTCATGTATGATGGATGCTATGAGGAGCAGTGGAAGTGTGGTGGAAGTGTGATGTGGTCAGTAGTCCGCTCCCTACACCCACACTACACTCACTCTACACTCAACCTCCACGCTAACCCTACTCCCTCCCGTTATGTATGTGGTAATAAGGTCACAGTACGTACGTGATCGGTGTGTCATATGTATCACAGTGAGTGCTAGGCTGGCAGGCCACAGCACACGACACCCGGTGAGAGTGTAGACTGGAGTGGTAAGCACCCTGATGGTGAGAGGGAGCCGGTAGCGGAAGAGGGGGGTGTGGTGGATATAGTGAGGGGTGTATAGTGAGTATAATTAATTTTCTCTCACACACGAGTAGCATCAGTCGGGATCACCTCCTTCCACACTTAGATCTTACCAGACTACACTTCTATAACACTTCTATCTTCTTCCTCCTCCTAGTCTTAAACAATAGAAGAAAGTACGTGTGACATATACACCACACTTCTACCACCCCAGCTGATATGGCAAAAGGGGCACATCCTAATCCTTCCTTCTTTTGCCACCCCACCTAATGTATCATAAACGACCCATTAACCCCTCTTATGTAACATATATGACACACCTATAACCCATCTTATGTGACATATATAACACACCCATAACCCTACCACATATAGTACGTATACTGCTACATGTAGTATGTAGACTATCCACAGACCAAACCTTGACTGCATGTGAGAAGATCAGATACATACCATATATAGTACGTATATTGGACGTACATACAAAATAGCTATGTCCCCTTATAGGGCGAAGCCCGATGATGTGGAGGTCATATGGATTCTATAGAAGTGTCATATGAATCAAGAAAGGATTAAGAAAGAAGTAAGAAAGGAAAAGTAATAGAAGTGTCATATGAGTTAAGAAAGGATTAAGAAAGAAGTAAGAAAGGAAAAGTAATAGAAGTGTCATATACCCTATTTCTCCTACTACTGATATACCACAACATATCAATCCTTATACTATATATAGTATTCTATATCACAAAACCTACCACATTTACTGTCCCCATAAAGAGAACAAGAAAAATTAGAGATAAGGAGAATTCCAATGCTTCAGAAACTGAAAGACGTATGGGCAGATATCCAAAAGTCGGAAGACAAATCAGTCTACCTAATCCCCACCGTCGCATTCGTAGTACTCGTAGCAGTACTCCTATTCTAGACGCGGTAGCTCAGCGGTAGAGCATTGGACTCATAATCCAAAAGTCGCAGGTTCGATTCCTGCCCTCGTCACCAATAAAGAGGATTAGCTCAGCGGTAGAGTAAACAACTTATAATTGTTAGGTCACTGGTTCGATTCCAGTATCCTCAACCACTCATGCACTGTAGCTTAGCGGTAAAGCAACGGTCTGTTAAACCGTGGACCACTGGTTCGAATCCAGTCAGTGCAGCCAATTCAGGAAGTCATAAATATGAATAAGATTCCTTTCGACAGCGGACCTAATGAACACATTCCAAATTCACACGGATTGCCAAAGGCGCTCTATCAGCACCCTAACAACTACGCATGTGAATCACAAGAAATCAACAAGCTTAAAGAGGAAGTAAAGGTGCTTGAGGAAGCTCTGGTAGAATCAGAATCTGCACTCATGCGATATGAACGCATGGTGGACCTTCAGATGCTTATCATTGATGCTATCTCGCACGAACCGCAAGATCGAAGGCAATTGGTACTTCCTGTATAAGAGGACGCTCACATGAGCAATCATAAAAAACTTGCTCTTGCAAAAGAAGCGTACAGACGAAGAAAAGAAGCAGAGTACGAAGATGACTATCGTACTTTTGCCGAAGAACAGATTAAGATTCGTCCCAAGGACGTTACACAAGGACTCGTGCCTTTCGTCTTCAATGAACCGCAGAACTTGATTCATAGTAAGATTGAAGAACAGAGAAAGAGAACAGGGAAAGTCAGGGCTATCATTCTCAAGGCTCGGCAGCAAGGTATTTCCACCTATTGTACCGGGCGAGTATTCTGGAAAACAAAGTATATGCCCCTTTCCCGTTCTGTTGTAATGGCACATGACGGTGCTACATCAGAAGCCCTTTTCACTATGTCGAAGGACGTGCATGCAAACTTGAATCCATTGTTCCAACCAAAAATTGGAAGAACCAACGCAAAGGAAATGATCTTTGTGGAGGAAAAGAAAAACGAACATGGCGATTTGTATGAAGAGAAGCGAGGCTACCGACTGTACACGGCGGGTTCACCCGAAGCTGGTCGAGGTACCACTCCGACTGTTGCACACCTATCAGAGGTGGCATTCTGGCAGTTCGATGAGAAAATCCTTGCTGGCTTGTTTCAGGGTATCCCCAATGCTATGGGTACAGAGGTAATTCTGGAAAGCACCGCCAATGGTATCGATGGCGAATTCTATCGTCTATGGAAGACTGCAGAAAAAGGATTAAACGAATACGTCCCGATCTTTATTCCGTGGTTCCTCACATCAGAATACACTCTTCCTGCTCCTCCTGAGTGGGAAATGAGTGAAGAAGAAGAACAATACCAATCAAGATGGAACCTGACAAGAGACCAGATGTATTGGAGAGCTATGAAGATCGGTGAATCCGGTCCTATCAAATTCCAACAGGAATACCCAGCTACTCCAGAAGAAGCATTCATCTCTACTGGTTCTAACGTGTTTGATATTGACGTACTGAATAAAGTAGAATGTACTCCACCGCTGAATAGGCGAAGACTGGAGGAAGGTTCACAATACTTCGATGTACACCCACACGGAGAACTTCAAGTCTTCCGTAATCATGCCCATGATGAGAAGTTCATCATCGGAGCAGACGTTGCGCTTGGTGTGGGACAAGATAGGTCATGTGCTATAGTTATGGACTCTGAAAGAGAAATCGTGGCAAAGTACTCCTGTGATAGGATTGACCCATCAGCTTATGGACAACTTCTTTTCTATCTAGGAAGGATGTATAACCATGCGCTCCTAATCGTTGAATCCAATAGTATGGGTGTCGCCACATTGGCCAAATTGAAGTCAATGCGATATCCGAACCTGTACCACCAGACAAACCTGACCAAAATCACTGACGATGAAAGTGAGAGGCCGGGATTCAAGACTACATCTGCTACCAAACCTGCAATCATCGGTAACTTGAAAAGTGCCATTCACAATAGAGAAATCCAACTGAACGATCAGCAACTGGTCGACGAGCTTAAGTCATACGTGCTTCTAAGCAACGGTAAGACTGAAGCAGCAGCAGGAGGATATGATGACTCAGTCATCGCTCTAGCCCTAGCACTTGAGGCTTATCGTACACACCAAAGTCGTCTAACAGCATTCAGGAAGAGTTTCGACAACTTCCAAGCACCTGTAGACAACACGGAGTGGCTATAGTTTTCTCATACATGTCCTCGGTCGACGAGGGGGCGGCTGTATGAGAACCCCCTCAATCTAAACATAAGAGGACACAGAAATGAGCTTATGGGATATTTTCAAGACGAGTACACCTGAACCCGAACCAGAGATACAACCTGAACCGACTGTTGTAGAAAAGACACAGTCTATTAAGGAGTATGTTGGTGAGAAAGGTTATCGTCTTTTGAAAAACAAGCTGTTCTACGGATCCCTTCCGGAATTCCAAGAGAAGCCTCTTATCACACTGATTGAGACTTGTCTTAGAGAAAACGTAGTGAAAGTAGAACAGATTTCGTATGTGCTAGGCACAGCCTATCACGAATCTGGAAGATTCAAGTACAAAGAAGAAATAGGAAAAGGGAAAGGCCGAGACTACGGCGTTCCTCTCCTCATTTGGAGAAACAAGAAAATGGGTTACCATGGACGTGGTTGGGTACAACTCACGTGGCTAGGTAACTATGGGCAGTTCACTGCAAAGCTTTCTGCTCTTACTGGTAAAGAGATTGATCTTGTGAACCAGCCAGAACTGATTACAGACGATCCTGAAATCAATTCCTATATCACAGTCGTCGGTATGAAAGAAGGACTATTCACTGGTAAGTGTCTAGACGACTATATCAATCAAGACGCGGCAGACTACTACAACGCAAGAAGAATCGTCAATGGCGTATTCCATGCGGACCAAGTAGCAAAAGCTGCTCGTATCTTTGAGGAGGCGCTACGACATGGATAAACAAAGTATCCTACAGCCAATGTATAATGAACTAGGCGGTGAATTGGTCAATTCTGAATCTGCATTCCAGCAGAACATGCAGGCCATGATGGAAGAGAAAAGAAGGAAACTTCTGGAAGAAGCCCAGCGCAGATCAGCTATTGAGGCTGCTGCAACAGTGAAACAAGATACCCCGGTTCCTACAGGAAGTGGTGAGGTATCACGATGGAATCCATTTGTATGGATGTTTGGACACCCCTCAGATGTAGGGAAGGAGTAAGGAGGATATATGGCTAAGAAACTATCTGACGAGCAGTTTCTGGCAGAGATTGATCAACTGAGTAGCCAGATTTCTGACTACCAATTAGGATCCTCCTCACTGGAAGATGTACGTAACCAAGCTACCTACGAGTATGCTGGTCAACCGTATGGACACCTGAAACCTCAGGGAGTCTCCGGTATTGTTGATTCTTCGACTACAGAAGTTGTTGATGGCTACAATGCAATCCTGTCTGAACTCCTATTCGATAATGGAAAACTTGCCAAATTCAAACCGACATCTCATGAGCCTGATAAGGTTCACAAGACACGTCAGGCAGAGGATTTGACAAACCATGAGATTTTTATCGCCAACGAAGGTTGGTCCAAACTAAACACATGGGCCAAGGCTGGCCTGCTGTGGAAGAACTCTATCATCCGTTGGGATTGGTGTGAGGACTATTGGTACGACTATGAAGAGTTCGAAGAGATCGATGAATCGAAACTTGATGAACTCCTTGGCGATGACAATGTAGAATTGATCAGTGATCTCGTTGCTGAGAACAAAGGTTCTGAAACTCCAGAAGGCGAAATTCAATATAGCATCGTCTACCGGGATATCAAGATTAGAAGGAAGCATGACAAGAGTGGCGTCAAGTTTGATGTTGTTCCTCATGAAAACTTCTCAATTGACAGAAACGCAAAGTCTCTTGACGATTTCACATTCATTGAAATTGCAGAAGACGACGTAACAAGATCAGACCTTAAGAAGCGTCATCCTGATGTCTTCACCAGCCGATTCAAAGACTGGTTCAGACTAGATGACACTTATCGTACACGTCATGAGAGGGAGAGAGCTTCCCGTAAGGACATTACAGGTGAATCCTATAATGGAACTATGGACTCCAAGCTGTCAACTCTTGACGAAAACGAATCCTTCCTCATCAAGGAATGCTGGCTCTATGCCGACCGTGATGGTGATGGTCATTCTGAACTTAGACACGTCATCTATTCTGGTGACATGATTATTCTCGACGAGTATTGTGAAGAGGTTAACCTCGCTACCCTTTGCCCGATTGAGATTCCCTATGAGTTCTACGGCCTGTCAATGGCTGATATTACTCGTTCCTCTACCCTCACATCCACTGCGATCCTTCGTGGCTTCGTGGAGAATGTGTACCTCACAAACTTTTCGCCTCGTTTGGCTGATCCTAATGTTGTTGACTTTGCTGCGCTTCAAAACATGAAGCCGAAGTCTATCGTACCAACAGTTGGTAATCCGAATGGTGCTGTTGCAATGATGCAACCTGAGAACATCGCTCCCGGTACTGTCCCGCTCTTGGCTCAAATGCAGATCCATAAGGAACAGGCTAATGGGCTTTCGAAGGCTGCTCAGGGACTCAACGATGACCTCTACGTGTCGGGTAACTCCGAGACGAAGGTTGCCAGAGTTCAATCTGCTGCTCAAACCAGAATTCAGCATACTGCTCGACGGTTTGTACAGACAGGTATCAAAAGGTTTGTAAAAGGTGTCTACAAAGAGATTCGAAAGAATGCTGGTAAGACACGAGGTTATCTGGACAGAGAAGGTATCTACAAAGAAGTAGATATCTCTACACTTCCGGACACTATCCATTTCGACGTAGATGCAAATCTTGGAGAGAACTCTAACGACAATCTCCGTGCAAAATATGAAATGGTGGGAGCTATCCTAGGAAAGCTTGCTGAGACTGGTCGTCAAGTAGTAATCAAAGAAACTGCTGACGCACGACTTGCCTCTATGGCTATCACTGCACTCGACTTGGATCCAATGGACTTCATTGAAGATTACAATGATCCTGCGTTCCAAGAGAAGGCTGAGGCTGCTCGGAAGAAGATGGTTGCTGCTCAAGAGAAAGAACTAGAGATTAGAGAAATGACTGCAGAGTATGATGCACTTGCTAAAGAAGCTAATGCACGTCTCCTCGCAACTCAGGCTGATAATGCAATGCAAGACAATGCACGTCAGTTGGCTAACGCTCTGGATGACCACTACATCAAGTGGGCTGAACTTGCTCTCAAAGCAGATAAGGAGGGAACTCCTAGACCGCAATCTCCAGATATCAACAAGCTTGTCGAGACTGCTCATAATCTTATCTCTCAGTACGGTCCTTCTAATCATTCGGGTATTCAAGGTAGACTTGATGCTCTTGGTAAGAAGATGGCGTCTGAGGTTGTTAAGGATGCAGAAGTCGACGTAGAAGTAGAAGAGAAAGGAATGGCGTAAGAATGAATTCAGAGGACACACAGAATTACATGAGGGACCGATACTTCTTGCCCATGTTCAAACAAGGACATGAAAAGCAAGCGGATCGTCGTCCTCATCTACAGGCAATCTTTACTCATAGAGGAGAAACTGCAAAGCGGGAACGAGACGAGTTCTTCGACGAAGCTTATGCAGAAATCCTCCTCGACCTTTTCATGAGATGGTGTCAAACCCAACTCCATGAATCAGACATGAGGGAAAGCTTGTATCAGAATGTACTTGCTCTAGGTGCTATCAAAGGTAAGCTCCACGAGTATGAGCAGTACGGACGCAATGCTCCGTTCTTAGGAATGGAAGACGAATCAAATGAGGACGACAATGACTCTAATTGAAAAGCTTATGGAACGTGGTACAGATAGTGCCAAAGTCCAACGTGCTATCAATAACCTCAACGCTGTACTTAACTCAAGCATCGTTAATGCTGCATCCAACACTTCGGGTGCGCAGAACATGCGGGGTAATGTGAGTACTCTTGTTGAAGATATTGAAGCCCTTGAGAAGATCAAGGAACAATTTGACAAGTGTGAGAAGGAAGCCGTAGCTGAGAAAGAAAAGAAAGCTAAAGCAGCCCTCGCAGCAAAGGCTAAGAAAGATGAAGAAGATCTGGCCGCAGCTAATGCTGTTTCACCTGTCAAAGAAGAAATGAAAAAGCCTCGTGCTGATAAAGCGGAGGTTACGAATACCTCTGTTGCAAACGAAGCGTAACAGAAGGATAAAAGAATATGCCACGCGAAGATATAGCTCTACCCGACGACCTGACAATGGGAAACTCGGATGACCTGAATTCTGAAGCAGATATGGACTCCGCTCTGGATGATTTCCTGAACTCAAGCGATATGCTTAGAGAAGCAGGTGTTTCTACCCGTGAAGAAGAGGAGCCAGTCTCTGACAACGCAGAAGACGATGACGACCTCGTTGATGATGAGTCAGGTGACGAAGAAGATGAAGCCGATGGTAATGATAACCTCGACGACGAAGACGCCGACGACGATGATTCAGATGATGACTCTACCGAAGACGACGACGACGAAGAAGAGGAAACCGATGAGATCGATTGGGAATTCAAGGTGCCTGTCAAGATTGACGGGGAACAAGCCGACGTAGACCTGAAAGAACTCGTTAAGGGATATCAGACCAGCCAGCATTTGTCGAAGAAAGGTCGAGAACTGGCACAAGAACGTGAGACTTTTGAAACTGAACGTGCAGAAGAAATGTCGAAGGTCCAAGAGACCGCGAAACTTCTCCAAGCACAGACAGCAATCGAAGAGAACGGACTTGCCAAAGAGTACTCGGAACTGCAAGAACGTCACAAAGCCGCTAAGAAAGATGGTGACAAGTACGAAGCTGACCAGATCAAGGATGAGATGGAAGAAATTCAGCAGAAGTACTGGACTGCACGACAGCGGCGTGAGAAGGTAGCAGAAGCTCTCCAGAAGCAGGAAGCATCTCAGCAGACTGAACATCTACAAAAACAAGTAGAGAAGTTCAATCAAGAGATCAACGATTACGTACCTGACTTCAATGAAGAGAAAGCTACGCAGTTACGGGAATTCGCACTCTCGAAGGGTATCCCTGAGGAAGTGCTTCAAACTCTTGTTGACGCAAAGATTATCGGAGCGATCAACGAATTCATGGAGCTTTCTGAAAAGGTATCTAAAGGCAGCGCAAAACGAAAGGCCAAAGCGCCTCGTCGTCCTGCTGCTACCAAGAAGGCAAAACCCGCTAGCGTAAAGAATCGCGCAAATCAAATGAAGACTTCAAGGAACATTCAATCTGGAGAAGCTTCAAATGATGACATTGAAAGCGCACTCGATGCACTGGCTGGTAAATACTTTAATTAACCATAATAACCTAAGAGGTATTTACAAATGGCTACTGGTAACTATACCGCAGGCGGTCCTAAGGCCGCTCTCGGCACTTCGGGCAACGCGTCCGAACGCGAAGACCTGACTAACCTGATTTCGATGATTTCGCGGGAAGACACCGCGTTCATGTCGAGCATCGGTAAAAACAAAGCAAAAGCTATTCTCCACGAATGGCAGACTGACGAACTTCGTGCACCCGCAGGGAACGCACAAGCTGAAGGTTCGGACTTTGATGACCTGTCTGAAGGCACTCAGAACCGTACCCGTCTGGGCAACTACACCCAGATCTTCGGTGAGAAGCTCTCGGTCACTAACACGAAGCAGCACGTTGATCAGGCTGGTGTTAAAGACGAATTCAAGTACCAGATCAAGAAGAAAGGTACTGAAATGCGGCGTGACATGGAGTACACCATGGTTCATAGCTGGCAGGAGAAGGGCGGTACAAGCCCCCGTACTATGGGCGGTGTCCAGTCGTACGCAACTGACGAAATGGTTTGGAATGCTGCCGCTGGTGCATTCGAATCTGGTGGCGTCTTTGCTGGTAACGGTACCTTCGGTGCTGCTATCGGTGCGACTACGGAAGCTGCAATCGACCTGACGGACATCGACGAAGTCCAGCAGAAGGTCTATGAAGAGGGTGGTAAGTCCACTCGCGTCATGGTGTCTCCGAAGAACCGTAGAGCTATCTCTGCTGCTGCTCAGTTGGCATCGACCAACGTTCAGCGTGACATTGGTGCAAGCGGCAAGCTGCGTCAGTCGGTTGACCTGTATCAGTCGGACTTCGGTGAAGTTTACATCGTTCCGAACTGGATCATGGGTCTGGCTGGAACTGCAGGTGCTGGTGCACTTGATGCAACGGATAGCCCCGGTGACTTCACTGCTATCTGCTACGATCCGATGTGGTTCAACACGACCATTCTGCGTCCTATGCAGGAAGTTGATGTTGGTCCCAAGGGTGACTCGACCATTGGTATGCTCGTTGAAGAGTGCACGATGGAATGTCGTAACCCGAAAGGCTTTGGCCTGATCATCGGGATTGGCGGCTAAGTTAATAAGTGAGGGGAGGTCAAATGATCTCTCCTCATTTTTATTCTGTTGGAGGACAAAATGAATTTGAACGACATTGACGACGAGACTCTTGTTAAATGGAAGCTAGAAGCTCTCCAAGAGTTAGTAGACGAAGAAGCTAACCGACGCGAAAGAGATTTCGACCGTAATGAATTTGGCATCTCCGGTTTCGAGACAGATAGTGCTTTCAAGATTGAGCAGGATATTACCGAGATCGTAGAAGATGTAAAGCGAGAGCGTGATATGCGTGAGGACGGGCTTATCAAGCCTGAGAAAGGTACTCGCAAGTTTGCGACTATCCCGGTAACTCATATCATCGAATATTTCAACCTTACTGGCGTAGACATCATGGGCGAACATGCTCATGACAAATGGGAAATGGCTAAGTTCACGAATTGGATTCGCGATCATCACCCGTATCTTATGGTCCGTGACGGTAAGAAAACCAAGTATCATACAATGAAGTAAGAGGCTATTATGAACTACACAAAGTTCGTAGATAATATCCATAAGTACACAAACAGAGACTCCACAGTTCTTCCTAACGATCTGGTGAGAATGTTTGCTGACATTGCTTGTGATAACATCTACAAAGACCTAAGGGCGGCACCCCTCGAATACGTGTTTACGTATACAGCCCTTACCGAAGCAACCAACCTGCTCCCGGTGCCGGGGGACGCAGCTTCATTTATTCAATTGCGTAGACTTGACTCAACTGGCGAGATCGATAGAATCTATAACTCGAAGTCAGACATGAGATCATTCCACACGGATGAGTTTAAGAATTGGAGAGAGTATCACTATACTCGTCAAGGTAATAACTTCAAGATTTACCCAGAAGGAAAAGTAGGAGAAGTGTATCAGCTTTTCTATTACCGCCGACTGCCCTCTATTTACGCTCGTTACGCTGTGAATGAGGACAACTATGCGTTAGGCTTGCTCTATAGCGGAGCAACGGCTGAGGACGCAAAGAACGCGTTACTTGCAGCCGAAGCAGATGCTACGGTGGACGAAGATGCTATTGTTGCTGATCCCCTTATCACTAATAACATTATATATGCTGACGGAACTGGTTCGCTGCCAATCGGGTATTACATTGGTATGCTGGCACCTAACTGGCTTAGAGACGAGAATCAATCGATGGTCCTCTATGGAACGCTGCGAGAGGCCTATATATACCTTCAAGACGAGCAGAAAGCGGTCAGCTACCATGAACTGTTCAAGAATCAAATTACGGAACTCAACGACGAAGACAAGAGGTCGAGAGTTAGCGGCGGTATAGCGACTACTCACTACAGTGGTGGTGGATTGCTGTAATAAAAAGGAGAAAGGATAATGCCTGAAGTTGATGTTCCCGCACCGGGAGGCCAATTCGCTGGCGCTACTACTGATCGGGGGAGAACTCCCGGTGGTAGATTTAATGGAGATGGTATCTCCGGATTCGTGGCTCAAGTTCTAGAAGACTCCATTCTCTGGATTGGTATAAACCCACCCACATCTGACCAGTACATCCTGTGGATCAATACAGAAGATGGCAGATGGTACGGTAAATGGAATGACGGTGATTCTACTCAATGGGTAGACATGTCGTTGCCGTTTGGTGAAGGCGTTCCCGGTCCTCAAGGACCAAGAGGTGAACGTGGACTGCAAGGCGCTACTGGGCAAGGTATTCCCACTGGTGGTACTGCAGATCAGATTTTGGTAAAGCTAGATGGAACTGACTACAATACTTACTGGGGTGATCGTCCCGCTGACGGCCTTAACGTACTCAATGGTACTTCTGATCC
>Ga0102941_1001349_pt1 | contig 11489 bp, 8 predicted proteins | sample SalPonR2_C_D2_MG_FD_79281 | JGI IMG/M metagenome (GOLD analysis project Ga0102941, IMG submission 79281) | Salt pond soil microbial communities from South San Francisco under conditions of wetland restoration - Salt Pond MetaG R2_C_D2_MG | ecosystem: Environmental > Aquatic > Marine > Intertidal... | reverse complement strand
GAGTTAAATGGCAAAATTTAATTTCCCAATGGAAAGAAAATGAATCTACTTTACATTTGATGGGATTACTCCAGGATCAGGGAGTACATGCTCATCAGGATCATTTATTTACAATGATGAGAGAAGCTCGCGAAGAATATCCGGAAGGCAAAATAATCATCCATCCCTTTCTGGATGGTCGTGACACACCTCCTAAAAGTAGTGAAAAATTCATCAAGCAACTTCAGGATGTAATTGAAGAGGTAGGTAATTGCAATATTGGAACCACAATGGGACGATTTTATGGTATGGATCGTTCAGAACAATGGGAAATAACAGACAAAGCCTATCGCTGTCTGGTAGACGCAGAAGGCAGAGAGGCCGATGATATTCTGAAAGCAGTAAAATATTCTTATGAGAATTTTAAGACTCCTGATGATGAAGAAATGTTTGATGAATATATACCTCCCCATGTATTTAATGGTTATGAAGGCATTCAGGATGGAGATTGTGTAGTACATACCAATTACCGACAGGATCGCGCTATCCAATTGACTAAAGCCTTTGTCGAAGATGATTATCCTGGAGAAAGAGACCGCAGACCAGATGTAACCTATCTTGGTTTAACTCAATATTACGATGAATTTGACGAATGTTTAATCGAAGCCATGACTTCAGGTGGTGGAATGGATAACCTGCTAGGAGAAGTAGTTTCTGAAGAAGGGCTAAAGCAACTCCGTATCGCAGAAACTCAGAAGTTTAGACATGTAACCAGTTTTTTCAACGGTAAAAAAACCACGCCTTATGATAATGAAGACCAGGTGGAAATAAAAAGTACAATTGACCCTTCCGCTTATGCCAATGAGCCTCAAATGGAAGCCTACAAAGTAACCGAAGAAATCATAGATAGACTGGAAGATAATCCTTACAGTTTAATTGTGATTAACTTTGCCAATGGCGACATGGTAGGACATACTGGTAATTTTGACGCAGCCCGGGAAGCAATCGAAGTTGTTGACGAATGCGTAGGGAAAGTGGTGGATAAAGTGCTTGAACTAGATGGTCGTTTGCTGATAACTGCTGATCATGGTAATTCAGAACAAATGATAGATTATGAAACTGACGGTCCGAAAACTGCCCATACAACCAACCCTGTTGAATGCATTTATGTTGGTGATGATGCAGATGAATATGAGATGAAAGATGAAGGAATTCTTTCAGATATAGCTACAACCACTCTGGATCTAATGGATCTTGAGATTCCAGAAGATATGACTTCAGATGTCTTGCTGGAGCAAAAAGAAGAATAAAAATAGAAGCCAATAATTCAAAACAAAATTGGGTCCGAAATTGTTCGGACCCTTTTTATATTTAGAACCAGATACAACTTGGGAACCAGTAGTAAATTATCCGTAAACAGCCATAAAAATATATGAATATAAAAGTTAATCCTCCTTCGGATCTCTAACCAGCCGAAAACCATTATCTGGCCTACTATAACCTGGATTGTTCAAATATCGATTCGTATTTCTACAGTAATATGCTGGAGTGCGCCAGCTACCTCCTCTAAGAATCCGCCCCTCTCCTGCTTGAGGACCGATTGGATTTTTAAATGGAGAATATGAATAATAATCAATTTCATACCAATCCCAGCACCACTCAAAAACATTCCCATTCATATCATAAAGACCTTTACTATTGAACTGCTTTTCCCCAACTGGATGGACTTTACTTTGAGAATTATTTTTATACCAGGCAAACTCGTTAAGCTTTGTCCTCTTATGAGTTCCACTATATTTGACAGCTTTGCCTCCACTTCTAGCCGCGTATTCCCACTCTGCTTCTGTTGGAAGGCGATAGCCATTGGCGTGCCAATCACATACTACAGTATTATTAATATTATAAACTGGCTCAAATCCTTCCAGTTGACTTTTCCAATTACCATAGAAGCAAGCACCGTAAAAAGTTACCCCAATAACAGGACAATTTATTTTGGGAGCATACTTACTTTTTTTAAAAACAAATTGTTCGTCTTTATATTCGATTGCAGACCAGCTTTTATTAAGATTGATTAAAGTCTTGCCCTTATACCTACCATTTCGAGGTATATTCGCATCATTCAAAAATTTGATATATTCTGCGTGCGTAACCTCATATTTACTAATATAAAAACCATCAACTCTGACCTTATGGGGCGGCTTTTCATTACTATTCCCTCTTCCCCAGATATCTCCCATGTTAAATGTATCGCCTTTTAGATAAACAAATTGGGAATAATCAGAAGGAGAGTGCAAAGAATCCACGGGAATGTTTTTTAAATTTAGATTTAAAGTAGTAGTTTTATTTTCACGAACATTTACATTAAGGATCCTATTCTTATTTTTATATGTATTACAAAATAGTTGATAGGTCCCTATTTTCAGATTATTAATTCTTTTGGCTCCTCGCCAGCTATCTACTACCCGCCCCTGCCTTTTCAACATAATCTGGCTATCAATGGGTTTGACCTGTACACTCAAACCACCCGATTTAGGCTCAAGTTTAAACCGCACATTTCTTTCTTCTTTTTCTCGAACTTCTATTATTCTTGAGCTTGAATAATAATTTTTAGCCTCAACAAAAATTTTATATTTACCCGGAGATACTATTAATGTATCAGTCGTTTGTCTTGTATTATTGAGATATACTTCTGCACTGGAGGGGCTCGTATTTATAATTAATCGGGAACTAATTTGCTTTAATTGATATAAAAATTCATTTTTAGCATTACTTTTTATTGCTATAGAATCCTTTCTGATTTTATAGCCATTTTTATTGAGCTGAACCTGGTATTGCCCTGGTAATAAATATATTTGTTTATTTGTATATCCTTCCTTAAGCCCATTTATATATAAAACTGCATGTTCTGGCTTTGACTTTATTGTGGTTTTGACTGGTGACAGAGAAGACAACTCATACTCAAATAAGGTTGAGGTATCGTTTACTGAAATGCTGGTATCAATATTTTCATAACCTTTTTTGGTAAGTTTTAAAGAATGCTGCCCTTTACTTATTTTTACAGAATGATTAGCATTAATTTTTTGACCATCGATAAAAATATTCACATTTTCAGGCTGAGTGATTATATTGACAGGTATTTGGGGCGGTTGTTTATCGCCTGTAATTTCAATCTCCCAAATTTTCTTGGTTTGCAAGTCTATGCCATATTCCGATAATATAATTTTTTTCGGTTGGTAACCTGCCAGAAAAATTTTCAAGACCCTTTCATTAGCAGAAAGATAGACCAGATCCTGACCTGGCTTATGTTCAACATCTACAATGCCATTATAAGAAGTATATTTAAATCCATTCATCTCTGAGATTATTTTTATAGCAGCACAATATTCCCCATTAGCATCGCGCTTTGTAACAATTCCAGTGGGATCAAGTTGTACATTTTTCACTTCTAAGTTTGACCTGCCAGCGAGAATTGTAAAAAATAAAAATAATATTAAGGACAATTTTTCAGGTATGTTTTTCAATATTTTTGATTCCAATGAATTATTTTTATTATCTATAAAAATATAGGAAATAATCTTTAGATATTAAAGAAAGAGTAAGTTCATAATTTTGAAGCCAAAAATAAATAAATAAGTTTAAAATTAAGGTATACGATTTTAAAAGATGGATATCACTAAATCTAAAACCTTTATGGACCTTATTATATTGGAAATGTTTTTTAATACAAACCAATCTTATTATTTTTTTATGGCTTACTATCAGAATTTTTATCCAATAGGAATGTGAAATAATACCTTTAATTTAATCACTATTCTAGCGAAATTACTATCAGATAATCAAAGATAAACGGAGTAATAGAATGAAATTTTTACCTTTAGGGAATCAAAATTTTAAAGAATTAATAGACAATGACTATATCTATGTAGATAAGACAAAATGGATTCATAAATTATTAGATGTACCTAAAGGAATTTACTTTCTATCCCGGCCCCGTAGATTTGGAAAAACTCTAACAGTTTCAACATTATTTCATCTTTTCAAAGGTCGCAAAGAGCTGTTTCAGGGCACTTATATTTATGATAAATGGGATTTTGAAGAGCGACCCGTGATTAGATTGGATATGAGTCAGGTCAATTCCGTGGAAGGCATTGAGGTACTCAAACAGCAATTAATAAAGATCACTTCAAAACAGGCTGATTTAAATAATATTAATATTACAAAATCAATTTATAACGATATTTTTGAGGAACTCGTTGAAAAATTGGATAACCCCGTCCTCTTAATCGATGAATATGATAAATTAATTCTCAATAATCTCCATAAACCTGATTATGTGGACCAAATTCGAGAAGTTCTTAGAGAATTCTATGGAGTTATCAAATCCCATGAAAGTAACTTTAGTTTTATTTTTATGACCGGAATTTCCAAGTTTTCCAAGATGAGTATATTTTCAGAACTGAATAACCTCACAGATTTGACTCTACGGAAAAAATATAGTACAATGCTGGGGTTGACAGATGAAGAAATCGCAGAAAATTTCCAGCCCTATATTCAAAAAGTTAAAGAAGAGAATAATTTTACAGATGAAGAATTTTGGATTAGATTGAAGGATTATTATAATGGATTTTCCTTTGATGGTGAAAATTTTGTTTATAATCCTTATTCAATCTTAAACTTTTTTGATACAGGAGAATTCAGGAATTACTGGTTTGAGTCGGGTACACCTTCTCATTTGATTAAACTGATCAAAAATCAAAATCTGAAATCTACAGATTTTTCTACAAAACGAGTAAGTATTGATTTTACCTCCCGCCGCCCGATTGAGAGCACTTCTCCGGAGAGTTTTTTGTTTCAGGCAGGTTATTTAACAATTAAAAATAAAGAAGGTGAATTTTATCTATTGGATTATCCCAATACTGAAGTGAGGTCATCATTTAATATGCTGTTCCTGGATTCGGTATATAATTTGAGAAATGAAGCCGACCTTAGATACAATCTTCAAAAGGGATTAAGGAATAATGATTTTCAACTTGTCTTTAATCAATTTCAGAATCTATTTTCCAGTATCCCGTATAATCTTTTTACAGATAAGGAAAGTTACTATCATACAGTACTTCTCACTCTGCTCTGGGCAACTGGTATCAAAACCACAGCAGAAGATATGAGTAACCTGGGTAGAAGTGATATTGTAATTGAATTTGGTAATGATATTTATGTATTGGAGTTAAAAAGAGACTCTGCAAAAAAAGCACTCCAGCAGATCAAAGAAAAAGGATATTACAAAAAATTTACAGGTTATGATAAAACAATTTATCTGGTTGGTATTGAGATAGATGATGAACAGCGTAATTTAGTAGATTATGAGATTGAGAAAATAAAATAGATTTATTACATAGGGGAGAGGTAATTATAAAATATAGTAGTATTTATGGTCAAAGCTACAACATTTGTTTCCACACTCTTGTAACAACAAAATCGAAAGTTTTATAAATGAGAAAAACTATTTTACTTCTTATGACACTCGATGAACTGGTTGAAAAAGGGAAAAAATTATACCGGAAAGTACACAAACCCCTAAAACTAGGACTAGCAGGACTAACCCTCGCCACAAACCTCTACGCAACAGACACACTACAAGTAGACGTAAACCAACCCAACGGAGAAAAAGCACAAGCACAAACCCAACTAGAAGTCAACGGAGAAAACTACACCGGAACAACCAATGAAAAAGGAATAGCCACAATAACCGGAAACTTCACCAACCAAACACCCATACAAGAAGAAACAAGAAACCAACCAGACAAATTCAAACTAGAACCAGCATACCCCAACCCCGGAAACGACACCCAAATAGACTTCCACCTACAAAAACAAGGAAAAACCACAATCAACATATACAACATCAAAGGACAAAAACTAAAAACCTGGCAAAAAAACTACACACCCGGAGAACACAGCACAAAAATCAACATGAACACACCCAACGGAATATACCTAATCCAAACCATAGGACCAAGCGGAAAAACACAAACAACAAAATACACCCACATAGGCGGAAACCAAAGCGGAAACATACACATACAACCCACCACACCAAACAAAAACAACCAAACCAGACAAACCCAGCCAACCCTCGCCAAAATAGCAAATGAAAACGGAACAATCACAATAAAACCAGAAAACAAAACACTAAAAGACACCACATACCAAACACAACTACAAGAAGGAATGAACAAAGAACAAATCCAACTACAACAAAAACCACCCATAGAAAAAACAATACAATTCATAAGACTATTCAAAGACCACCACGGCGGAACAAACAAAGGCTTCATGGATCCTACAAGCGGAGTACACGCAACAATCCAAGACAGCACATACATAAGCGGAAAAGACGGAAAAATACACCTAAAACTAAAACCAAACATAACCAGCCAAGACAGCATACTCATAACCAAACCCAGCCAAGACAGCGTATTCCTAGACCAAAAATTCCCCATAACCTGGCTAAAACCATCCGAAGAAGGAACAAGAAAACAAATGACAGTAGAAGACCCCTACGGACCCAACAAATGGGACAAAATAAAACACTGGGACAACATACTCGAAAGAACCATCTACATGACCGGAGCAGACCTAGCAGACGGAGAACTCCTACAATGGTACAACAAAGAAAAAGGAGAAAAAATGGACTCAATACCATACTACATACAAGACGAAGTAAACTACGAAGGAGAAAGCTACGAATTCCACTACGAACCCGCCATAGACAGCGTAGTACAAATACTAAACAACAAAATCAAAAAACACGCCGGGGCAAACCACGACCAACTACGCCTCCTAACCAAAACACAAGACAGCAGCTACGCCGCCAAACACGGAGCAACATTCAACCTCGAAGCAGGAAACAGCTGGATAACCAAATACGGCGGAGTAGATGAAATACCTATAGAAAACACACAAAAAAACATGGAATACCTCCAAAACGCCACCGTATACCTCCCCGGAGGACTAAGAACACCCAAAGAAGGCGAAGACATACTCGGAACAGAAACAAAAAATGACTTATTACACGAGCTAAGCAGAGTCCTAAAAATCAGAAGTATCAGCGCCAACCCTGAAGAAAACATGGCATATGGAGAACTACCTCCTAAACCTAGAGAGTACATGACCAAGCATTTTGCAATGAACTACCAACATAACCTACTAAACTACTTCAATAATTATGAGGAAATGGCGCAAGAAGTAGACAGCCTCCGAAACACAAGATAAAAATATCTCATTCTAAAAAAAATTATTAAGGACAAGGAATCTCCTCACCATCTCCATCCACACAGATAGGATCTTGACCGCCACCTGGATAAACCTTTACAACCTGGTCAGACTGATAAACAGTACCATCCACAATCCTATCCAAACAACAAGACTTCCTCCTACGATTTTCTAAATAATAACTGCAATCATCCCGGTCCAACAACCACTCCGCCCTCTGAACATTGGAAGAAACACTCTCCTTCTCATTACAATAATCGGCCAACGAAGAATCATAGCATGATGTAGGCTGGTAAACACAAGCATCCCGATTAGGCTCATACACAAAGTTCGAGCCTGGACACCAATAATTCGCCTTACTACAATACTCTGGACCATCATTAAACTCATCATCAACATTAAACGACTCCCCCTTACTAAAACACTCCGGATTACCATCCGAATCCAAAGCCACACAATCAGAAGTATTATCACAAAAAGCACTGACAGGATTACCATCCGAATCAGTCACACTATCATTACAAACAGGACTACCAGAACTATCCCCAGACTGATCAATCACATCCTCCCCGCACAACATAGGAATACCACTACCAACCCACAAAGTCTTCTGGTATCCGTCTTCCAAACCACTATTCCAAACCATATCAGGATTAGCAACACGACTATCAAAACTAACATTATCCAAACCCCCACTACTAGTACCCACAAAACTAGCCACCGGAACCCAACCACTACCAGACAAAACACTCCTATTATACAAACCAGGATCCAACCAAACCCGCCTAAAACCATTACCATGCACGCTCAACAAACGAACAACCTCATCAAAACCAGACTTATCACGAACAGAAACATTACTAAAATCAACACCCTCAGCAAAAGCCAAACCATCAAAATCATCCACACTCCAACCCTTACCAGTAATCAAACTCTCATCACCAGTCAAACCACTACCATTACAACAAACACTCCAACTAGCACTAAAAGGATGATCTCTCAAAGCAACCAAACTATCATTCACACTATAACTATGGAACAACACGCTATGATTACCAACAGAATGATTCACCTGCTTTGAGCAACTAACCCCCAAGGGATCCTCCTTAGGAGTCCTATGTGACCTATGGGACAAAAACAAACAAAAACGAACAAAAGCAAAAATAATTATTACAGTCACCACATGAATCTAGAGTAGGTAATAGAACGGACCTGATTATAAAATAAATATACTAATTGTATTGACATCCCAAAGGGATATACGGTCAATGTACTGCAGATATTCATTTCTAAAGTCATTACAAAATGTTATATTTAAATGATATAAAAGAATAAAAGGAGAGACATGAGTATAAAATCATTTATAGAAAAATTACTTTCCAAAAACAAAAATTATAAAAGAAAGAAAAACATACAAGAAGGTATGAAAGACTTACCAATCGGTATCCAGGATTTCAAAGATATTATCACAGGAGATTTTGTCTATGTTGATAAGACCAAGCCCATCTATGAACTAGTCAAACCAGACAAAGGAGTATACTTCCTCTCAAGGCCAAGAAGATTTGGAAAGTCTCTAACACTATCAACACTAGAATACCTATTCAAAGGGGAGAAAGAGCTGTTTGAAGGGACATACATCTACGACAAACACGAATTTGAGAAATATCCTGTAATAAAATTATCAATGAGCCTGGTAGAATCACAAAACACTAAAAGACTAAGAGACACCTTGATTCAACAATTAGAATGGGTTGCTGAAGATTATGGTTTAAAGATAAATAAAGACTCCCCAAAAATGTACTTCGGAGAATTAATAAGGAAGTTATCAAGAGAAAAAAATATTGCTATCTTAATTGACGAATATGATAAACCGCTTTTAGATAATATTAATAATAGAAAAAAAACTAATAAAATTAGAAGAGAACTAAGAAGTTTTTATTCAATTCTGAAAGAATTAGGTAAACATATTAAATTTCTCTTTGTAACAGGAATATCCAAGTTTTCAAAAGTCAGCATATTCTCTGAATTAAACCAAATGGACGATTTAACACTGGATCGTAACTTTTCAAGCATCTTAGGATATACAAAAGAAGATATAGCAAAATCTTTCCCAAAAAGAATTAAAAAAATAAGAGAACGTTTAGGTTTAGGCAAAAAAGAATTCTGGGATAAATTGCAAAAATGGTATAACGGCTATTCCTGGAACGGAGAAGATTTTGTCTATAATCCTTTCTCCATATTGAACTTATTTAAGAAAGAAAAATTCGAAAATTATTGGTTCGAATCAGGTACTCCAACATTCATCACAGATTATATGGATAGATTAAATATAAGAACCACCGAATTACAAACTGAAGTGGATAGTGATTTTTTCAGTGCCTATAAAATAGAAGAAGCTCCGGCCCAAAGTTTCCTATTCCAAGCCGGATACTTGACCATAAAGGAAGCCACAGAAAACAGCTATGTAATAGATTTCCCTAATTTTGAAGTTCAAACCTCATTCAACAAATTCTTCCTAGAAGCAAAATATGAATTAACATTGTTAAAATCGAAACCCATAAGAGATCAACTGTTGGAAAGTTATAATAATAACAACATTGACGACATGATAGAAGAATTCAAACAAGCATACTCCGCAATCCCACATCAGAAGCATGTAGCAAAAGAAGGATTCTACGACTCCATCGCCTACACACTACTCCTATCCGCAGGAGTTGATGCTAGAGCCGAAGAAAGTACTTCAAGAGGAGACAGCGACATAGTTCTTGAAAAAGATGATAGAGTCTTCATCTTCGAATTCAAAAATGACAAGCCAGAAGTCGCTATAAAACAAATCAAAGAAAAAGGATACGGAGAAAAGTATGATAAGAAGAAGTTCTTTGTTGGTATCGAATTAGACTTCGACAAAAGAAATATAGTAGACTACAAAGTAGAAAGCTAATTGTTTTCACATCTTTGTAACAACAAAATCCTCATAATGACCACCATACCCCTGACCCTCAAGCGCCTCATACCACCAGTAAAATTATAAATCCGCTTACCTCAATCTTGCTGCAATAATTTAAAAGAAAAGCCCAAAAATTCTCTCAAAAATATTCCTGACCCTAAGAACTACTAAAAAATATCAACAAAAACTTGACAATTGAACATATGTTCATTATATTAGTTATGAACAATTGTTCATTAATAGAAGAAAGGATAAACACAATGACTCGACCAAAAAAACAAAGAAAAGTCAAAGAGCCACCAAAGATATCAGGGATGAAACCCATTGGAATTCCAGGCAGGCTCCTGGAAAAAATTGTGATGAGTATTGATGAATATGAAGCCATTAGATTGGTGGATTACGAAGATAAAAACCATACAGAAGCTTCCGAAATTATGAATGTTTCCCGTCCTACTTTATCACGATTGATTGAAAAAGCCAGAAATAAAGTTGCTGAGGCTCTGGTTGGAGTTAAAGACCTTATGATCGAAGGTGGTCAGGTAGCTTTTTCCAGACTGTTATATCGTTGCCTATCCTGTGGAGAAGTACAGTCTTTTGAAATAGATTCTTCTCCTATTTCTCAATGTCCTGAGTGCAACTCAGAAGAAATTGTGAACTTAAACAAAAGATGTCGGCCCGGAGGTAGAGGGAGAAAAGGCAGGCGTGGAAAAGGTGGCCGAGGTAGAGGAAGACGATAATCTCTAAAAATAAAAGGTACTTTTATAATGAAAAAAGAAATTCAAGATTTTGAAAATTGTGTAAATCCGGGTCCAGTTTTAGCTGTCTCCTGTAGAGGCCCTAAGGGCGAGGAGAATGCTTTAGCAGTTGGATATGGCTGCAATTGTAGTTTTGACCCTCCCATGGTAATGGTTGGAATCGTACCCAGTCGATATTCATATGATCTAATTAAAGAATCTGGTGTTTTTGTAGCCAATTTAGTTTCTGAAAATAATCGAGAGGAATTAGAATTCTTAGGCGACAATAGTGGCCGTGATGTGGATAAATTTGAAGAGCTCAATCTTGAAGTAAAGGATGGGGAAAAAGTTGATGCACCTCTTCTGCTTGATTTCCCTGTTAATATTGAATGTGAAATTGTGAACTCTATGAAAACTGGCTCTCACGAAATGTTTGCTGGGAAAGTGGTCAATATTCTCGCAGATAAAGAATATGTAAATGATGAAGGCGAAGTAGAATATTCAGAGATTAACTATCTATAATTTTATGAATAAATATAACAAATAACAAAAAAAGG
>Ga0102941_1001348_pt1 | contig 11496 bp, 9 predicted proteins | sample SalPonR2_C_D2_MG_FD_79281 | JGI IMG/M metagenome (GOLD analysis project Ga0102941, IMG submission 79281) | Salt pond soil microbial communities from South San Francisco under conditions of wetland restoration - Salt Pond MetaG R2_C_D2_MG | ecosystem: Environmental > Aquatic > Marine > Intertidal... | reverse complement strand
GATTTTGCAGATGGATGAGATTACAGCACTATTCAAAAACGACAATCAACGAGTATCAGAGGGAGATCAAACGTTTTGAGACCTTTCTGCAGACAGAAGAGCTGGAATACAATGAATTAAAGATGGTGGATATTGAGGATTTTATCTATTCACTTGACGTATCAGAACGAACAAAGAACCATGCCCTTTCAGCTATCAAATCCTTTTACCGCTATCTTCAGTCAAGAGGAATGATAGCAGAAAACCCCGCCGAGAAAGTCCGTTCAATCAGAACCAGGAAAAAGAATCCGGTTTATCTGACGGAAAATGAATACAAATTACTGATACAGGCCGTTAATGAACAATCACGAGGTTTCACAGGTCTAAGAGACAGGGTAATCATTGTCCTCTTGTTAACCACGGGAATGCGTGTCAGTGAGATTGTCAGCATGACATTCGAGAACATCAGTCTGGATTCCGGAAATCTCTATACACTTGAGATTATCCGAAAAGGACAGGAAATGGATTATGTTTATCTCAGCAGAAAGATATCTCAGCTATTTGAGGAATACCTGAAGAAGAGAAAGGCCATCAACACCGGCAGCAACAGCGTCTTTTTGACCTATCGTTTAAAAGAACTTGACCGGAGTGCCGTTTACAGACTGGTTAAAAAATACTTTGAAATGACGGGGATTGACAAGAAAAAGATGGGGCCTCATGTTTTGCGCCATACATTTGCCACCACACTGATGCGCAAGGACGTCTCACTCTATAAGATCAAAGAACTGATGAACCACAAGAACATCTCGACCACAGAGCGATATCTCCACGTCGATGAGGAAGACCTGAGAGATGTTGTTGAAAAAATTGATATTTAGGAATGATTGAACATGGAACGATTTTCCCACAATAAACTGGAATTCGAAAAAGTCTTGAAGATGGTACAGGAATACGCCTTTTCCAATTTTGGAAAAAGCGGTATTATGGATCTTAAACCCTCTGAGAATCCGGGGGAAGAATTGAAAAAGACCAGAGAAATGGTCCATCTGCTCATACAGGAGGGCGATCCGCCTGTTGGCGGTATCTTTGATATAAGACCTCAGATAGAGAAGGCGATAAGCGGTGATGTGCTTGAACCGCTCGAATTACTCAAAGTGAGAAACACACTTGAAGGGATTAAAAACCTGAAAGACTGGTACGCCTCTGTTGAGGAAAACTATGCCTATATCGAGTCGATTATCAGGGGCATCAGCCCTTTTGAAAGCCTGATAAAAAAGATCGATAAGACCATCAATGACGACGGCTTGATCAAAGACAACGCCACTTCAAAACTCAAAACAATCAGAAATGAAAAGAAGACCGTTGAAAGAAGGATTAAAAAGGCCATCGAGAAATACAACTCCGGTAACTTTTCGAACAATCTGCAACAGCAGGGTCATCTGATAAGAGACGGGAGATATGTTCTGCCGATAAAGAGTGAGAGTAAATCACGAATAAACGGTATCATTCACTCCTCTTCATCCAGCGGAGCCACGTATTATATGGAACCGGCTGCACTGGTGGAATTGAATGACCGAAATAAAGAGATGGAAAGCAGGGAAAAAGAGGAAATCAACCGGATACTCAGGGAACTCAGCATGTTTATCATTGACAAGAGAGCCGGCTTTCAGTACAACAATCAACAACTGGTGGCATTTGATATGTTGTGGGCCAAGGCGAAGTTCGCGAAATCAAAAAAAGCGGTTGTTCCCGGCCTGAACAAAGGAACGGATTTCACCCTGTTGAATATCCGACATCCTTTGATAAAAGAGGGATGCGTCCCAATCACCGTGTCAATCGAAAGACAGAAACACGGCATCGTGATAACAGGGCCGAACACCGGAGGAAAGACCGTGACCCTGAAAACAATCGGGCTTGCCCATCTGATGGGATTATGCGGCATCCCCATTCTGGCAGACCGCGGAAGCCGGATCGGGCATGTTAATTCAGTCCTTGCTGATATCGGGGACGAACAATCCATTGAGCAGAGTTTGAGCACCTTCTCCGGCCATCTTAAAAAGATCACTGAGATCGTTAAAACCGCCGATGAGCATTCACTGGTTCTGCTCGACGAGCTTGGAGCTGGAACCGATCCGGTTGAGGGGGCGGCTCTGGCGCTCGGTTTGCTTGACGTTCTTTTGGATAAGGGATGCAAACTTATCGTAACCTCGCATCTGACCCCGATCAAACTCTATTGCTATGGCAATGAAAGACTAATGAACGCATCTGTCAGTTTTGACATTGAGACCCTCTCCCCGACATACAAACTGAGAGTCGGTATTGCGGGTAGTTCAAATGCCTTTGAGATCGCCAAACGCCTCGGTGTCCCGGAAGAGGTTTTAAACAGCGCCGATAAGTTTAAGAACGAGGAATACGCCAATGTAGATGAGATTCTGAATACATTACACAGTGAAAAAGAGATGCTGGAACAGGAAAAAGCCCAGGCACAGCAACTGAGAAAAAGCCTGGAGGAAAAGGAATCGACCTTAAAAAACAAACTGGAAAAAGTCAGAGATAAAAAAATCGAAGGATTTATGGATGATATCGATGAGATCGAGGCATACATCAACCGGATCAAGAAAGAAGCCGAAACGACTGTCAGTAAACTGCGGAAGGATTCAAGTCAATCTTTCAATGAGATAAGAGATATGAATAAGCAGATAGATGAGATAAAATCAAACAAGATGAACACGCTGAAGGAAAAACTTGAAAACACCCGGACAAAAGAACAAAAAATCAGCATAGACACCCTTTCAAAGGGGGACTGGTTGAAGATAAGGGGAACTGAAATCCCCTTGAAGATCGTCGATAAAAGAGAAGGGAAATACATCGTTGAAAAAGGGGGCATCAAGATCGAAGTCAAACCCAAAGATGCCCTGAGAGCTGAAAAAGAAGAGAAAAAGACAGTAAGAGAAGATGAAAAAATCTATCAATATTATGATTACAACAGAAAACCGGCCTACAATTCAACAAGACTTGATTTACGGGGAAACACTGTGGAAGAAGCTCTGGAAAAGATAGAGGGGTTTATTCATTCGATGATTATCAACAACGAGAAAACCGGGTATCTCATCCACGGAAAGGGAACGGGACGCCTGGCGGAAGGTATTTGGGAAAGACTCAATCAGGACAGCAGAATCGCTAATTTTAGAATAGGGAAACCGAAAGAGGGGGGGACAGGTGCCACTGTCATCACATTAAATTAAAACAATACTGTGGGGGTATTTTTATGTGTGAAATTATGATATCTGGGGGTAAGAAATTATCAGGTCAAGTCAACATCAGTGGAGCGAAGAATGCCGTTTTACCGATTTTGGCAGCCAGCTTGTTGACAAACGATGAAGTCATCATTAAAAATGTGCCGGATCTTGAAGATGTTAGAACGATGATAGAGATATTGCATTCTTTGAGCATTGACTGCGAATTTGAAGGAAGTGTTATCCGAATTCAGGCTCATGAAAAAGCCGGTAACTCGGTTCCCTATCATCTGATCAGGAAGATGAGGGCCTCTTTTAATATTTTGGGTCCTTTATCCGTCATAAATAGCGAAGCCAGGGTTCCTTTACCGGGGGGATGCTCTATCGGACCCAGACCGGTTGACTTGCATATGATGGGATTGAAAAAGCTTGGATTTGACAACTGGGTGGAACATGGTGTAGTATTTTCAAAGCGTAGAGAGGACTTTGACGATATAAACGATGAAATCATTATCGATTTACCTTTTCCCTCCGTTGGGGCCACAGAACAGATCATATCCACAGCAGCCAGGCTTGAGGGCAAGCGGACTGTATTGAACAATGCAGCAAAAGAGCCGGAAATAGGACAGTTGATTGATTTTCTAAACGGTATGGGAGCCCGTATCCGGGGAAAGGGAAATGCAACGATAGAGATTACAGGTGTCAAAGAATTACACGGCATCGAATTCAGTGTGATTCCGGACAGAATGGAAGCAGGGACTTATTTAATTGCCGGACTCATTACAAACAGCAGCATTGAAATTGATGGCTTGATTGAAGAACACAATCAATCCTTAATAGATAAACTCAAAGCAATGAACGCACCTTTTAAAGTGAAGAACCATGTTGCCTATACAGAAAGTTCGAACAGAAAAATGAAGGGAACATTTATCAGAGCGGATGTCTACCCGGAGTTTCCAACGGATATGCAGCCACAGTTGACATCACTTTTATCCATTGCAAAAGGGTATTCAGTTATTCAAGATACCGTATTTCCGGAGAGAAATTCCCATGCAGAAGAGCTCCGACGGCATGGCGCGGATATCATGGTCAAAAATCAAACGATTGTTATAAAAGGCGTGGAGAGACTGGAAGGAGCGCCTGTGTATGCGACGGATTTAAGATGCTCGGCCGCCCTTGTTCTGTCAGGGCTTGCTGCAAAAGGGGAAACACTCGTACAAAGAGTTGATCACATCTTCAGAGGCTATGACAGAATTGGAGATAAGCTAAAAAGGCTCGGGGCTGATATTGAAATAAAGAATTGATTTAGAATATATGGAGGTTATTATATGGCAAAGTTTAAAGCGCTTGAAGATTTTGCAGCAGAGGGTAAAGATTCTGACGATATACCGAATTCTCTGCCGATTATTCCCATGCGAACAAATATGCTGGTTTATCCGGGAGCGGTTATACCGTTTTATATTGCCCGTGAAAAATCTCTCAACGCCCTTGAGGAATCCATTGAGAAAAAGAACAGATTCCTTTTCCTAACAGCACAAAAAGAGTTCGAGATAGAAGAACCCGAGATAGAAGACCTTAACGAATACGGGGTGGTTGCCAGGATCATGCAACTGATGAAATTACCTGATAGCACCTTCAAAGTCCTCGTTGAGGGAGTCAAGCGAGCCAGGATGCAAGAACCGCAACAGACCGGCGAAGACGGGTTTTTCTTCTCTGAGATTGAGATCCAGTCGGTGAGATTCCGAAAAACAAAATCACTGGAAGTCCTGATGCGAAAGACAAAACAGGAGGCAAAGAAATACTTTCAGTACTCCAAACGATTACCCCAGGAAGCGTTGCAATCATTGGACAGCACATCGGATCCTGACAAACTGGCGGATATCGTCGCCTCTGTCCTCCCGGTTGAAATTGATGAAAAACAGAAGTTGCTGGAGTATGTTCATCCCAAGAAAAGACTTGAATATCTCCTTAAAATCCTGACGAGAGAAAACGAACTGCTGAAAATTGAAGAGGAGCTTGAAAAGAAAGTTCGGGGAAAACTGGAAAAAAACCAGAAAGAATACTATCTTCGAGAAAAGATGAAAACCATCAAGGAAGAGTTGGAAGGAAGCGGTGACCCCGAGATAGTCGAGCTCAAGGAAAAGATTGAAGAGGCCAAACTCCCCGAAGAAGTTGAAAAAAAGGCCATTCATCAGCTTGAACGTCTCGAGAAATCCCCCACGTTTTCAGCCGAATCGACCGTTATCAGAACTTATATCGACTGGCTTCTGGAACTGCCGTGGAAAAAAGAAACCGAGGACATCATAGATATTAAGAAAGCAAGGAACATCCTGGATACCGATCATTACGGTCTTGATGACGTTAAAAAACGAATCCTCGAATACCTGGCTGCAAGATCTTTTTCAAAGGGTCTCAAAGCACCAATCCTTTGTCTGGTAGGACCTCCCGGTGTGGGTAAGACGTCACTGGGTAAATCACTCGCAAGATCAATGAACCGGAAATTTGTCAGGATGTCGCTTGGCGGAATGAGAGATGAGGCAGAAATCAGGGGACACAGAAGGACCTATGTTGGTGCCCTGCCCGGAAGGATTATCCAGTTGATAAGAGAAGCCGGGGTCAGAAATCCGCTGATCCTGCTCGACGAGATAGACAAACTTGGACAGAGTTTCCAGGGAGACCCGGCTTCCGCGTTACTGGAAGTTCTTGACCCGGAGCAGAACAGTAACTTCAAGGACAATTATCTTGAGGTTGAATTCGATCTGTCAAAAGTCGTCTTTGTAACGACGGCCAATGTCCTGCACACCATCCCCCCGGCGTTGAGAGACAGGATGGAGGTCATTCATATCCCCGGTTACACAAAGGTCGAGAAGATTGAGATAGCCTCTAATTATCTCCTTCCCGATATCCTCCAAGAACACAATATGTCCAAGACCGTAACGGTGACAAAATATGCCCTTAGAGAGATCATCGATAAATATACAAGGGAGGCGGGCGTCAGAAACCTTCAACGGGAACTGGCAGCCATTATCCGGAAATCCGCCTTGAAACTGCTTGAAAACGACCTGAAAGAAACCAAGATAAGAAAATCCGATGTCAAGGAACTGCTTGGTCCAAGAAAATATGCAGAAGATGAAAAGCTCAGCGAACCAACGGTGGGGATTACAACCGGTCTGGCCTGGACGGCTGTGGGTGGCACTGTCCTGCAGGTTGAAGCGCTCTTCCAGCCGGGGAAAGGGAAACTGCATTTAACCGGGCAACTGGGTGATGTCATGAAGGAATCCGCTCAGATCGCCTTATCGCTTGCGAGAGCCAAAGCCGAAGAGAAAGAGGCAGACAAAGATGAATCACACCATGAAAAGAAATCAGAGACGGATTTCTTTGAAAAACACGACATCCATCTCCATGTTCCTGAAGGGGCGGTACCAAAAGATGGACCCTCGGCCGGTGTCACCATTATTACATCGCTGGTCTCATGCCTGAGAAATCAGAAGGTCCGCAATGATGTGGCAATGACCGGTGAAATAAGCCTGAGAGGCAAAGTCTTCCCCATAGGGGGTGTCAGGGAGAAGGTATTGGCTGCATACAGAGTGGGCATTTTCGAGATCATACTACCGGAAGATAACGCAAAAGACCTGCACAAGATTCCTAAAGAGGTGAAAGACAAGATGACGTTTCACTTTGTTGAGACTGTGGATGATGTATTAAAAATTGCACTTGAAAAAAAACAGGATGCCTAAATGTATAGAATCAAAACGGTTGAACTGAAAAAAACGGCTTATAAACCGAAGCAGATCATTGATGACGAGACAAAGAAGATCGCCTTTGTGGGAAGATCGAATGTCGGAAAATCATCACTGTTAAATCTTATCTTTAATCAGAAGATTGCTAAAATAAGCTCAACTCCGGGCAAGACACGTTCGATCAATTATTACGAGGTCAACAAGAAAGATTATTTTATCGATCTGCCGGGATACGGTTATGCCAGACGCTCCAAGAGCGAACAGGAGAACTGGGATGAGCTGATGTCAGAGTTCTTTATTCGCAATACAGATATGGATATGCTTTTTGTTTTGATGGATTCGAGACACCCGTTTACCAAGACAGATGAAGTTTTCTTTGACTGGATACTGCCGCTTCAGATACCAATAGCCGTTGTTTTGACCAAGAGTGATAAAGTCAATAAAACAGCTATAAAACCCCGGATCAATGAAACCCGAAAACTCCTTGAAAATTACGGGGATTTTGAGATTTTTCCAATCTCAGTTCTCAAAAGGTCGGGAACCGAAAATCTGTTGAGTTTCATAGGGGAAGTGTTTTCTTGAAGAGATTTAAGTTTCGCCTCGAAAGATTGCTACAAATTTTCTACAAAAGAAGGGATCACCAGAAGATTCAACTCTCTAAAGTACAGAGAGAGCTGAATAAAAAGGAGCTGGAAATAGAGGAGTTCCGTGTCTTTCTCAACGGAAAAGAGCAGAGATATTCAGTACTCATGAAAAGTGGCGACATATTGCCAATGGATTGTGTTGCCTGGGAGAATTATATTGATTTCCAATACATATCGCTTGAAAAACATATCCAGGAGAGAAAAAAGATTCAGATCAGATTGGAAAACGCCAAAAGACAGTATATCGCTATAGATAAAGAAGTGAAGACGCTCGAAAAGCTCAAAGATAAGAAGAAATTCAGATTTAACACAGAACTGTCAAGAGAGGAACAAAAGGAAATGGATGAGATTGCCATCCAAAGGATCGTAAAGGCTGAGAAAACAAATGAAGGAGTATGATCGAATTGAGTGATGAAAACTACAGCAGTAATCAGTGGGAACAGCTCTTTTTTGTTGACCATCCGCTAATCCTGCATAAACTGACAATAATGCGCGACCAGGAAACCGGACCCAAGGAGTTCCGCGAGCTCCTCAGAGAGCTGACATTATTGCTGGCCTATGAGGCGACAGCTAATCTTGAGACAAAACGGGTTGCTGTCAACACACCCATTGGTCCCACTGAAGGGGCCGTTATTAACGATAAAGATGTGGTCCTCGTACCAATATTAAGAGCTGGTCTCGGAATGTTCGATGCAGTATTGACCTTGTTGCCCAACGCTTCGGTTGGATACATCGGTCTTTATCGTGACCCGGACTCTCATAAACCAGTCGATTACTATGCCAAGATGCCCGACTTAAACGGGAAAGACATATTCCTGCTGGATCCGATGCTGGCGACCGGATATTCAGCCAAACGCAGCATCGATATCCTGAAAGAGCAGGGGGCTGATATTTCAAAACTGTATTTCCTCTCATTGCTTGCAGCTCCTGAAGGGGTGGAAGTTCTTCTACAGGCGCATCCGGAAATCAAGATCTACACAGCCGCCGTGGATGAAAGACTGAACGACAAAGATTATATTGTACCCGGCCTCGGCGATGCGGGAGATAGACTGTACAAGACGAAATAGTTTTCAGAACTCTTTGCCCCATAAAAACAGGACAAGACCAACAATACTCACAGTGTAGGTTGCGTTAAAGATTTCGCCCGGTGAATCGAGATAGGCCAGATTATTTTCGATGAATTGACATGAGGAAAAGAGCATCATTATCCCCAATATAAGCAAGATGATCATTAAGCTTTTTTTCATAAGTTGCCTCCATATAGAAGTCCTGTGCTTTGGAATTATAACACGGATTTTTCCGACTTAATAAGGAAACCGAAAAATAAAGGGAGTGAATGAAATTGAAAAACAAGATTAATTGGGGAATTCTGGGAACGGCTAATATCGCAAGAAAGGCTCTGATTCCCGGTATTATCGGTTCGGAAAACAGCACCCTTTATGCCATCGCCGGCAGAAAAAAGGAGAAAGTAGAGGAATTTGCAAAACTCTTCAAACCGGAAAAGACTTATGATTCATACGACGAGATCCTTGCAGATGACAAGATTGATGCCCTCTACATCCCTCTGCCGAATGCTCTGCATAAAGAGTGGGTGATTAAGGCACTTAATAAGAAAAAGAATGTGCTCTGTGAGAAACCGATAGGCCTCAACGAGACGGAAGTAACAGATATGTTTGAAGTGGCAGAAAAGAATGATGTGTTTTTGATGGAGGCCTTTGCCTATATTCACAATCCTTTGATCAAGCGGATGAAAAAGATCGTGGACGATGGTGATCTCGGGGCCGTTAAATCAATGAATTCAACCTTTTCTTTTGATCTTACAAAGAGGCCCAACGATATCAGATGGTCCAGCAATCTTGGCGGAGGGGCCATGTACGATCTCGGATGTTATACCCTGCACTTATCGAGACACATCATGGACAAGACCCCGGATTCAGTAAAGGCCTGCAGCAGTAAGACCCCTAATGGTGTTGATGAATCAACGACGGCCATCCTCAACTTTTCTGATAAGACCTTTAGCCAATTTCATGTGTCATTTATACAGGCGTTTAGTATGGTCTTTGAGATAAACGGTACAAGAGGAAAGCTACGGGCACCGTTTACCTTCAATGAAAGCGGAGATTTGGATTACTTCCTCTCGGAAGGCGGGGAATGGGAAAGATACACCGTCAGCAGCCCCGATAATTATATGTTGGAAGCCACACATTTTTCAGATGTCGTCTTGGGAAATGAAAAACCGGTCATCAGCAAAGAGGACTCATTCGACAACGCAAGAATGATCCGGCTGATCCTTGAGAACAGCGGCGTTCAATAAAAAGAAACCGGTATCACCTATGGATTACAGTTTAAAGCCCAATTATCATTTTTTCCCCATAACGGGTTGGATGAATGATCCAAATGGTTTACTTTTTTGGAAGGGATACTATCACCTTTTTTATCAGTACAACCCTTCTTCACCTAAATGGGGACCAATGCACTGGGGCCACGCTGTCAGCAGAGACCTCCTTCATTGGAGGCATCTGCCAGTCGCGCTTTACCCACCGCCTACGCAGAACAGAGATGATGAAAGCGGTATCTTTTCCGGGTCCGCTGTTAACCACGATGGAAAGATGTATCTTTTCTTTACCTGCCATAAAGATCCAATATTATTTCCCGAAAAGCAGCGGGAAACGCAGTGTCTTGCATTCTCAAAAAACGGTGTGGATTTTGAGAAATATGCTTATAATCCGGTTATACCTCTTCCGCCGGACCATAAGACACACGATTTTCGCGACCCGAAGATATGGAAGACGGAGAAGGGAGATTACAGAGCCGTAATCGGTTCAGGCGTATCCGGAAGAGGGAAAATTCTGCTCTTTTCTTCAAAAGATATCTATGAATGGCAATACGAAGGTGTTCTACTCGAATTAGATCCGGAGGAATACGGTCCCGCTCTCGAATGCCCTGACTTTTTTTGCTTGAATAACAAATGGGTTCTGTTTTTCTCCGCAGGCTATACTGAAAAGGGCCGGAGGCAGAATTATTACGCAGCCGGGGATTACGATGGCAAAAGATTGAAGCCGGATCATATTTCAAAGCTTGACCTTGCCCGTGATGTCTACGCTGCCCAATCCTTTGAAGATGCCAACAAGAGACGGATCTACTTTGGCTGGATGCATAATCCCGAGAGAACGGATTATTCAAAATATGAAGGATGGGCCGGTGTTCAAACCATTCCCCGCGAATTAACCCTGGAAAACGGAGAATTGAAACAGAGACCGGTTAAGGAGATTGAAGCCCTCTATGAAGACAGCGAAGAGGTCAATATCAACAACGGCAATGAAATTGATATCAAATCCTTCGACAACTCTCTCTTTTTACAAATGAAGATTGATCAAAAAGAAAAAACAGTCGTCCTCTTCCGGGGAAAAGAAAGCCGTCTGGAGTTCCACATGGTCGGGAATGTTATCACCACTGTTGAAAAGAGAGTGGATGAGGAAGTTCAGACTAAAGAATACCCTTTAAAAGAGACAGTTCATTCAATCAGTCTATATTTGGATAAAACGCTGTTCGAGTTGTTCATTAATGATGGCAATGCCGTTCTATCACAACGGATCTTTCCGAAAAGCGTTTATCAAACCTTAATGATCAAAGGGGCACTATCCAATAAAATCAACCAGCTAAAAAAGATAAGATCTGTTTGGATTTAGCAAAAACAGAACCGCCGATGGAGATAATTCCCGGCGGTTCTTTACCATTTACAGTGTTTCCCTGAAATGACTGAGGTCAATTTCAACCGGTTGATAAGTTGCTATCTTTTTCTTTATCTCATCAAGATAACTCTCTGCCGATTTTTCCCATGTGTATTTTTCAAGCACCCGTCTTATGGACAGGTCTGCCAACCTTTTGTAATCGGTC
>Ga0102941_1001347_pt1 | contig 11497 bp, 8 predicted proteins | sample SalPonR2_C_D2_MG_FD_79281 | JGI IMG/M metagenome (GOLD analysis project Ga0102941, IMG submission 79281) | Salt pond soil microbial communities from South San Francisco under conditions of wetland restoration - Salt Pond MetaG R2_C_D2_MG | ecosystem: Environmental > Aquatic > Marine > Intertidal... | reverse complement strand
TTGACGTAAGTGCCAATGCCGCCGTTCCACAGCAGGTCCACCGGCATGCGCAGAATGGCTTTCACCAGCTCATCCGGCGTGAGAGCGCTGGTCTCTACATCCAGCACCGCCCGCGCCTGTGGTGAGAGCTCGATCAGTTTTTCGCTGCGCGACCAGATGCCTCCGCCGGCCGAGATGAGTTTCCGGTCATAGTCGTCCCAGCTGGAGCGTGGCATCGCAAAGAGACGCTCGCGTTCGGCGACGCTCGCGTCGGTGTCGGGGTCCGGATCGAGGAAGATGTGCTGGTGATTGAACGCCGCACAAAGCCGCAGGCACGGTGAGAGCAGCATGCCGTTGCCGAACACGTCGCCGCTCATGTCGCCGATGCCGGCCACGGTAAAAGCCTCGTTCTGAATGTCGCGGCCGAGTTCCCGGAAGTGCCGCTTCACGGCTTCCCACCCGCCGCGTGCGGTGATGCCCATTTTCTTGTGGTCGTAGCCCATCGACCCGCCCGAGGCGAAGGCGTCACCGAGCCAGTAATTGTGCTCCGCCGCCACGGCGTTCGCGGTGTCCGAGAACGTGGCCGTGCCCTTGTCCGCGGCGACGACGAGATAACTGTCGTCGCCGTCGTGCCGGATGACGTCCTGCGGGGGGACGAGGACGCCGTCGACGAGGTTGTCCGTCAGGTCCAGCAGGCCGTTGATGAACGTCTTGTAGCAACTGACGACCTCGCGCATGACCAGGGTGCGGTCGCCGGCGGGCAGCCGCTTGGGCACGAAGCCGCCTTTCGCGCCGACCGGCACGATCAGGACATTCTTGACGGCCTGCGCCTTCATGAGGCCCAGCACTTCGGTGCGGAAATCCTCGCGGCGGTCCGACCAGCGCAATCCGCCGCGCGCCACGAGGCCGCCGCGCAAGTGCACGCCCTCGACGCGCGGCGAGTGCACGAAGATCTCGAACATCGGGCGCGGCAGGGGCAGGTCCGGAATCTTGTGCGGGTCGAGCTTGAGAGACAGGTAGGCCTTGGGCGATCCCTGTTCGTCGAACTGGAAGTAGTTGGTCCGGAGGGTCGCAATCACGAGTGCACGGAACGCGTTAAGCATGCGATCCGCGTCGAGGCTGGCCACGGCGTCGAGCGCGTGGGAGAGCGCCTGGTTGACCGTGAGTGTCGTGCGCTCGCGGCGTTTCTCGGGGAGCCCGGGATCCGAGCGCGCCTCGAACAGTTCGACCAGCATGCGCGCGACCAGCGCGTGCTCCGCGAGCACCTGTTCCATGTAGGCCTGTGAAAAGGGCAGGCCGGTCTGCAGCAGGTAACGGCACAGGGCGCGCAGCAGCGCGGCCTGCCGCCAGCTGAGGCCGGCTGTCAGGATCAGGCGATTGAAACCGTCGTTCTCGACCCGGCCGAGCCAGATGTGCTCGAAAGCTTCCTTGAAAAGTTCGTTGATCTTGCCGGGATCGATCGCCATGCCGTCGGCCGTACGCATCTCGAAGTCCTGCACCCAGACCTCTGTCGGTCCCTTGGGATGTGTCGCACGCAAGCGATAAGGGCGCTCGCTGATCACACGCAGCCCCATGTTCTCCAGCATCGGCAGGATTTCCGAGAGCGGCAGCGGTTCGCCGGCCTGGAACAGCTTGAAACGCACGCGGTCGTCGGGAAAGCCGGCCGGCCGGTAGAGGCTCATGCGCAGGCGCCGTGGCTGGGCCCTGATGGCCTCGAGTCGCTCGATGTCGAAGGTGGCCTCGCGGGGATTGATGTCCTCGACATAAGCGGCCGGGAAGGCGTCCGTATATTCGCGCAGCAGCGCGAGTCCGTCTTCCTCGCCGAAACGGGCCACCAGTTCCGTCCGCAGCTCGTCCGCCCAGGTCCGCACCGCTTCCGCGATTTTCTTTTCCACGGCGCCGACGTTCACTCGCGGCACGGTGCCCTGCGGGGTGCGGACGATGAAATGGACGCGGGCCAGCTTCGACTCGGACATCTCCACCGCGGATTCGATGCTCACGCCGCGAAAGGCGTCGAGGAGGATCTCCTGGATCCGCTCGCGCACCTGGGTGTTATACCGGTCGCGAGGCACGTAAACCAGGCAGGAGAAAAAGCGCCGGAAGGCGTCGCGGCGAACGAACAGCTTGGTGCGCTGTCGCTCCTGCAACGAGTAGATGCCGGTGCTGATGCGGACCAGGTCGGCAAGCGTGCTCTGGAAAAGCTCGTCCCGCGGGTAGGTGTCGAGAATGTGGACCAGCGCCTTGCCGCCGTGGCTGTCGGCGCGCAGTCCCGAGCTTGCGATGACGCGGCGCAGCTTGTCCCGCAGCAGGGGTATCTCGCGCGGCGTCCGGCTGTAGGCCGCCGAGGTCCACAGGCCCAGGAAGCGGCGCTCTCCGATGACCCGGCCCTCGCCGTCGAATTGCTTGACGCCGATGTAGTCGAGGTAGCTGTTGCGGTGGACCGTGGCGCGGGAGTTCGCCTTGGTGATGATCAGCAGATCCCGCGAGCGGGCCTGGCGCCGGATTTCCCGTCCGCCGAGCGAGGTCGTCGGTTGGACTTCGGCCGGCGGGGGACGGCGCAGGATGCCGAGGGCGCTGTCCGGGACCGGGCGCAGCAGGTCTGCGTCATCCCCCTGGATGAGTTCGTACTCCCGGTAACCGAGAAAAGTGAAATGGTCGTCGGCCATCCATTCCAGCAGCTCCCGGCTTTCCTTGACGATCTCCGCATCGAGCGGCGGCGGCTGTGTTTCCAGTTCCGCACAGATCTCGCGAGCCCGGCCACGCATCGCCCCCCAGTCCTGGCAGGCGGCGCGCACATCGCCGAGCACGCGCTCGAGCTGGGCGAGGATCGCCTGCAGTACGTCCGGGGCGGTTTCCCGGTCGATCTCCAGGTGCATGAACGATTCCAGCCGGGCATCCGGTCCCGCGTGCTCCGGGAGAGGGACCTCGAGCAGGCGGCCCTCGTCGTCGCGCCGGACATGCAACACCGGGTGCACCGTCAGGTGGATATAGCTGCCGTGACGGTTGAGCACCATGCTCGTGGAATCGACCAGGAACGGCATGTCGTCGGTGACGATTTGGACGATAGTGTGCGGCGAATTCCAGCCTTCCTCTGCCGGCGACGGATTGCCGACGAGGATGCGCGGCGTGCCGGGCTGGCGATGCAGTGCCAGGCGCAGGTGAGACAGCGCCGCGCCCGCCAGGTCGGTTGCGCCGCGATCCTTCAGGTCATCGAGCGCAGTATTGCGGTAGTACTGTGCGATGTAGGCGGCCACATCCAGGCCCGCTTCCGCGGCCTCTGACGCGCTCGCTGCCGCCACCACCTGCTCGAGGAAGCGGCTGCGCGCGTCGCCGGCGCGTCGTTGCGGAGGGGTGTCGGTCATTCGTGTTTTTGCAGGTCCGCGATGGCGGCGGCCAGGAAACGGCATGCTTCGCCGCCGGTGGCGCAGCGATGGTCGAAGGTCAGCGACAACGGGATGCGGCGGTGCGTCTCGATGCCGCCCATCACGGCGACGACATCGTGACGCAGCCCGCCCGCGCCGAGGATCGCGATCGTCGGGGGCACCACGACGGGCGTCGCATAGCGGCCGGCCATCATGCCGAAATTGGACAGGGTGAAAGTAAAGTCGCGCATGTCCTCGGGCTTGACGCTGCGCTCGCGGGTCGCCGTCTTGATGGCATTCAGGTCGGCGCGCAATTCCTGCGGGGTTTTCTGTCCGACATCGCGCACGACCGGCACGATCAGCCCCTCTGGCGTATCCACGGCGATCGCGATGTCGACCCGCGACTCGAGCTGGCGGCTCATGTTCTCGCCGTCATAGAAGCCGTTGAGCGCGGGTTCCGCCCGGCAGGCCGTGGCAATGGCGCGCAGCAGGCGTGCCGTGATGTCCTGGCCTGGTGCCCAGTGATGAATGTCCGCATCATCGAAGATGGTGCACTGGGATACGAGATCGCGCGCGGCGCTCATGCTCTGCGCCATGGCGCGTCGCGGGCCGCGCAGTCGCTCTGGCTCGCCGGGTGGCAGCTTGACCCTGGGCGCCTGGCGCGGCGTGGTCGGCGAGCTGCTCGCAGCCGCGGCGCGGACGTCGTCGGCCACGACGCGATCGTGCCGCCCCGTGGGCCGGCAGTCTTCGAGATTCACCCCGAGTTCCTTGGCCAGCGCCCGGACGGCCGGCGCTGCCTTCACTTTGCCGGCGGTGCGGCGGCGGCCCCGGCCGGCGATGTCGGCGTCCTCCAGGACTTCGTCGCTGCTCATCATCTTGCCGACGACGGTGCCCGAGTCTTCGCGATTCTCGTCGTTGGTATCGGCGGGCTTCGGGCCTTCCCGCGGCGTATCCACGGTGGCGGCCGCCGTTCCGGACGACTCGGATGCAGTTGCGGCCGCCGCGGTCTCGGTCGTGTCGATGCTCGTGTCGATGTCCACCAGCGGGGAATGCGTCGGCAGGATCGTGCCGTCCGGCGCATGGATTTTCGCGATTCGACCGGTATAGGGCGCAGGCACCTCGACCACGGCTTTGGCGGTCTCCACCGACAGCATGGGCTGGTCGACATTCACCATGTCGCCTTCCGCGACCAGCCAGTTGACGATCTCGGCTTCAGGCAGGCCTTCGCCGAGATCCGGCAGATTGAAAGTCTTGACGCTCATTGCGGCTAGTCCTCGAAGGTCTTTTTGACGCCGTCGATGATGCGGGCGACGCTGGGCAGGTATTCGTACTCGAGCTTGAACAGCGGCATAACCGTATCGTAGCCGGTCACGCGGACGATCGGCGCCTTGAGGTCCCAGATGCCTTTCTCGGCGACGCCGGCTGCCACTTCCGCGCCCACGCCGCAATTCCTGGCCGCTTCATGAACGATGACGAGGCGACCGGTCTTCTCGACGGACTCGAGGATCGTGTCGAGGTCCATCGGACTGATCGTCGCAAGATCGATGACTTCGGCCGCGATGCCTTCTTTCTCGAGCTCCGCGGCAGCCTTCAGGGTCTCGAAGGTCATCGCGCCCCAGGTCACGATGGTGACGTCTTCACCTTCTCGCAGGATATAGCAGGTATCGAGCGGCAACGCTTCGCCGTTGTCGATCACCTCCTGTTTCTGCAGGCGATAGATGCGCTTGGGCTCGAGGAACACCACCGGGTCGGGATCGCGGATCGCCGCCAGCAGCAGTCCGTAGGCGCGTCGTGGCGAGGAGGGGATCACCACGCGCACGCCCGGCATGTGAGCGAACATCGCCTCGGTGCTTTCCGAGTGATGCTCCGGGGCATGAATGCCGCCGCCGAAGGGCGCGCGCAGCACCATCGGCACGTGCATTCTCCCGCGCGTGCGATTTCGCAGCCGCCCGGCGTGATTGACCATCTGGTCCACCGTCGGGTAGATGAAACCCATGAACTGGATCTCGCACACCGGACGCATGCCCTGCGAAGCCATGCCGATCGACATGCCGGCGATCATCGACTCGGCGAGCGGCGTGTCCATCACGCGTTTCGGGCCGAAGCGCTGCTGCAGGCCGGCGGTCGCACGGAACACGCCACCGTTAACGCCCACGTCTTCGCCGAGCACGACGACACGGTCGTCATGTTCCATCTCCCAGGCCAGCGCCATGGTGACGCCTTCGATCAGCGTGATCTGCGCCATCAGTGGTGGCCCCCGGAGTTCACGAAGCGGCGCGCCGTTTCGCGTTGCTCGACCATGCTCTCAGGCAGGGTGGCGAACATCGAGTCGAACATCGATTCTACCGGCTGCGGTGCTGTGTCCAGGTAGGCGGCCACGGCCGCATCGACCTGCCGCGTGCAGTCTGCTTTCAGTGCGGTCTCGTCGGCCTCACTCCATGCGCCAGTCTGCTCGAGATAGCGTCGGATGCGGACGAGCGGTTCGAGTTTCCAGGCATCCTCGACCTCGTCCTTCTCGCGGTAGCGGCTCGCGTCATCCGCCGTGGTGTGGTCCGACAGGCGATAGGTCACGGCCTCCACCAGCGTCGGTCCATCCCCCTTGCGTGCGCGGTCGAGCGCCTCCTCCATCGTCTGCCGCACGGCGATGACGTCGTTGCCGTCCACCTGGATGCCGGGCATGCCGGCAGCCACGGCCTTCTGCGCGAGTGTCTGGGTGGCCGTCTGCATCCACAGCGGCACGCTGATCGCCCACTTGTTGTTGACCACCACGAACACCACCGGGAGATCGCGGACGGCGGCGAGATTGAGCGCCTCGTAGAAATCGCCCTGCGAGGTGCCGCCGTCGCCGATCACGCTCACGGCGCAACGCGGTTCGCCGCGCAGCTTGTAGGCCATTGCGGCCCCCGCCGCGTGCAGGCACTGGGTGGCGATCGGCACGCACCAGGGGAAATCATGCTGCGGGCCCTCGAAGCGGTTGCCTCGCTCGTCACCGCCCCAGTAGAGCAGCACCTCTTCCATTTTCACGCCGCGCCAGAACTGTGCGCCGTACTCGCGATACATCGGCGCGAAACAGTCTTCGGGCCGCATGGCCGCGCCGACGCCCACATGAGCCGCTTCGTGTCCCAGGCTGGATGCGTAGGTGCCGAGTTTTCCGGTGCGCTGCAGGTTGATCGCCTTGGTGTCGAAGGTTCGCGTCAGCACCATCAGGCGGTAAACGCGGAGCAGTTCCTCCGGGTCGCTGGCGAAAGCCGGCAGGTCGGCGACGACGCTGCCATCCGGGTCCAGCACCTGTCGATACGGGATGCGAAACTCCGCAATGGTCTTCACGACGTCGTCCTCCTGATATTCTGGTCGCGGGCCGGATCGCCGGCCCGCAAATAGCGCGGCATTATACACCGCGCCCGCCGCCGCAGACGGCGGCGGGCAGCCCCCTGGATGCTGCGTCGCCGCAGCAGGAGCGCTCGATGGGAAAAAGAAAAATGGAAGCCGGTATCCACCGTGACCTCGAGGACCGGCTCGGTTATGCGGGATACCTTGGACTCGACCGTATCCTGGCGGCCCAGCATCCTTTGTCCGATCCGCCGCACCATGACGAGATGCTGTTCATCGTGCAGCATCAGGTCGCCGAGCTGTGGATGAAACTGATCATTCACGAGCTGGAAGCCGCCATCGCGTCGATGCGCGCGGACCGCATCGAGCCCTGCTTCAAGGTGCTTTCGCGGGTCAAGCAGGTGCAACAGCAGCTGTTCCACCAGTGGGGCGTGCTGGAGACCCTGACGCCCGCCGAGTACGCGCGCTTCCGCCATGTCTTCGGCCAGGCTTCCGGCTTCCAGTCGATGCAGTTCCGTCTGCTGGAGTTTCTGCTCGGCAACAAGGACAAGGACTGCCTCGCGGTGTTCCGGCACGATGCTGCAGCGCTGGAACGATTGCAGGCCGCCCTCGAAGCGCCGTCGATCTACGATGAGTTTTTGCGCCTGCTGGCGCGGCGGGGAATGCCGGTGCCTGCCGAGCGAGTGGCGCGCGACTGGTCCGAACCCTGTGATTCCCATCCCGGCGTGGTCGCTGTGTTCAAGACGATCTACGAAGACACGCAGCGCTACTGGGACGCTTACGACATGTGCGAGAAACTCGTCGATGTCGAGGTCAATTTCCAGTTGTGGCGCTTTCGCCATCTGAAGACCGTGGAAAGGATCATCGGGCACAAGCGCGGTACCGGTGGATCTTCCGGGGTGCGTTTCCTCCGAGCGGCCATCGATATCCGTCTGTTCCCGGAGCTGATCGACGTGCGCACAGAAATCGAGTGAATGCACGGCCGGCGAGTCACTCGATGCGCGGCGGTCGCAGCGCCGCGGCGTGTTTTTCCAGCTTGTCGAGCAGCGCGTCCAGCGCGCGCCGCTCCGCGTGGTCCAGCACCTCGAGCAAGGTCGCTTCGTAGCCGCGCAGCGCGGGCGCCACGCGGCGATAGATCCCTCGTCCCTCCTCGGTCAACTCCAGCGCGCTGCGGCGCCGGTCGCCCCGGGCGAATTCGCGCTGCACGCGGCCCGTCTCGAGCAGGCGGCGCACGGCGCGGCTCACGGCGACCTTGTCCATCGCGGTCCGTTCGGCCACTTCCGCCGCTGAAAGGCCCGGCGCCGGGGCAAGCACGGCCATGACGCGCCACTCGGGAATGGAAAGGCCGAAGCGCTGCGAGTAGGCCGCCGAGATGGCGGTGCTCAGCCTGTTCGACAGCACCGAAAGCCGGTAGGGCAGAAAGGTCTCGAGAACCAGTATCTCGTCGTTCATTGGTGCAATGCAGCTTGTTGCCTAAAACCCTGTAGGACTATAATGGTTTCATATGTAACTAATCAACCCTTCTTGTACGCGCTGCAAGAAGGACCTGCGGAGATATCCAATGACCGAGGTTCATGACAATCCCCTGGGGATCGACGGTTTCGAGTTTGTCGAGTTCGCTGCGCCTGATGCTGCGCTGTTGCACAGCCTGTTCCGCCACATGGGCTTCACCGCGATCGGCCGGCATCGCGCACGGAAGATCACGCTGTACCGCCAGGGCGGGATCAACTTCCTGGTGAACGAGGAACCCGACAGCTTCGCCGCGGACTTTGCACGCGAGCACGGCCCGAGCGCCTGTGGCTTCGCGATCCGCGTTGCCGACGCCGAACGGGCTCACGACTGGGCCGTCGAGCGCGGGGCGGATCCGTTGACCAACAAGCCCGGCACCCTCGCGGTGCGCGGCCCGGTCATCTCCGGCATCGGCGGAAGCGCCTTGTACCTGGTTGATCGCTACGGGGAACGAGGCTCGATCTACGACATGGATTTCGAATACCTGTCGGGCGTGGACCGCCACCCGGCAGGATACGGTCTCACCTTCATCGACCACCTGACGCACAACGTCTTCCAGGGCAACATGGACAAGTGGGCCGGTTTCTACGAGCGGATATTCAATTTCCGCGAGATCCGGTACTTCGACATCAAGGGTGCCAAGACCGGTCTCGTGTCGCGCGCCATGACGGCGCCGGACGGCATGGTGAGGATCCCGATCAACGAGGCGACCGACGACAAGTCGCAGATCGCAGAGTATCTCGAGGAGTACCACGGCGAGGGCATCCAGCACATCGCCCTGTTCACCGACGACATCTACGCGTCCGTCGAGGCCTTGCGCGCCGACGGGATCGAGTTCCTGGATGTGCCCGACACCTACTACGAGATGGTCGACGACCGTATGCCCGGCCACAAGGAAGACGTGCCGCGCATGGCGGAGAACCGCATCCTGATCGACGCCGACAACGAAACGCGCGAACGTCTGCTGTTGCAGATTTTCACCCAGACCTGCGTCGGGCCGATCTTCTTCGAGATCATCCAGCGCAAGGGCAACGAGGGCTTCGGCGAGGGCAACTTCCAGGCGCTGTTCGAGTCCATCGAGCGTGACCAGCAGCGGCGCGGCGTTATCTAGGCCTGCGGAGCGTCATAGCGATGAAAAAACGGATCGCCTTCCCGAAGATCGAGGGCCGCAGTTCGCGCCAGGCGCATGCGGACCTGCCCGAGGGCACCTTCGAGCGGGAGCTGGGCAAGGAAGGCTTCTTCGGCCCCGCGACGCATATGTATCATCGCCGCCCGCCGACCGGCTGGAGCGATTTCGAGGGTCCGCTGCGCCCACGCGCCTTCGACACGAATCGTCTTGGTGCGGCGGCCGATTCGCCGTGGGCGGCGAGTCTCCTGTTGCACAATGCCGCGGTCAAGTTTCGCCACTGGACGCTGGAGCGGAACATGCCGGACTTGGCGCGAAACTCGGATGGCGACGAGCTTTTGTTCCTGCACTCGGGCGAAGCCGAACTGTTCTGCGATTACGGTCGTCTCGAGCTCGTCGCCGGCGACTATCTCGTGCTGCCGCGCGGTACCATGTGGCGCCTCGAGGTGGCTGCGCCGATTTCCGCGCTGTTGATCGAGGCTACCAACGACAGCTATTGCCTGCCCGACAAGGGACTGGTCGGGCCGCATGCGATTTTCGACGAGGCGATGCTGGACACGCCGGCGATCGACGCGCGCTTCCGCGCACAGCAGGACGATCAGACGTGGCGGGTGGAGGTGAAGCGCCGCGACGCCGTTTCGACGATCACCTATCCCTACAATCCCCTCGATGCGGTCGGGTGGAAGGGCGACCTGGCGCCGGTCCGCATCAACTGGCGGGCGATCCGCCCGCTGATGTCACACCGCTACCATTTGCCGCCGTCCGCCCACACGACCTTCCTGGCCGGCCGTTTCGTCGTGTGCACCTTCGTGCCGCGTCCCTTCGAGAGTGACCCGGAAGCGTTGAAAGTGCCTTTCTTCCACAACAACGACGACTTTGACGAAGTGATCTTCTACCATGCAGGCGAGTTCTTCTCGCGGGACAACATACATCCGGGCATGATCACGATGCATCCCTGCGGCTTCACGCACGGACCGCATCCGAAGGCACTCAAGAACATGCTCTCCCAGTCCGCGCCGGGCACCAACGAGGTCGCCGTCATGCTCGACACGCGCGACGCCCTCGAGGTCGATGCTGCGGCGGCCGGCATCGAGTGGGACGCTTACGTCGACAGCTGGAAAGGAGGCGCGGCATGAAACTCGGAACCCTGAGAGCCGGCGGGCGCGACGGCACCCTCGTGGTGGTCAGCGCCGACCTGGCGCACGCCGTCGTCGCGCGGGACATCGCACCGACCCTGCAGGCGGCGCTCGACGACTGGGGCCGTACTGCCCCGGCGCTGGCCGAACTTGCCGCAGCCCTGCAAGCGGGCTCCGCGGACGGAAGGTTCGCGCTGCGCATCGAAGATCTTGCCGCACCGCTCCCGCGTGCTTACCAGTTCCTCGACGGCAGCGCCTACCTGGCGCACGTCGAGCGGGTACGCCGCGCCCGGGGTGCCGAGATGCCGCCGAGTTTTCTCGAGGATCCCCTCATGTACCAGGCGGCCTCCGACGGTTTCCTCCCCCCGGTCGGCACGATTCCGGTCTCCAGCGAGGAATTCGGCATCGATTTCGAGTCCGAGGTCTGCGTCGTCACCGGCGACGTGCCGATGGGCGTCAGTCCGGCGGAAGCCGCGGACCACGTGCGGCTCGTGTGCCTGGTCAACGACGTCTCGCTGCGCAATCTGATCCCCGCTGAGCTGGCGAAGGGTTTCGGCTTCGTGCAGAGCAAGCCTCGCTCGGCCTTGTCGCCGGTGATGGTGACGCCGGACGAGCTTGGCGACGCTTGGCATGACGGCAAGCTGCACCTGCCGCTGCTGACCTGGCTCGACGGGGAGCGCTTCGGTGCCCCGGAGGCCGGTGCGGACATGCAGTTTTCCTTTCACGAGCTGATTGCGCACGCTGCGAAGACGCGGCCGCTTGCTGCGGGGACCATCATCGGCTCGGGCACGGTCGCCAACCAGGACGAGTCGCTCGGCGCATCCTGCATGGCGGAGAAGCGCATGCTGGAGATCATCCGGGACGGCAAGCCCACCACGCCCTTCCTTTCTTTCGGTGCCCGGGTACGCATCGAGATGCTGGACGACGCGGGACGCAACATCTTCGGCAGCATCGAGCATGTCTACCAACCCTACCGCCGCTGACCCGGGGCTACCCCGGCTTCACGGCTACTGGCGCAGCTCTGCCGCCTGGCGCGTCAGGATCGCGCTGAACCT
>Ga0102941_1001345_pt1 | contig 11511 bp, 8 predicted proteins | sample SalPonR2_C_D2_MG_FD_79281 | JGI IMG/M metagenome (GOLD analysis project Ga0102941, IMG submission 79281) | Salt pond soil microbial communities from South San Francisco under conditions of wetland restoration - Salt Pond MetaG R2_C_D2_MG | ecosystem: Environmental > Aquatic > Marine > Intertidal... | reverse complement strand
CAATACTTAGGGCAACATTTTCACTCCGGTTTTCCAGATCCGGAGATAATATAATAACTGTTTACGGTACACCATGTAATTAGTAAAGATCTGAGTACCCAATCTTCTATGTTGAGAATTTCTCTGATACTATTATTTATCATCATTGGGCATTTTGCTTCAGGGCAGCGTAATATCCTTGAGCAAAGACTGACGATACAACTCAGGCAAGTTACCGCCAAACAAATCCTTGATAAAATCTCCACTGAAACAGGTATTCACTTTTCCTATCATTCCAGAATACTCGATTCGGATAAAAAAATTGATTTTATTCTAATGAATGAAAGTGTCGAAGATGCCATGGAATTATTTTCTAAATACTTTCCCATTGAATACACGGTTGTTAAAAAGCAAATTGTTTTGCATCAGAGAAAAGAAGACGCTCTGCAGGTCGGAAAAAATCAATATACAATCAGTGGAATAATTACCGATAGTTTATCCGGCGAAACCCTTCCCGGAGCAACCGTGATCATCAAAAATGTACGAAAGGGTACCACCTCAAATGCTTATGGTTTTTATTCCCTCACCCTGCCCGGGGAATCCTATGAATTGATTTTCAGCTATGTTGGTTATGAAATGAAAGTAGTTACGGTTGAGACCCATCAAGATATCAGACTGGATATTTCGTTATCAACAAACAACACACTACTTGCAGAAGTTATTGTAGAAAAAGACGAAAATGTCAATGATCTGATGCAGGGAAATGAAGGATTGCTTCGTGTAAACCCGGCAGATCTCCAGCTGATGCCTGAGTTTGCCGGAGAAAACGGATTGATCAAAAGTTTACAATCTTTACCAGGCATACAAACCCATAGTGATGCCTCTTCATTTTTCTTTGTGAGAGGAGGTAATAAAGATCAGAATTTTATCCTCATTGATGAGGCGCCTGTTTATAATCCATCTCACCTTTTTGGTATTTATTCAGTAATTATTCCGGATGTTGCCAAAGAGATCAATATTTATAAGGCAGATTTGCCAATAAGCAATACCGGGAGACTTTCAGGACTGATTGATATTGTGACCAGAGACGGTAACATGAAGGATTTTAATGTTGAAGGCAACATCAATCCCTTGATGTACCGGTTTTCTGTTGAATCACCTTTGGTTAAAGACAAAGTTTCCTTCTTCACCTCTTACCGGAGATCAAATTTTGAATGGTTATATCGTCGGGAATCTGAAAACGTAAACCTGTTCATCAATGATTTTAATTTTAAGATCAATTGGATTGCCAATCAAAACAACCGGTTTTATCTTTCTTTTTTTTCAGGTCAGGATAATTACACTGAGAGCAATGAATCGGGAAACAGCAACTCAGGGATTTCATGGATGAACCACACCCTGACCTTCAGGTGGAATCATATCTTTTCAGGAAAATGGTTTGGTAACGCCACACTTTACACAAGCAACTATGAATACAATTTATTTCCGGGAGGAGAAATACCATGGCAATCAGGAATATCAGATATTGGTTTTAAATATGATCTGTCATGGTATAGTTCGCCGGATTTGACTTGGCGATTCGGTTTTTCTCATGTGGCTCACGAAATCAATCCGGGTAACTTGATGGGATTGGATGAAAATGTACGTCAATTTGTACCAGAGGTATTTGGAGGAAATCCAACAAACACTATTTTCTATGCACAAAGGGAAAAGACTCTTAATGATAAGTGGGAGTGGAAGGCTGCAGCAAGCATACCATTCTGGGTACAGCGTGGCCCACTGAAAATTTACCCTGACACAGAGAGCGGCAGAGCACATCAGGATACTATGATTTTTAATGATGATGAAATAGTATCAACCTACATAAGACCAGACATCAGATTAAGTGCGGGATATAAAATATCTGATCGTACAGCAACCCGGATAAGTTGGGGACTTTACCAACAGAATCTTCACCTGCTCTCAAATTCTGTTAGTCCATTCTCCTCTTTCGAAGTTTGGATGCCATCTGGAAAAAAAATCAAACCTCAACAATCCAGGCAGATATCTTTATCGGTTAATCATCAATTATCTGATCAGGATATTGAATTCATTACCTCGGCATATTATAAAAGATTATTCAATCAGATAGAATATATCGATCATGCGCAACTGCTTATGAATCCGAAGATTGAACATCAACTGTTGTTCGGAAATGGCAGAGCATATGGTATTGAAGTATCACTTCAGAGAAAAAAAGGCAAACTACAGGGTTGGATCAACTACACATGGTCGAGGGCATTAAAAGAATTTAATGAGATTAATGAGGGTGGTTCTTTTCCTGCCTTTTATGATCGGCCTCACGATCTTTCAGTTTTTGTATCATGGATACTATCCAGGCAACTGATTGTAAGTGCCAACTGGGTTTACCACACCGGTTCAGCATTTACAACACCCGTGGGTTTTTATGAATATAACGGAAGTACCATTGCCGCATATGGAGAGAGAAACAATAACCGGTTACCAGATTATCACCGGTTGGATCTTTCTTTGCAATGGAGCATTCCCTGGCCTAAAAAACATTATGACCATAGCCTTACCCTTGGAGTTTATAATTTTTATAACAGGCACAATGCAATCTCAGTAGCGTTTAACAAAACACTTATGGATAATGGGAACATCGTATTGCCTTCAAATCTTTTCTCCGATCACCAACTGCAAACATCCATGAGATATATTAATGGTTTCATACCATCAATCACTTATAAATTCAAGATTTATTAAATACTATGAACCGAACCATGACAATAATATTGACATACGCGTGGATGATTAAAATTTGGCAACAAGTTGAAAACCACGAAACCGGTATTTTGGCGAGATCCCCTCTAAGAAAAGAACGGGACAGGCATCTGACCTATTTAATAAAATTATAAACAGATGAACCTGACAAAATCAAGTATCTGTATAATTGTAATAATTCCTGTTCTTTTTCTTTCCTGTGAAAAGATTGTTGATTGGGAAGTGGAGGGGGAGCAACTGAATACCATTGTTGTAGAAGGAATGCTTACCAACGAAATGCAGCATCACGAAATAAAAATCAAAAGACCTAAAAAACAGGTTAATTCAAATTCAGAACCCGTAAGAGATGCTGTTGTAATTATAAGTACTGAAAATGCATCAGCCAGATTTTTTCATTCTGAAGCCAACCCGGGAACATACATCAGTGAAATCCCCTTTTCAGCGGGACTGAACAGAAGTTACGAATTGAGTATTCTAATCGATGGAGAAAATTATAGCGCGCAAAGTTACATGAGTCCTCTTTTTCCTTATCAAACACCTGTTTTTAATTATCACCCTCAAAATGGATTTTATACAATCAATTGGAATAATCCGCAATATGACCCAACAGAACAGGCACTTTTTGAGGCCATAATCGATTGGTCTCATCTTACGCAAAACCCAAATGACAGCGCAAAAATAAGGTTGCTTTACTATACCATGAATTCAATCAATGTAAGTCACCTTTTGTTTCCGGCAGACCAGGAAAGAATTTTTTTTCCCGCAGGAAGTATCGTAATATTTTCAAAATATTCAGTGAATGAAGAATACGGAAATTATCTGCGGGCATTGTTGTCAGAAACACAATGGCAGGGAAGCATATTTGAACCAGACAGGGGAAATCTGCCTGGTAATATTTCCAATGGAGGGTTAGGGTTTTTTAGTGTGAATGCCGTTTCAAGAGATACACTGATCGTTGCACCGCAAAAAAAACACAGCAATAAACAATTGAATACAAGTACATTAAAAAAATAATCTTTTTTTTTCGTGAAGGCGTAGGGGTATATCTATTTTCTTGTGTAATACATCCGAAAACACAATTTAATAACTCACTAAAATCGTTTATCATGAAAAAGCAAAAATTAAATGCCACAACAATGAAAGCAAATTTTGTTTCAATTGAAAACAAAAGATCGTTCACTACAAGAACGATTGCCATTTTATCCATCTTTACAATTGTATTCTTTGCTTCTTGCGAAGAAGATACCCTCTCACCCGACACAAATCCCGATAGCATTGTTCCCAAAAACTTTGCTGTAGAGATTCCAAAATCCATTAGTAGCAATGTAGAATTAAAAACTGCGGAGGTAGATACACTCCAGGGAAATGATATATATGGTCATTTACGCACTTTTATACATGTGGGGGAATTTGGTGCGCAACTCACACAAGATATTATGCGAAGCATCGCCACTAACAACCTTAGTCGTCCCCTTGAATTAACTCTTATCAGTGATGATGATGGTCGTCCAAAGCATTTGGTTATCGTTGAAAACGAAGAGTTTGAAAGTTCTGTATGGGAGTATAAACTAACCTATACCGATGCTGGTGAAAACAGGTCTGAGATTGGAAACACGGCCATGCAGGTATTCTGGAATACAAATCCTGTAGAAGGGATTGCTATACTTAATCCTTACAATATCAACCGTAATGGAGAAGAAAAATTCAAGAATACCAATATCAGGGTAAAATACAGCGAAACAGGAGATTTAAGTTTTGATCGGTACATGATCGTAAGTGTTGATGAATGGCCTATGCCCAATCCGCTGGTTGATCCATTTGGGCTTTCTAAACTGAAAATGTTTGTAGGTAAAAAAGGCGATATTGTATCCATCTATGGGAATTCGGAACATCCAAATGCAAAATTTTTCAACAACGAAACAGGTTTCGATTGGGCGTTTGTGGCAGCAGCACACGAAAGTAGAGATATAGCAGTTGCAGAGGTTGGTTTGCCCCCAATGGATCTGGATGCTACCGAAAGAAGTGTTCTGCTTGGAGACTACGCTGTTAAAAATGTAATTGAGGATCAGATACTAGATGTATGGCCCAATATTGACCAAAATACACTGGATGCTTATCTATTCCATACACAACCTCCGGGATATTTCAACACCAATGGTTTTGTTCAGACAGGTACAGCGCCTTCAACAGACTACGAACCATTGGAAGCAAATATTCAGAATCTCGTTCCCTACAATCCATACACTATTCTCACCATGGATATAGCATTCGACGAATAAATCACAAACCGATTCAATGCACAATATTTTTTCCACAATTCAACTACAACTACCGGGAAAAGAAACCATCTTTTCCCGGTTTTTCCATAAAAGATAAGGTTATGAAATTAAAACTTTTAATAAGCATCGTGGTAATTCTGAACATGCTCTTTGCCGGATGTGAGGAAGAAAATACATATCCTGCTGAATTACACTCCATGCCCCTTTTTAATGAACAGCAAAATATCGGGATGTTGATCGGTTTCAATGAATCAAATCCGCCACAAACAGAAGATTCTATTTCTGCCAGGTGGGATGAAGCCATTGAGAAGGGCATGAGAGTAGCACGTTTGCAGATTGACTGGACAGATCTGGAAACAGAAAAAGACAACTATAATAAGGATTTACTCAGAAATTCCCTGCAAAATCACCAGCAACAAGGATTACAAACGTTTCTCCTTATCTCTGTTTACGACAGCGAAGGGATTGTTGTGCCCGGCTATCTTGGCGATGTAAATATTGGGAGCAATAGTCTGCAGGAAAGATTCAACAAATTAATGGATTGGGTAATCCCCATGCTGATTAATCACGATGGATTTTTAATTTCTATTGCAAACGAACCCGATAATGAAATGAATGAAATTACAGGACTTGCCGGCCAAATATTAAACTTTTATGTTACTTCCCGGGATCATATCCATTCAATTGACAAAAGAATGGCAGTTACAATTACCTTAACTGAAGGTGGATTAGATTCAAATATCAGCGGAGTAGATGCAATTTTGGAGGAGGTGGATGTAGTGTGTTGGAATTTTTACGGATCAAAATCTGCGATGGAAAGTCCCTGGTATCTTGTACAGGACGAAGAGGAGATAAGGAAAGACATTCAGCGAATGATACAGGCATCAAAAGGGAAGCAGATCGTGTTCCAGGAACTTGGGTTATGGAGTGGAGGCTATATACTGGACAGTTCTCTGGAAATTCAAAACAGGTTTTTCGAAGTGTTTTTTTCTGAAATGGAAAAAGAAGAAAGTATAAGGGCGGCATTTGTTTTTCAATTGGTAGATTGGTCGCCTTTTGCCACGGGTGTTATGTTGAGCTTGTTTGAAGAGGGAGAGGTTCCGCAGAGTTTTTTGGATGCATTTGCAGAATCACTGAGAACCATAGGATTGATCCGTTATGAAGATGGGCAACGAAAACCAGCGTGGGATACATTTACTTCTTATCTTGAAAAGTAACATCCATAAAAAATCCCCATTTTATAGTTATTTCGGGGTGGACGAACAACTATTTTTTATAACTTGCCGGCAAAAAACAGAAAATGGCAAGCACATACAATTTTGATGAGATCATACCACGGGAGGGAACCCATTGTGTAAAATATGATTTACGCCATGATTATTTTGGAAATGATAAAGTGATACCCATGTGGGTAGCTGATATGGATTTTCGTACTCCCGATTTTGTTATGGAGGCCATCAGAAAAAGGGCAGAACATGAAATTTTGGGATATACTATTCACCCACCCTCTTTTTTTCAATCCATCATCGATTGGAATCTGAGACGGCATCAATGGGAGATAGAAAAGGAATGGATCGCTTTTAGTCCGGGTGTTGTACCTGCTATAAATATTCTGGTTATGGCACTTTCAGAACCCGGCGATAAAATCGTGATACAACCTCCGGTTTATCACCCTTTTTTTCATGCCATTACCAATCACAACAGAAAAATTGTGGAGAACCCCCTGGTACTTCAAAACGGACGTTTTTGTATGGATCTGGATGACCTGGAGAATAAGATCGATAAAAAAACCAAAGTGCTGATTCTATGCAGTCCTCACAATCCAGGGGGGAGCGTTTGGAAAAAGGAAGAGCTGAAAGCACTGGGCGATATTTGCATAAAACATAATATTACTATCATATCTGATGAGATACATGCCGACCTTACCCTTTTTCAAAACAAACACATTCCTCTGGCAAGTATATCAGATGAATTGGCAGAAATAACCATTACCACCATGGCGCCGAGCAAAACTTTTAACCTTGCTGGTCTTGGTACTTCCTATGTAGTAGCCTCTAACCCTCGTCTTTTGCGGCGTTACAACAAGGTTCTCGATCAGGTGCATGTAGGCATGGGGAATATTTTTGGAACTGTGGCCCTGGAAGCTGCTTATAATCATGGTGATAACTGGATTGAAGAATTACTGGAGTATGTTCAGGATAATATAATCTATATGCAGGAGTTTGTAAAAACACTTATGCCTATGCTTGATGTAATTGTACCGGAGGCCACCTATTTGGTTATGATCGATTTCAGGAAATTGAACCTGTCGGCAAAGGAGTTGAAAAAGGTTCTTGTCGACAATGCAGGTATTGGGATGAATGATGGCACTACCTTTGGTATTCAGGGCAGAGGATTCCAGAGAATGAATGTGGCATGTCCGCGCTCCGTGCTCAAACAGGCTCTTGTAAGCCTGGAGATGACTGTAAGGCAAATTGGGTGGTATTGAAAAGTGGTGAATGAAAAGTGATAGGATAAAAGTGAAAAGTTCGCCGTCCGTGTCATACCGATGTAAAGATCGATACCCCAACTGCCTGGGACGCGAAAAACAAAATAAAAGAAATTCCTGGTGGTAGATTAATCTTTTGAATCAACAATAAGGCAATGCCATGTTGCAACCCTTTCAATTCATAATATTTGGTTCATTGAAAGCACTAAGCCAAGGTACTCATCAGGATCATACGCCTGATGTATATGCTTTTTCTGTCGTGCCAGGGTTTTAATGTTCCTTTGTTAAAACGGATGTCAAAGGCAGGGTTTTCCAGTCGTTTCCGGATATGATTGGGTATATAGGTGGTATCCTTTGGTGATGATACAGATTCTGCAGGAGGTTTGGACGGATTTACTTTTTTTTCAATATTTTCGGAAGGATATGCTTTCAACATAATCACAAACAAAACAAGAAATACCAGAAGTTTTGTAAAAAAATTCCGGAGATTTGAGTGTTTTTTTTCCATTTTGCCTCTGTTTTAATCTAATATGTAATTGAGAGGGCAAATATAATGAAAAAAAAGATAATATTGGTCTTGTCTTGAAAAATAAACTCCTCATATCCGGAAAAATTAAAATTCATCGAAAAAAAACCGGTGATTTTTTGAAAGCACCGGTTTTTTTTATGATAGACTCTATAGGTTTTAAGCAAATGCTTCCAAAGATTTTTTGATGATTCCCACGCATTCGCTGAGTTGTTCTTTAGAGATTACCAGGGGAGGAGCAAAACGGATGATATCACCATGAGTAGGTTTTGCCAGTAAACCGTTTTCTGCCATTTTCAGGCATACATCCCATGCTTCTTTGCCATTTTTAGGTTTAATAACAATGGCATTGAGCAGTCCTTTACCTCTGACAATAGAGATCATATCTGATTTAATGTTTCTTAATTCCTGACGTAAAAATTCACCCAGCTCTTGTGCTCTTTGTGCCAGATTTTCTTCTTTGATTACTTCGAGGGCAGCCACTGCTACACGGGCAGCCACCGGGTTACCCCCAAAGGTCGATCCATGTTGTCCGGGTTTGATCACCATCATTATATCATCATTGGCAAATACGGCAGATACCGGATACATGCCACCACTGATGGCCTTTCCGAGGATAAGAATATCAGGTTTCACATTTACATGATCACATGCCAGCAGTCTTCCGGTACGTGCTATTCCTGTTTGTACTTCATCAGCAATGAATAGTACATTGTGCTTTTCGCAAAGTTCTTTTGCTTTGGGAAGGTAGGTGTCGCATGGAACAAATACACCTGCTTCGCCCTGAATGGGTTCCACAAGGAAACCTGCTACATCAGGATCCTTAAGCGCTTCTGCCAGTGCATCGCTATCATTGTAAGGAATGCGAATAAATCCTGGCGTGAATGGACCATAGTCGCCAAAACCATCAGGATCATTGGAAAAGGATACAATGGTAGTGGTTCTTCCATGGAAATTGTTGTCGCAAACAATAATTTTGGCTTTGTTTTCGGCAATCCCTTTTTTATTGTATGCCCATTTACGGGTCAATTTAATAGCGGTTTCAACGGCTTCAGCGCCTGTATTCATAGGCAAAACCTTATCAAACCCAAAATATTCTGTCACGTATTTTTCAAAACGCCCCAGCACGTCATTATGAAAGGCGCGAGATGTAAGGGCAAGTGTTTTGGCTTGTTCTATCAGTGCATCTACAATTTTAGGATGGCAATGTCCTTGGTTAACAGCAGAATAAGCAGAAAGAAAATCATAATATCTTTTTCCTTCCACATCCCATACATGTACACCTTCTCCTTTGTTTAATACTACTGGTAGTGGATGATAATTATGTGCACCATGCTTATCTTCCAGATCCATCAATTGTTGCGAATTCATTTTTTCAGTCATTACTGTACTCATATAATTTTCTCCTTTAATGTTTAATTGAAACTCTGTTTTTTGTTGGGTTGCGTTAATATGGGGGCAAATATAGGAAAAAGGTTTCGATTAACTAACCCAACAGGTGAACATATTTTTCTGAGAACTAAAACATTGGATAAACCTGTTATAATATAAGTTAAATTCAGGTTTGTCGCGACGAATTTAAAAATCTGTTTTTTAAGGAAGGTGTGGGCAGCATGCAGCTATCTTTTTTGCCAAACCACTTGTACCGGTTTTTACTGATATACATGTAAACCGGATCCCGCAGAAATGCCGGCACTATTCGGAAAAAAGATAAAAATGAATACGGAACATCTAATTTTGATGCGATTCGTAATGCCGCTTCGGATCGCTGAAAAATTTCCCCTTTTTCGCAGTAGATCACTGATTCGTAATGTTCGTTTTCCGGATATCGGTCACCAAGTATGCTTTGACTTACTTTCCACTGCAAAGATGCAAAATGGAAGACCTTATTCTTATCGTGCCTGATGATAAAATTCACTGAATTGTTGCATAGGTTGCAAACACCATCAAAAAAAACGATATGATCAGGTATGTTGCTCATAAAAAGGTATTTAAATGGTTTTCAGACAACAATCTTTACAGTATTAATTATCCGTTTGGTTGGTGGTTGGATTTATTAGAACCATTCGCGTATGAGTAAATATTGTTGTCATGGCTCGGTTCATTATGGAATCGTTATCCAAAGAAAAAAATGAATTGATGGGTGCACTCTAAAAAGTCAATTATCCACAGATTACACAGATTCACACAGATGTTAAGTTCTGACAATCAGTGGGTTTAAAAATAGAAAATGAACACAGATTTGCCGAAAACAAGTTTTCGGAGTGGACTCATTGATCTGATATTAAGATATAAACAGGTATCTGTTGTTGTTGGTTCATATCAAATGATTTTCTGAAGAATGGTTTTTTATATTATCCGCTTGAATTATTTTGCCCCGATTTTTGATTTTTTTCTGTAGGAGAGGATAAATTCTATGTTGATGATGTCACCATGTCATCAATGTTTTTCTTGCAGGTTGCAGATCGGATTCTTTTATCTTTGCAAAAAAAAAATATGAGCAGAAGCAACAGACGAGACATGTTCAATCAGATAATTGAGCATGTAGAGATCACAGATATAGCAGCAGAGGGGAAAAGCATTGCCCGGTATAATGATATGGTTATTTTTGTGAAATTCGGAGCACCCGGTGATGTGGTGGATATACAGATCAAAAAAACACGAAAAAGGCATATGGAGGGAGAGATCATCCGATTTCACAGCAAATCAGATCAGCGCACCACACCTTTTTGTGAGCATTTTGGTACCTGCGGTGGATGCAAATGGCAGCACCTGGATTACAATTTTCAGATTCTGCATAAACAGAAACAGGTGAGCGATAATCTGGAAAGGATTGGAAAGGTAAACTATTCGTATGAATTGATCCCTGTAAAAGGTTCTGAAAACACTACATTCTATCGTAATAAACTTGAGTTTACTTTTTCAGATAAAAGATGGATTGAAAGATCAGAAATTGAAAAGGATCAGGAAATTCAAGATCTTAATGCCCTGGGCTTCCATATTCCTGGTTTTTTTGATAAGGTGTTGGATATCAAAAAGTGCTGGTTGCAACCCGAACCTTCCAATCGCATCAGGTTACGGGTAAAAGAAATTGTCGAAAAACATCAACTTTCCTTCTATAATTTCAAAAAAAGAGAGGGTTTTCTTCGGAATCTGATTATTAGAAACAATACCAGGGGCGAGTTTATGGTTGTTTTGGTGGTGAAGCAAGAAAAAAAATCATGGATCCAGCTTATTCTTGACGACCTGAAACAACAGTTTCCCGAAGTGAAGTCATTTCATTATATCGTAAATGCGAAAATGAACGATAGTATCAGCGATCTTCAACCTGTTCACTATGACGGGCAAGCTTACATTGAAGAGCAGATGGAAGATCTTGTTTTTGAGACAGGCCCAAAATCATTCTACCAAACTAACAGTCAGCAGGCATATGAATTATATAAAATTGTACGCGATTT
>Ga0102941_1001343_pt1 | contig 11516 bp, 8 predicted proteins | sample SalPonR2_C_D2_MG_FD_79281 | JGI IMG/M metagenome (GOLD analysis project Ga0102941, IMG submission 79281) | Salt pond soil microbial communities from South San Francisco under conditions of wetland restoration - Salt Pond MetaG R2_C_D2_MG | ecosystem: Environmental > Aquatic > Marine > Intertidal... | reverse complement strand
TCTACCCTATACCTATTGACTGGGTTGGTAAAGAACAGTCATTTATGCTTCAAGTTAAAGGTGAGAGTATGATTGATGCCGGTATTTTTAGTGGAGATTATGTTATTATAAGCAAACAAAATACAGCCCGTAATGGACAAATAATTGCAGCATTAATAGAAGACGAAGCAACTTTAAAAACCTTTTACAAAGAAAGTAATTATATAAGATTACAACCTGAAAATAAAAATATGGAACCTATTATTTCTGATCAGGTTGAAATATTAGGTGTTCTAAAGTGTGTAATTAGAAGATATTAAAATAATAGTTTAGGAGTAGTTGAACAATAGTTAAGCATTAGTTCAGAAAGATTCCTCAATAAACTCGGAATGACAATTATTTTGTTCATCCTGAGAATAGCTCTTTAGCTTGATTTCGAAGGATCTTATAAATCTAAATAAAAAATTATACTGATAATAATAAATGAAGAAGACTTAGGAGTATTTCGTAAGAAATATAGAATAAATGAGAAAATTGTAAGGGTGAAATGTTTGAACGTAGTGAGTTTTGAAGCCCTATTTTCGAATGTTTCTTAATATTTCCCGAAATACGTATCGTCTGATGAATTATTATTATCAAATAACTTAAGCTTATACCTTAAATACTAGTCAAAAAAAGAGCCTCAGGCTCTTTTTTTAATACATAATTTTATTCAATATTAAACTAAGGGCTAGTTTAGAATGCTCATAAACTAATCCTCCCTGCAAAAAGCCTGTATAAGGTTCTCTAATTGGTGCATCAGCACTTAATTCTATGGAAGAGCCCTGTATAAAGGTCCCAGCTGCCATTATTATTTCATCATTATATCCCGGCATAGCCCAAGGAATAGGCTTAACATTGCTGTCTACGGGAGATGATTTTTGGATTTCTTCACAGAATGTTGTTAGTTTATCTTTATCTCTGAATACAATCGCCTGTATTATATCTGTTCTATTTTCCTTAGGTTTAGGATAAACATCATACCCTAAATCATCAAAGACATAAGAAAAAAGTATAGACCCTTTTAAGGCTGAATTTGTAGTTTTAGGTGCTAAAAAGAAGCCTTGTAGTATATTTCTTGTTTGATCAAACATCAATCCTACTTCTTTTCCTATACCAGGTGAAGTCATCCTATTAGATATCCTATTTATTAATATTTTTTTACCTGTTATGTAACCTCCTGATAAAGCAAGGCCACCACCTGGATTTTTAATCAAAGACCCTACTACTAAATCCGCACCAACATGGCTGGGCTCTTGTTCTTCTACAAATTCTCCATAGCAGTTATCTACCATTATAATAATCTTAGGATTAATATTTTTAATATAATCTATAGCTTTTTTTATAGAATCTATCCTTAAACTAATTCTATCCGAATAACCCATTGATCTTTGAATCAAAATCATTTTTGTGTTATTACTTATTGTATCCTTAATTTTTTTATAATCGATTTTTTTACCTTCAATCAGTTCGATTTTTTTGTATTTAACTCCAAGTTCCTTTAAGTTATTACTTTCATTTCCTTTTTCCCCTAAAATAGTCATCATAGTATCATAGGGATCTCCAGAAATAGAAACTACTTCATCTCCATACTTTAATATACCTGATAAAGTTAAATATAAAGCGTGAGTTCCAGAAGCTATTATAGGTCTGACGATAGAATCTTCTGTATTAAAATAATCAGAGTAAACTTTTTCAAGAACTTCTCTTCCACTATCGTTGTATCCGTATCCTGTATTCCAATAAAAATGGCTGTAATTTACTCTATTATTTTGAAAAGATTTTATAACTTTATAAAAATTATTTTCTTGAATTTTATCTAATTTTTTAAAAATATCTGATAAATCCTTCTCTGCCTTGTTAATAATGTTCATTACTTCTTCTTTTACACTGTAAAGTTCACATAATAAATTGTATGTCAATTTAACACCTCTATTGTATATTATCTTGGAAATTCATTTTCTTTTCCGTCACTATAGTTGAAATTGCATGCTTATAAATAAGTTGTTGTTTTCCTAAAGACTCAAAAATTATTGCATAATTATCGAATCCTTGAACTAGTCCTGTAAGTTTCACTCCATTAGTTAAGTAAATTATTAGTGATATTTTTTCTTTTCTTGCTCTATTTAGAAAAGAATCTTGTAGGTTAATTGATTGTTTCAATGTATACTCCCCTTTCTTTAATATATAACATGATTTCATTTAAAAGACTTTGGTAATTTTCCTTATAGTCAGTAATATCAACCCATTTAATTCTGTCGTCAGGCTTGAACCAAGTAATTTGACGTTTAGCAAATCTTCTGGTATTTCGTTTAATCAATCGTACTGCTTCTTCTTTAGTTGTGTTACCTTCTATGTAATCTATTATCTCCTTATATCCAATAGCTTGCATAGATTGATAGGATTTATCATAACCTTCATTATAAAGTTCTTCAACTTCATTAATTAAACCTTCTTCTATCATTTCTTCTACTCTAAGGTTAATTCTATTATACAGCAATTCTCTATTCATTTCCAAACCAATTATTATAAAATTGTATTTCTCAGAATATTTTCTAAAATTATTATTTAGAGAATATTTTTTTCCCGTTACTTCTAGAACTTCTAGTGCTCTTACCACTCTTTTTACATTATTGGGATGGATTTTTTTAGCAGCTTCTTTGTCTTTTTCTTCTAATAAACTATAAAGGAACATTTTTCCTTTTTTTTCTTTTAATCCATAGTATTTATTTCTAACCTTCTCATCTGATGATACTTTATTAAAATCTAAATCGTAAAGTATGGAATTAATATATAATCCACTACCACCAACTAGTATGGGTGTCTTATTTTCTGCTAATAATTTGTCTATTATTTCTAAAGACAAGTTTTGATAATCATATACACTGAATTCTTCCTTAGGATATATCAGATCTATCATATGATGTTTTATGCCTTCTTTTTCTTTTTCATTAATTTTTGCTGTACCTATATCCATTTTTTTATATATTTGCATAGAATCCGTTGATATTATTTCTGAATTTAATCTTTTGGCAATATCAATGGAAACTTTGGTTTTACCAATAGATGTAGGTCCTAACACTACTAATATTTTTTCTTTTTCCATTACAATCATCCTTAACTTTTAATTCTATTAAATAATTTTTTGAAGTCTTTTTCATCAAGTTCTACTATAATTGGTCTCCCATGAGGACAGGTATATGGTTTTTCACAATTTAATAAATTATCTACTAAAGCATGTATTTCTTTTTCAGAGAGAATATCACCAGATTTAACAGAATCTGTACAGGCCTTTTTAATTAAAGTACTAAGCTGTACATTACTTTTATCAAAACCTTCTAATCCTTCAAGTAAGCTGTAAAATAATTTTTTAGAGTCAATATTTTTTAAAAAAGAAGGTAGTGATCTAATAATAATAGTATTAATTCCAAAAGTTTCTATTTCCAAACCAAATTCTTCGAATAAAGATTTATTATCAAGGGCTTTTTCATATTCAGAAGAAGAAAGTCCAACTTTTATAGGTACTAATAATTCTTGTATGTTAATTTTTCTGTTTCTAAATTTTTCAATATATTTTTCGTAATTAATTCTTTCATGAGCAGCATGCTGATCTAGTATATAAAGAACTCTTTTCTTAAAATCTTGAAATAAAATATATGTATCAAAAATATATCCTATAAAGTGTAGATTATTAAAATTTATCAAGTTATTATTGGTTTTATATTCACTATTATTTTCAAAAAAATCCATATTTTCAAAAGTATTATTTAAATTTGAATCTTCTTTATTTGAAAGTCCAAGCAAATTGTTTTGAGTATAGTCGATTTCTTCTATGCTTTTTTCATTATCAACTTTTTTATCAATATCCATATTTATATTTGAATAATCTTTATCAATTTTTAAATTATTTTCATGGCTTCTTGTATTATTGCTTTCAAAATCTAAAAAATTATTTTTTTTATCTTTAATTTTATATTTTTTCGAGAAAATTTTTCTATTAAATGTTTCTGATAGAACTTCATTTAAAGATTTTTTAATACTAATAAAGTCTTTAAATTTTATTTCATATTTCTGAGGATGTATGTTTACATCTATATTTTTAGGATCTGTGTAAATGTATAGAATAAAACCGGGAAATTTATTAGAAGGGATGACAGTGTTGTAGTTTTCCTCCACTATATCAGCAATTTTAGGACTTTTTATATATCTGTCGTTTACGAATACCATCTGATGGCCTCTGTTGCCTCTAAAGTAGTTTAAATCACTTATATAACCTTTTATTCTATATGAATTATTCTTATTATTTTCAATTTTCAATAAAGAGCTGGAAAAATCTTCTCCATATAAAGTTGTGATTTTGTTTATGAGAGTAGTATTTTTAGGAGTGTTAAATATAATCTTCCTATCTCGCAGAAACTTAAATGTTATATTTTTATTTAATAAGGCCATTTTTGTAATAAGATTGGTAATCTTATTACCTTCTGAAATATCAGATCCTAAGAATTTTTTTCTTACTGGCAAATTAAAAAACAAATCTCTGACAATAATAGTAGTACCGGTTATGCATCCTACTTCTTTTTGAGAGATAATTTCATTATTTTTATAAATTATATTTATACCTGTTTCATTTTCAGCTTCTTTTGTAGTGATCTCAACTTTTGAAATAGAACTAATACTTGCTAGTGCTTCTCCTCTAAAACCTAAAGATTTAAGATAGTCCAGATCATCTATCTTATTCAATTTACTGGTATAATGTCTTTTAAGAGCTTTAGATACTTCATTTTTATTTATACCATTTCCATTATCCGTTACTCTTATATATGATTTTCCACCATTTCTTATTTCTACAATAATCTCATTAGCTTCAGCATCTATGGAGTTTTCAATTAATTCCTTAACAACTGAAAGAGGCCTTTCTACGACCTCTCCTGCTGCGATTTTATCTACTGTTAATGAATCTAATTTATTAATCATATTACTCCCCTAGTTCTCCCGATTTCTCTATAACTTCATTCAATATATTTAATGCTTCTATTGGGGTTAATTTATTTATGTTTATATTTAATAAGTTTTCTTCTAAGAAATCTTTATATTCATTTTTGAAATTCCAAAATTCTATTTGTTCTTTTTCACTTGCTTTTTCAGATTTTATATTTTTTAGGTTTTCGTTATTTTTATTTAAGTTTTTTTCTTCCAGATTATTAAGTATTCTAAATGAATTATTAATTACTTTATATGGTAAACCTGCTAGTCTTGCTACTTCAATACCATAGCTTTTATCAATACTTCCTTTAGAAACCTTCCTTAAAAATATTATATCTTCTCCTGATTCTTTTATAAGAATCTTATAGTTATTTACTCCTTGAATTATATTTTCCAGTTCTGATAACTCATGGTAATGAGTAGCAAACATACATTTGGACTTTATTTCTTTTGCAATATACTCTGTTACGGACCAAGCAATACTCAAACCATCATAGGTACTAGTCCCTCTACCAATTTCATCTAATATTATTAGACTGTCTTCTGTAGCATTTTTAAGTATGTAAGATACTTCCGACATTTCTACCATAAATGTACTTTGTCCTTGAGATAAATTATCTGAAGCACCAACCCTAGTAAATATTTTGTCAAGAATGGGAATGTTAGCTTTACTGGCAGGTACAAAACATCCGATATGTCCCATTATGCTAATTAAAGCAACCTGTCTCATATATGTGGATTTACCCGCCATATTTGGCCCTGTAATAATAGAGAATCTATTCATATCTTTGTCTAAGAAAGTATCATTGGGAATAAAATTCTCATCATTAAGCATATTCTCTACTACACAATGTCTACCATCTTTAATATCTATGTATCCATTAGTATTAATTTCAGGTCTTATATAGTTGTTTTTCATGCTTATTTTGCAAAAAGAATTTAGTACATCCACAGCAGCTATATATTGTGATGTTTTCTGCATTCTTTTAATATTATTCTTTAGTTCTTCTCTAATTTCCACAAAAATCTCATATTGAAGTTTATTCATCTTCTCTTCAGCAGATAAAATTTTTGATTCCATTTCTTTAAGCTCAGGAGTAATATACCTTTCACTGTTAGATAAAGTTTGCTTTCTAGTATAATGTTCTGGAACCTTATCAATATAGGATTTTGTTACTTCTATATAGTATCCAAAAACCTTATTGTAACCAATTTTTAATTTTTTTATGCCGGTTTTTTCTCGTTCTTCTTCTTGTTTAGCAAGTATCCAATCCTTACCATTTTTAGAAATATTTTTAAGTTCATCTAGATCATCATGATATCCAAATTTAATAATATTTCCATCTTTTAAAGTATTACTGGGGTTGTCAATTATTGAATATTCTAAAAGAAGATAAATATCTTTCAAAGTATCTATTTTGTTTGATATATCTATAGTAATATCAGAAGATATCTTTGATATATCATCTTTTATTTCAGGGATAACCTTTAGAGAACTTTTTAAAGAAACTAAATCTCGTGCATTACAGGTTCCAATAGCTACTTTTCCAGTTAATCTTTCTATATCATATACATCTTTCAAATTTTTAGATAAGTTTTTAGATAAAATAATGTTATCATAAAGCTCTTGAACAACATCCAATCTTTTGTCTATTGATTCTTTGTTCCTCAAAGGTTCTCGTATCCACTTTTTAAGTAATCTTGCTCCCATAGCCGTATCGGTGTTATCTAATACTCCGTACAAAGTATTATTTTTATTTTCATTTCTTAATGGTTCTATTAACTCTAAATTTCTTCTTGTATTTGTGTCGATAATCATATAGTCATCTATAGTATAATAATCCAATTCATTAATATTTTTTAGAATACTCTTTTGGGTATCATAAAGATAATCCAGCAATTGTCCTAATGCTTTAATTTTACTACCTTCATCAAAAATACCCAAAGCTTCTAAAGATATAACACTGAATTGATCTTTAATTAGCTTAGAATAGTAGTCTTTATGGCTTATAGTATCTAATTTACTGTATCTTTCCCTGTATTTATTACTTAGTTGACTTTCTTGATTATTGAATATTAAATCAAAATCAACATTAGATATAATTTCTGATGGATTGATTTTATCTATTTCAGCAAGAATTTTAATATTTAGTTCTTTTTTATCTTTTGGAGTATCGTAAGAGGTCAAATACAAGCTTCCAGTTGTTATATCAACATAAGATACACCAAAATATTTTTTGGTGTAATGTATGCTGCATAAAAAATTATTTGTTTTTGAATCGAGCATTTCCGGTTCTGATAATGTACCTGGAGTAATAGTCCTAACTACTTCCCTCTTAACGATTTTATTCTTTCCTGGTTCTTCAACCTGCTCGCATATAGCTACCTTGTATCCTTGTTCTACCAACTTAGCTATATAGTCCTTGGAAGAATGATGAGGCACTCCACACATAGGAGCCTTTTCATCTTGCCCGCAATCTCTTGCCGTTAATGTAATATCTAGAGCTTTTGATGCAGTAAGAGCATCATCAAAGAACATTTCATAAAAGTCTCCAAGTCTAAAAAAAACAATACAGTCTCTATATTGCTTTTTTATTTCCATATATTGTTTCATCATTGGTGTTAATTTACTCATAAGCATCCTCCTGGGTTAGAATACCTTCTAAAAACCAAGTTTTAACCCTAGTAATCTTAACATTTACTATTTTACCGATTAAATCCTTGCTACCTTTAAAATGTGTGATTCTGTTACTTGTGCTTCTTCCTGTCAAATAATCATCTTTATTTTTTGATACTTGATCTACTAAAACTTTTACAACCTTACCTATATATTCTTGGTTTTTTTTGTAAAATACAGGATATAGTGCTTCTAGAAGTCTATTAAATCTTTCATGTTTAAGTTTTTCATCTATTTGGTCTTCTCTTTCACCTGCTGGAGTGTTTGGTCTTATGGAATATATAAAGGTAAAAGCAGCATCAAATTCAACTTTTTTGCACACTTCTAATGTTTCTAGGAAATCTTCTTCAGTTTCTCCAGGGAAACCTACAATAAAGTCTGTTGAAATTGAAATGTTAGGAACTGATTTCTTAAGTTTTTCTATTATATCTAGGTAGTTTTTTTGAGAGTATTTCCTATTCATTTCTTTTAAAACCTTACTGCTCCCAGATTGGATAGGAAGATGAATATGATTGCAGACTTTCTTACTTCTACTTAAAAAATCTATAAAATCATCTCCTACATCTTTTGGATGAGAAGAAACATATCTTATTCTTTTAATTCCATCTATTTTTTCAACATCTTCCAATAATTGAGTAAACTTATAATTCCCTTTAAAGTCATTACCGTATGAATTTACATTTTGACCGATTAGTGTGACTTCTTTAAAACCTTTAGATGCTAATCCTTCTATTTCAGCTAATATATCTACACTATCTCTACTTCTTTCCCGTCCTCTTGTATGAGGTACTACACAATAAGAACAAAAGTTATTACATCCATACATTATATTAACAAAACCTTTATGGTTAAACTTTCTTACTGATGGTAGATTTTCGTTTTCTTCACTGCTGTTTTTTTCAAGTTCTACTAAAATTTCCTTGTTTTTATTTGAATGTCTCTTCAACATTTCCGGAAGTTTATAAAAAGTATTTGCGCCGAATATGATATCTATAAAAGGATATTTCTCTAAAAGATAATTTCTTATCTCTTCATTTTGTGGTATGCAACCACCTACAGCCAATATTAAGTCCTTTTTTTCTCTTTTAATTTTTTTTAAGGCACCTAGTTTACCGTATAATTTATTTTCTGCATTTTCTCTAATTAAACAAGTATTATAAATTATCAAATCAGCGGATTCTATTTTGTTAACTTTCTTATAATCAAGACTATTTAACATCCCTGATATTTTTTCTGAATCGTATTCGTTCATTTGACAACCAAATGTCTCAATATAAAAATTTTTATCCATTGCTATCACCTGTAGTTTTTAAAAAAGAATAGTTGTTAGCTGAGCTAACTAACTATTCTTCCTTATCTTTCTTAAGTAAATCTCCTATAGTAATATTATCATCACCTAAAGTATATGATACTTGATTATTATTATTACTAGTTTTCTTTTCTGGTTTTTCAGTTATCATTGTTACTTCTAATTGTTTTTTTCTGTTATCAAAACCTAGAATTTTACATTCTATTTCTTGTCCATTTTCATATTTATCTGCTGGTGTTCTTAATCTTTCTCTTGTTACTTTCTTCATTGGCACAAAACTTTCAAATTGATCATCGAACTCTACAGTAATACCTTCAACAGACATACTTTTAATTTTACCTTTAATCATGTCATATTTCTTTAAATTCTTTGTAAATTTAACAAAAGGATCTTCAGTAAGTTGTTTAACACCTAATGAAAGTCTTTCACGTTTGCTGTCGATATTTAATATTTTTACTTTTAGAGCATCGCCTTCCTTAAGTTCATCTGATGGTTTTTCAACCATATTCCAAGAAATATCAGATACGTGAAGTAGTCCTTGTACATCATCGATCTCAACAAAAGCACCGAAATCGGTAAGGTTTACAATTTTACCTTCTACTACATCACCTACATTGTATTCTTCTACAAATTTTTCCCAAGGTCTTTTGATTGTTGCTTTAAGACTTAAAGACATTCTTCTTTGCTCGATATCTTTACTTAATACTTTCACTGTAATTTCTTCACCTTCTGAAATTACATCTTTAGGGTGTCCGATTCTTACCCAAGAGATTTCATTTATGTGAAGCAGTCCCTCGATACCTTCAATTTCAACAAAAGCACCGAAATTTTTAATTTTATTTACTGTTCCAGTATATTCCTTACCTACTTCAATACTTTCCCAAGCTTCTTTTTCTTGTTCTCTTTTTTCTTCTAATTCAATTACTTTCTTTGATAATATAAGTCTATTTCTTCTGTTAGTTTTTTTAGCTTCTATAATTCTAGCAGTTACTTCCTCATTAAGGAAATCTTTTGGTTCTGTATTTCTGTCGGTAGATAAGTGTGATCTAGGTATGAAACCATTAAAACCTTTTAATTTTACTTCACAACCACTTTTGTTTACAGAAAATACTTTTACGCTAACATCTTCTTTACTTTTGTATAGCTCTTCTATTTCCTGCCATTTTTCCTCTACCTCGATACCTTTTCTTGACAATCTTACATTGCCATCATCGTCTTCATTTGCTGCTACATTTGCCGCAATTTCGTCACCAACTTCTATTTCATCTCTTAAATCTTCAATATCTTCTAAGCTAAATTCTTCTTTTTTTAACACACCATCAGACTTGTAACCGAAATTTATTAGTGCTTTTTCTTTGTCAACACTTATTACCTTTCCTTTTATTTTTTTTCCTGGGTGAATATTTACAAACTCAAAATCTTCTAAAAGTTCGTTCATTTTGTTTTCTTCAGACATTTTATAACCTCCTCTATTATTAATAAGGGTGTAGATGCACCCGCAGTAATGCCTAAGTTCTTAGAACTTTTTATATCTTCATAAGGAATTTCACTTTTATTTTCAATCCAAAATGTATTGTCACAAAACTCCTTACTAATTGTATATAATTTTTTGGTATTAGAACTGTTCTTTCCACCTATAACTATCATTGTATCACATTTTTGTGCTAAATCCCTACAAGAATTTTGTCTTTCAAAGGTAGCACTACAAATTGTATTGTGGAAGCTTATATTCTCATACTTTTTTAAATGCTGTTCTATTTTTTTAAATTTATTTAAATTATAAGTAGTTTGAAAAACTACGCATAACTTACTATCTTTTATTAAATGTTCTTTTGATCTAAATTCCTCTAAATCTTTTGAAATCAACGCTTCATCATTACACCATCCTTTTATACCTACTATTTCTGGATGATCTTTGTTCCCAAATAATATTATTTTATAATCATTATTATAACAGTCTTCAACGATTTTGTGTATCTTTTTTACTTTTGGACAAGTAGCATCAATTATTTTTAAATTTTTCTCTTTTGCTTCTTCATATATGCTCTTGCTTACTCCATGACTTCTGAATATTATTTTATTGCTTTTTTCATTGTCTACACTGTTAAAGTCATTTAATACAATTAATCCTCTGTTTTCTAACTCTTTTTTTACATCATTATTATGTATTAAATCACCATAACAGTATAAATGATTGTCATCCTCTAAAGCATTATATGTTATTTCAAGAGCTCTTTCAACACCAAAACACGTACCCAGGTATTCTGCTTTTTTTATTTTTTTATTTTTCATTAAAATCTTCCTTTAAATTGTAAATCTTTTTTAAAACATCTTCACCTATTTTCATATAATCTTCTGAATTTAATTTTTTATCATAGTACTCATCTAAGCTTATAAAATCCCCATAATATATATCTATCTTTCCAAATAAATTATAATTAGAATCTATGTAAACTGGAAGAATTCTTTTCTTTGCTTTGGTAGCAATGATTGAAACTCCACCTTTAGCTGAAGAGCTTTTTTTGCTTG
>Ga0102941_1001342_pt1 | contig 11519 bp, 11 predicted proteins | sample SalPonR2_C_D2_MG_FD_79281 | JGI IMG/M metagenome (GOLD analysis project Ga0102941, IMG submission 79281) | Salt pond soil microbial communities from South San Francisco under conditions of wetland restoration - Salt Pond MetaG R2_C_D2_MG | ecosystem: Environmental > Aquatic > Marine > Intertidal... | reverse complement strand
TTCTCGCTCGACTTGCATGTGTTAGGCACGCCGCCAGCGTTCATCCTGAGCCAAGATCAAACTCTTAATTTAAAATCTCTCTCATTTTGTTTCTGACGTTTTCTCGCTTGTTGCATGTTTGTTGCTTTTGTTTCTTTTAGACATACTGTTCAATTTTCAAAGACCATTTTATAGTTTTTAACGACTTAATTATTTTACATAAAATTGACTTAAATGTCAAATAATTTTTATTGTTTTTTTAATGCAATTTTGATAACAGACTAATATTAACAATATAGATTTTATTTGTCAAGTAATTAATCAGAAATCTTATTGATAACGATTATCATTTGTGTTATAATGAACTCAAGTTTTAGAATAATGAAGAAGTAATTAATTCATATAAATTAAATAAGTTTATGAAAGTGAGGTTTCATATGAGTTATAACGTTAAGTTTATTGCTGAAGGTGAAATTAAAAAGAACAAAGGAAAAAAGATCCTTAAAATAGCAAAGAAAAATAACATTAAAATTAATGCTCCTTGTAAAAAAGGTAAATGTGGTAAATGCTTAGTTCAAATTGTAGAAGGCAATTTGCCAGAGCCAACTAAAAATGAAATTAAAAGTATCTCTAGTAAAAAATTAGAAAAAGGCTATCGTTTGGCTTGCGAATCAAAAATTGATGATGATGCAGTTATTCGAATTATTTAATTATTCAACGTCAATCAATTGATTGACGTTTTAACATTAAATTTACTTTTTTCTCTTCTAAGCTTTGATTTTTATTGTTTTCTAATATATAATTAAAAAAGTATAATATTTAAAAAGAAAGGACGACTAATGAATCTATTATTAATTGCACACAGTGGCGCTTTTTTCATATCTAATATCACTAATAATAAAGAAAATAATTTTATCCTAAAGTCTTTTCTCTTCAGTATAATTTTCATTTTGTACAATACTTTAGGAGGAAATTTCATATCCGTTCGTTTGTTTTATCATTATGAAATTTTTCTAATTGCATTATTGATTATAAATTATCATATTAATAACCATATTTTTACAAGTGTTTTTTTAGCCATAGGATTAATCATGACTACAGATCTTATTCCTTTATACATAACCAATACAAACATGCTTACTGTTTTAACAATTTTATTAGTTTTTCTAATGCTTATTATGAGAAAATCTAAAAAATATATCCGAAATTATTTGTTAGTTTATTTTTTAACTACATATTTATTACAGTTCTATGCAGTAACTAATGAAATATTCTTAACTATTATGCTTTTAAAAATGATTATTATTGGTTTATTTGTTCAAAATATTATTAAACAGTATCAAACTAAAGTAAAAAAGAATCAGGAAAGACTTATTAACCTAGAAGAAAACTTTGAAAATAAAGTGAAAATGGAAGCAAAAAAGCGTACAATTTCTTTAGAAAAAATAAATGAAAAGGCTTTACAAAAAGCGAAAACTGATAAATTGACTTCTACTTTAAATAAAGATGGTATTTTAGGAAAAATTAAAGAGTTTATTCAAGACAATAGAATCAAAAGTTTTAGTGTATTATTCTTTGATATTGATGACTTCAAAAGTATAAACGATAATTATGGTCATAATGTTGGTGATAAAGCACTTCGTTCATTGGCAATTAACGTAAACTCCTTAAAAAGAGTGGAAGATCATTTTGGTAGGTATGGTGGGGATGAGTTTATTATTCTATTAAAGGATGCTACTACAGCACAAGCTATGATGATAGCCGATCGCTACAAAAATAAAATTTCAAATAATAGTTCACCTGAATTTACAATTTCTATGGGAATATCCACTTATCCTAATGATGGTAGAACTGTTGATGAGTTATTGAGAATTGCTGATTTGGGTTTATATGCAACAAAAGAAAAAGGGAAGAATGGTTTCGCCTATAAAGGTGTCAATAAAGTATACTAAAAAATAGTCAACATTTTATCGAATTACAAAATGTTGACTATTTTTATTACACTATATTTAAAGCAATAAAATCTATAATAAAAAAACTCCTAAAGTAACAGCAAACTATAATTGGTTTGGTATTATTAGAAGCATCAAATACTATTAATTAAACACTTATTCTATTTTTATAATTCTAAATCCATTATCAGTACTTATTAAAATATATATTCGTGAATTTCTTTGGATAGAATCTCTACTATTCTTTTTAACATTAAATGATTCATCCACTTCAACTTTATATTGACTTTTATCTAATTGAATAGATTCAACTGATAAATCTATAAAACTAATCTCTGTTTCATCATTTTTTTCAAATCTCAATATACTAGATTCAAAGACAGAATCCTTTTGAATATAATCTAGAATTTCCAATTCTTTGTTATTATAATAATCTTCCCAAGCATTGTTATATCCAACTAGAAAGCCTTCAATTTCAGATTTTAAAGAATCCTCATTATTATTAAAACTCTCAAGAGAATATTCTAATAAGATGCTCTCTTGATTAATCATTACATTTTGTTTGAACTCAACAATGCCTTTTTTCTCTTTAATCTTTCTAATTTCATAATAATCACTATTTTCTTCACTATACTTAACAGTAATCATTTTCTGATCCTCTTCATAATCTATTGCTAGAATTTCTGCTGTAATCATACGCTGTTTATTTTCAAAATCTAAAACTTTTTCACGCCATGTATTATTCTCTTCAATAGGAAATTTAATCAAGTACATATCTTTATATTTTGAATCTAAAAGTTTCGATTTTTTTAATTCTTGTTGCCATCCTCTTTTAGATAGAATGTACCTTATTTCTGTCAAATAATCATCATAATCACTATTATTTTGGTCAGATAAAATCTCTGCTTTAATTTTATAGTTAATGGATTGATTGGAAGAAATAATATCTTCTAAGACCATTTGATGGTAGTAATTACCTGTACCTTTATAGGTCCAAATGGCCCTTTCGTCAGGTAAAAATTCTGTTAATTCTTTTATACTGCCAAATGTTTCTTCTGAACTAATCTGTTTTTCACTATTACATCCAATCATCAAAAAAATAACAAATAATGATAATAAAAAATACCTAACTAATTTCATTTTTGTTTCCTAAAATATTATTAATTTCATGAATAAGATCTTGATATCCTCCTACCTGAGTAGGATAGATTAAACTTTGCATGATCATATCTGACTCCCTATAGGCACTTTTGTCTTTTCTAATAACTGAATAATAAAATTTCATCTTTTCTTCAATAACCTTTAGATTCTTCTGTCCTGAAAAAGGAAAAATACCAATGATCGTATCTTTTGTAAAAAATATTGCTTTATCAGTATCCCATTTCTCACTGAGTAATTTTCTCATAAAAGTATTTGCTAAAAAAAGTTTATTCTTGCCAATAAAATTAAAAACAACAAAAGTAATCGGATAAGCACCTTTACTCGCTTTTTTTATTTCAAGGGAAAGATCCTTTTGATAGTTTCGGACTTCATTTCGCACTTCTACTGCTTTTTCTCTCAAGTATTTATTCAAGGTAGTAGTCATTCTTTCATCATCAAAAGGTTTGATGATAAAATCATCGATGCCCAATTTTATCGCCTTAAGAAAAGTACTTTTATCATTAAAGCTAGACAGTAAAATTATCGGTTTATTAATTTTTCTCTCATTAATCTCATCAATCAGAGAGAACATTTCAATATCATCGTCTAAATCTAGAATGAATAAATCAAGTTCATTGTTAAAATAATTAAGCTTATGTATTGCGTCAATTTTAGAGTGAGTGATGATTAACTCATGATCTATTTTATCTAGTAATGATTCCATGCGAAACTGAAGCAGATCAGTCTTTGTTACCAAAAGTATTGTTTTTTCCATAGCTCACCTCACAACTATATAGTATTGTTAACATTATACATCATTTCATGGCAAAAAAAAAGGAATCCTCTCGGATTCATTCTTTTATTTAATAATATTTTTGATATTCACTTCATCTAAACCAGAGAATATCATATCAGATTTAGGTAGATTTTCAATGCTTCCAATACCAATTGCAAGCATATCAACTCTTTGTGCAGCTTCAATACCAGCTTCTGAGTCTTCAAAAACTATACATTTATCGTATTCGACACCCATTTCATCCGCAGCAATAGTAAAGACTTCTGGATCAGGTTTCGCCTTTGTAACAATAGTACCATCTGATATAAAATCAAATGCATCAAGTAATCCCACCTTTTCAAGAATTGTTTTAGCATTTTTACTTGCTGAGCCGATTGAAATTTTTACACCCATATTTTTTAAAGTCTCAATCATTTCAATAGATCCAGATAAAATTTCACTTTCATCCATTTGATTAACATACTCTAAATACCATTCATTCTTTCTAGTCGCTAACTCAACCTTTTTCTCATCAGACATTTCCCTATTTCCTAATTCAAGTATTATATCCATGCAAGCCATTCGACTAACACCTTTTAATCTTTCATTGTCTTCCTTTGTAAACTCAATATCTAATTCTTCTGCTAAACGCTTCCATGCTAAGAAATGATACTTTGCCGTATCTACGATTACACCGTCTAAATCAAAAATTACCCCTTCATATTTCATTTTATCATCCTTTCTAATTCTATGTTGTTATTATATATTATGTTGACCTGGAATCAATTGTATTAATCAATAAGTTCCATTCAACTTATGTTTTCTATTTTGTAAATATCTACAAAAATTAAACTCTACTTTCTTACATTATCTTTATCTGATATAATATCAATATAATTTTGTAGAAGGAAAGAAGGTGTGATTTGAAAAAGTTTATTAAAACAGACCCATGGAAAATTATTCAAGATGGGTTTAATAAAGAAGACAATGAAGTATATGAAAGTCTGATGAGTATAGGTAATGGCCACATGGGCATGCGTGGTAACTTAGAAGAAAAATTTTCTGGAAAATCCCTTAAAGGTACATATGTAGCCGGTGTTTATTACCCTGATAAAACACGTGTAGGTTGGTGGAAAAACGGTTACCCTGAATACTTTGCAAAGGTACTAAACAGTACTGATCTAATAGGAATAAACCTTACCATTGATGGCACGTTGATTGATTTAAATGTTCATGAACCTATTGAGTTCTATAGAGAACTAGATATGAAAAAAGGCGTTTTGAACCGCTATTATACCCTTGATATCTCTAATAAGCAGTTCAAAATTAAAGTGTCACGATTCACTAGTATGCAAGCGATTGAATTAGGAGCATTACAGTATTCTATCGAATCACTGGGACATGAGGCTAATATAAAGCTTGAATCTTATTTAAATGGTAATGTACGTAATGAAGATGCTAATTATAACGATTTTTTCTGGGAGCATATCCATACTGAAAACAATTTTATTACTTTAAAAACTAAAAAACTCGATTTTAAAGTAACCTCAGGCATGGGTAATTCAATTAATAAACCAATCGAACCCAGTGTTATCTCAGAAGATTTGTTCACTCGTCAGTCATTTGAGTATACTTTAAGCCCCAACGAAACCCTTTGTCTTGAAAAATATTTTACTGTAACTACGAATAGAGACTATTCAGATGATAAAATTCTTGAACAAGCTAAGAAAAACATTGCACTAGCAAAAGAAAAAGGATTCGACAATTTGTTAGACGGCCATGAGAAAGCTTGGGATAAAATATGGACAAACAGCGATATAATAATTGAAGGAGATGACTTAGCGCAACAAGGTATTCGCTTTAATATCTTTCAATTAATGCAAACATATCATGGTCATGATCCACGATTAAATATTGGTCCAAAAGGTTTCACAGGTGAAAAATATGGTGGTAGTACTTACTGGGATACTGAAGCTTATTGCTTACCCTTTTATCTAAGTACATCTGATAAAAAGGTGCCTAAAAGTTTATTAGAGTACCGGTATAATCATTTAGAAAAGGCTATTGAGAATGCAGGAAAACTTGGCTTAAAAGGTGCACTTTATCCTATGGTTACAATGAATGGCGAAGAATGTCATAATGAATGGGAAATTACTTTCGAAGAAATTCATCGAAATGGTGCTATCGCCTACGCTATTTATAATTACATTAATTATACTGGCGAAAAGGAATATTTGATAACTAAAGGTTTAGAAGTATTAATGCAAATATCAAGATTTTGGGCAGATCGGGTGCATTATTCTAAGAATAAACAACAATATGTTATGCACGGTGTCACTGGACCTAATGAATATGAAAACAATGTAAATAATAACTGGTATACCAGTAAAATAGCTATCTGGACATTAGAATACACTTTAGAATCTATGAACTATGTTGAACTAATTGATTCAAAGCGTTATCTAGAGTTGATTGATAAAATCGGTTTTGATCCAAAAGAAACTAAAAAATGGTTGGATATTATTGAAAATATGTACTTAGGTTATGATGAAGAAAGAAATATTTTCTTACAGCAAGATGGCTTCTTAGATAAAGAACAAATTCTTGTAAAAGATATTCCTAAAGAAGAGTTACCACTTGTAAAGAATTGGTCATGGGATATGATCCTAAGATCACCTTTTATTAAACAAGCGGATGTATTGCAAGGCATGTTCTTATTTGAAGATGAGTTTACACTAGAAGAGCTGAAAAGTAACTTCGATTATTATGAACCAAGAACTGTTCATGAATCATCATTGTCTCCTTGTATCTATTCAATTATTGCAGGGGGCGTTGGCTATGAAAAGAAAGCTTATGAGTTATATTTAAGAACTTCTAGACTCGATTTAGAAGATTACAACGCTGACACCGATGAAGGACTTCATATTACTTCAATGGCTGGTACATGGATGTCTATTATATATGGTTTTGGTAAGTTCAGAGTAAAAAATAACAAAATTCATTTAGAGCCATTTATTCCACGTGAATGGAAAGCTTATGAGTTTAAAATTCTTTTTAGAGAGCATCTCTTAGCTATACGCGTATCCAACAACGAAGTGAAAATTGTTTTAGAAAAAGGTGATAACTTAGCAATTGTTATTGCTGATAAAGAATATACTTTAACGAAAGAACAAGGCCTAATTATTTAAGTATTAAAAAACCGGATAAATCATCCGGTTTTTTTTATAGAACTTATTTTTTTAAAATACTGCATATCTTCTTTCCATTCATCTGGTAAAACATCTATCCCATGATAAGCGCCTAAAATTGTACCAATCATAATCCCCCGGGCAGCAGAATCGCCACCAGCTTGAACATTTGTCAATAATGCTTTTTCAAAATCATCTTGATATTTAAGAATCAAATACATACTACTCAAAAAAGCATTCTCACCATTGCACATTTGACCAAAAGCTTTAATTGCTTTGATCGGCTCATTATCTATATTTTCTTTTGCTTGATCAATTAATTGCCCTAAAATTGAGCTATATTTTTCTTTTAACACATCTACACTTTCATTAATCTTTTTTCCTTTTTCAATTAACTCTAATAAGTCTAATATAAACTCTGTTATCTTAATAACTATAGAGCTATCATGGGTTGCACTCGTGCGTTTCACAGCATCTGATTTGTAATTATTTGAAAGAAAATACATAACGGGAACACTAATTATTCCTGCTAACTCTTCAGAATCGGAACCCTTATAACTATTATTCTTTATATTATTTAATGTTTCCTTTGTGGCATGGTCTAAATAACCATCATACTCTTCCATCCAATCAGAGTAAAAATTCAAGAAATCCTCTTGATTAAAATCTTTTTTTGTATCAATGATATACTCCGCTAGCATTAACATTTGATCGCCATAATGCGTGAATTCTCCTTTTTCCTTGGTCTTATGAAAAGTGTCTTCTAAAGGTCCAACAATACCTTTAATTTCACCAAAGCTTTGCTTAATTTTATCCGTATCATATATCCAGTGAGGACCTAATGCAAGGGCATCACCTATAAAAGCTCCTAGAAATGCATCTTTTTTAATAGTCATAATATCACTTCCTTAATAATAATTTTATTTTTAAAACTTCTTTATTTTTAAAATATTTAATTGTATTATAAGATTATACTTTATTCATAGGAGGCATAAGATGAAAATAAAGAGAAATTTATTGCTTAGAGATTTAAAACAAATACCAAAATTAATTATTGCTTTTCTAATTATTGCATATGGCATGGTTCAGATGAAAGATGTCTCCATTGGTATGCACGCATGGGCTACTTTAACATTAGGACTAATGAAAGTAACGAATTTGAATTTTGGTCAGCTCTCTCAACTTATTGGATTAACAATAATATTGGCATCAATGACAATAAAAATATATCCTGGATTAGCAACACTTTTAAACATGTTTTTTATTGGCTTTTTCATTGATCTAATTGATCCTTATCCTATAACATTTATACCCGATTCATTCTTTTTAAAGTTAGTTGCCTATTACTTAGGAATTATTATTTTTAGTTATGGTATTTATTTATATTTAAGCGTTGAAATGGGTGCCGGACCAAGAGATGGCTTAATGGTAGGTCTTGTGAAACTTACTGGTTATCGGGTAGCTTATGTTCGACCTGCAATTGAGCTAACGGTACTAATTATCGGAGCCATTCTTGGTGGTAAACTTGGTATTGGTACTGTTTTAATTAGTATTACTGGTGGTTATATTTTAGACTGGATCTTCCAATTAAAAAAATTCGATGCAAAAAAGACTAATCAAAGAGTTCTAACTGATTACTTTTCTAAAGAAACCAACATCGAAACTAAATAATCTTAACATATATCTTTCTATTACGGGGACCATCAAATTCACAAAAATAAATACCTTGCCATCTACCTAATAATAAATGGCCTTCTGTAATGATTAATGTTTTTTCATTACCTAAAACTGATGATTTAATATGGGCATGACTATTGCCCTCAAAATGTTTGTAGTTACTTTGCACAGGGAATGTTGAATTGAAGGCATCAATCATATCCCAAACAACATCCGGGTCAGCATTTTCATTGATTGTAATACCAGCTGTTGTATGTGGGCAATAGACCAAAACAATTCCCTCTTCTACATTTGATTCTTTTACTTTTTTTTGAATTTTTTCTGTGATTTCTACAAATTCCTGATGTTGCTCCGTTTCGATCTCAATAGCAAATAAATTTCTTTTCATCACTACTCCCCTTTCTAACCTAAAATTTTTCGTATCCATTTTAAGTTATTCTTATATGGCGGAAAAATCATCTTTAACGAAAATTTTGTTGTCTTTTTTAAAATACTTTTTTGGTTTGAAAAAGTTTTGAAACTATGGATTCCATGGTATCTTCCGATACCTGAACTACCTACGCCTCCAAAGGGCAAATCAACGGAAGCAACATGTGAAATTGTATCGTTTATACAGCCACCACCAAAAGAAATATTTTCAATAAATATTTTTTGAATACCCTCAGTTTCACTAAAAATATATAACGCTAATGGTTTATCGAAGGTTCTTATGACTTCAATGGCATCTTCTACTTTATGATAAGTTAAAATAGGTAAGATCGGACCAAATATTTCATCAGCCATAATTTTATCCGTTAATCGAACATCTGTCATAATCGTCGGTGCAATGAATAATTCTTCATGATCATAATAACCGCCGGTAATGACTTGTTCTTGATTAATGAGGTCAACCAATCGATTAAAGTGTTTCTCAGTAACAATCCTTCCATAATCCGGACTTATTTTTGGATTCTCAGTATAAAAATCATGCAATACTTTAATCATTATTTCTTGTAATTCATCTCTCACAGATTCATGTACTAAAATGTAATCAGGCGCAATACAAGTTTGCCCTGCATTTATCATTTTACCCCATATGATTCGCTTAGCCGCTGTTTCTAAGTCGGCATCATGATGTACAATAGCTGGACTTTTTCCACCTAGCTCTAATGTAATTGGCACTAAGTTTTCACTAGCCGCTTTCATTACTACCTTACCAACAGGTACACTCCCTGTAAAAAAGATGTAATCAAAGGGCATATGTATTAGTTGTGATACTTCTTCACGTTCCCCTTCTACTAACTTAATATAATTTTCATCAAAAAACTCCTCAAACATATCTTTCATCACTTGAGTTGTTTCTACAGTATACTCTGATGGTTTTATAACCGCAGTATTCCCAGCAGCGATTGCCCCAATTAAGGGCTCTATTAATAATTGAAATGGATAATTAAAAGGCGCTATGATTAATACAACACCATATGGTTCGTAAATACTATAAGCTTTAGAACCCACTTGATGTATTGGTAATGATACCTTTTCAACTTTCATCCAATTACTAAGATTTGACATTGCATGATTAATACTCGTAAGAGAAAACCCAATTTCTGTAGCATAGGCCTCAAAAGGTGCTTTTCCCAAATCATTAGATAGTGCCTCCATTATCCTACTTTCATATTTATTAATTGCTTTTTTTAAAGTCTTTAACCCTTGAATTCTTTTTTCATAAGGTCTTGTTTTACCAGAATAAAAGTAATCTTTTTGCTTTTTTAATAATTTATTAAAGTCCATTTTTACCCCTTTCTTTCATTTTAGATGCCTACCTTTTTATTAATACCCAATTATAATTTCTCTAAATATTTAAAAGAAAAAACTTCTAAGTTATTAAACTTAGAAGTGAATGACTAGATTGAGTTATCCTTAGATCTCGGTTTAAACATTCGATTTTTATGAACAAACCATATTAAATGATGATCCAGTGTTTCTAATTCTTCTGTCTTAAAATATTTACCATTTAAAGCCACGTAATCGAACTCACTAATGGAATCAGCTAGATACGCTTGAAACTTTTGCAAAATTACATCGCCTATAGGTAATAATGAAATCGTTATATATCCAATTTTATACTTTGATTCTTCAGATAAATACCGATTTGTCATTGGATTAGCTGATTGTAAATACACAGTGCCATTATAATCTTCCAATGCCATCAGCACTTTATTTTCCAGTGATTTAGAAAAAAGATCCCCTTTTAAATCAAGTATTATAGGTACTTTGCCATCAATTAAAACTAACACTTCTTTTAAAGTAGGAATCTTCTCATTAGTCCCCAACAATTGCATATCCTCTAATTCATATTTATTATAAGAACCAAAAAAACCTTCTTGATTTGTCATTCGATCTAAACGATAGTCATGAAATACCATTGGACATTGATCTTTTGATAATCGAATATCGATTTCAATCCCCTTCTCTTTTTCCATTGCTTTTTCTATACTCTTAATAGAGTTTTCAGGAATTTCATCAGTGAAATAACCACGATGGGCATAATCATAATTAGCAAAATCCATTTGAGGCAATTCATATTGATAAAATATTGTTGATAGAACTATGAGACTCATTAATATATATATCATTCCTTTTTTCATTAAAAACACTTCCATTTCATTTTCTAACTACTTTTTATATTCATACTAATTCATTATACACATGTTAATTATTTTATCAAGGTATATAGAAATTTGTAATAGTATTGTCAAATTGATTTTATATTTTTCTAAAAAAATGTTACAATATAAATCTAGTATAATCAGGAGGCCACAATGATTA
>Ga0102941_1001339_pt1 | contig 11525 bp, 8 predicted proteins | sample SalPonR2_C_D2_MG_FD_79281 | JGI IMG/M metagenome (GOLD analysis project Ga0102941, IMG submission 79281) | Salt pond soil microbial communities from South San Francisco under conditions of wetland restoration - Salt Pond MetaG R2_C_D2_MG | ecosystem: Environmental > Aquatic > Marine > Intertidal... | reverse complement strand
TGCGCGCAATCTGGTTTGCTCAGGAGCAAAGCCACTGGCTATAACGAACTGCCTTAATTTCGGAAACCCTTACAACCCTGAAGTTTATTGGCAGTTTGTAGGGGCAATAAAAGGTATGAGCCGTGCCTGTAAAAAATTCGACACCCCCGTTACAGGAGGTAATGTTAGTTTTTACAACCAAAGCAGTATCAGTGGCAAAGAAGTGCCTGTACATCCAACACCAACTATTGGAATGCTTGGACTTATCGAAGATAAAAACAAGGTAATGACCCTTGATTTTAAGCAAAAAGGCGATATGATTTACATGTTGGGTACCTCTAAAAATGATATCGGCCAATCTGAATATCTTACTTCATACCATGGAGTCGAGGCTAGCCCGGTACCCGATTTTAACCTCGATTTTGAATTTAAACTACAGGATGCCATCTTAAAACTCATCGATCAGGGACTGATTCAATCAGCACATGATGTTTCAAATGGGGGATTATATGTTACGCTTGTAGAATCTTCTATTCCGCGAAAGCTTGGTTTCGATATTACCACAGATGCGGAGATTAGAACCGATGCATTTCTTTTTGGTGAGTCCCAAAGTCGCGTTGTGGTGACCTGTACTGAAGAAGACGAAACCGCGTTTATTGACTTATTAATGAAACTTGGCATTCCATTTTCAGCTCTTGGGCATGTAACTAAAGGGGAAATGCGCATTGATGATAATTCCTTTGGTTTTGTCGATGAGGCTAAAAAAATGTATTCAGAAACACTAGCAACATATCTTGAAAAGTAATACGGTTACACCATACAAGAACAGGTTGTCGAAGAAGGAGCAGGTGGCTGGTATGTTCAATCACATTGCACCGCGGTATGATTTTTTAAATCATTTCTTATCGCTCGGGATCGACCGTGTTTGGCGCAGGAAGGTTGTAAAAAAGCTAAAACAAAACCCGCCGGAAAGAATGCTTGATGTGGCCTGTGGTACTGGTGATCTGGCCATTGCCACAGCAAAAAGAATACCCGATATAAAAATTGACGCAGTTGATATTGCAGCTGTGATGCTGGAGCGTGCCAGGGTAAAAATAGACCGACGTAACCTTGGTTTTAATGTGCATCTGAATATTGGCGATGCCGAAGATCTTCAATTTCCGGATGGAAGGTTTAATGCCGTAACTTCAGCTTTTGGAGTCCGTAATTTTGAGGATTTGGAGAAAGGATTGAGCGAAATGTATCGTGTATTAAAAAAAGATGGCAGCATCATAATTCTGGAATTTTCACAACCTCGTAAAGGGCTGTTTGCCATGCTTTTTAAACTCTATTTTAATGCAATTTTGCCATTTATAGGAAGAGTTTTTTCGGGTAACAATCGAGCCTACGCCTATTTGCCAGAATCTGTTAATGCTTTTCCTGAAAGAGAAAATTTCGTTAAATTGCTTGAGCAAAGTGGATTTAAAAATAGCTATTATAAAACATTTACTTTTGGAGTGGCTTGCATGTATTACGGAAAAAAGTAAATTCGCACAATAATTGGTCGCCACAACGTTTTAAAATTTATGATTAAGCGCATTAGCATACTTTGTTTATTGGTTATTCTTATTATGGGAGCTTATGCCCAGGAGGGTAAACATGTATGGAACAAGCCGAACTATGATGAGTACCCTTTTCATTTCGGATTTGCCGTGGGCTATAATCAGATGAATTTTAGAATTATACCCCGCGAAGAACTGTTGACCAGTTTTGATACGGTTTATGGTGTAGAGAACAGGCCGCGCCCCGGCTTTAATATCCATATGGTTGGAAACCTTAGGTTGGGCGAAAATTTTGACCTTAGATTTATTCCCGGATTGGCCTTCGGGCAACGCGATTTAAATTATACCCGTGTCAATACCGTACAATCCGATACAGTGCTCGAAAATCACTTGATGCAGATAGAATCAACCTTTTTATCTTTTCCTTTATACCTGAAATACCGGGCAAAGAGGCTCAACAATTGGCGGCCCTACCTGCTTTTTGGCGGAAATTATGCTTTTGATCTCGAAGCCAGAAAAAAGATAAAAGAAGAAGAACGCCCCAAAATCAGACTCATGCAACAGGATTTTTATCTTGAAGCCGGAGTTGGAATTGATTATTATTTCCCGTTTTTTAAACTGGCTACGGAACTGCGTTTTTCATTTGGTATGATGAACGTTATCAAAGATGACAATACCGAGTATACAAGGTTTTATGACCGCCTCAACTCACGCATGTTTACCTTACTGATTTTCGTAGAATAAAAATATATTTCATGGCCCATCAAATACAATTAACGCTTACTCCGGAAGAGGCAGCGAATTCTGAAATCTATATACCTAAATTCGCAAAAAATGCAGGTATCAATGTTGACGATATTGTTAAATTTCAAATAACCTCCAGGTCTATTGATGCACGAAAGCCCCCGGTTAAGGTTAATATGAATGCAAAGCTTTATACCGATATTAAAGATCATGATTACATTATTGAGCCTTTTGCAGCTAAAGATGTTTCAAAAGCACCCGAGGCGATTATTGTGGGTGCCGGGCCGGCAGGATTATTTGCTGCACTAACTTTTATAGAACAGGGAATTAAACCTGTAATTATTGAACGAGGCAAGCGAGTGGGAGAACGCAAACGCGATGTTGCTGCAATTAGTACCAAACATTACGTCGACCCTGATTCAAATTATGCTTTCGGAGAGGGAGGCGCAGGCACCTTTTCTGATGGAAAACTCTATACCCGAAGTAAAAAACGCGGTGATATAAGGCGCATTTATGAGCTATTGTATCTTCATGGTGCTCAGGAGGAAATTTTATATGAATCGCAGCCACATATCGGGTCAGATGTGCTGGCTCAGGTGGTGGTAAACATCAGGCAAACTATTCTCGATGCCGGAGGAACAATATTATTTCAGCAGCGGGTAACAGATTTAATAACCGAAGGAGAACAGGTTACTGGCGTAAAGTTAAGCGACGGCCGCACAATGGCCGCAGCTGCTGTTGTGCTGGCCACTGGTCACTCTGCCAGAGATGTATATGAAATGCTGCAAAACAGAGGCGTTATGCTTGAAGCCAAAGGGTTTGCCCTTGGTGTGAGGTTGGAGCATCCACAAGAGCTTATTAACCAGATTCAATACCATAGCAATGAACCAGATCCGCATTTACCTCCCGCAAGTTATAAGCTTGTTAAGCAGGTTGATGACCGTGGTGTATACTCTTTTTGTATGTGCCCCGGCGGCTTTATTGTGCCAGCTGCAACAGCAAACGACCAATTGGTTGTGAATGGTATGTCGCCCTCAAAACGCAATGGAACCTATGCAAATTCGGGAATGGTTGTTGAATTGCGAACAGAAGATATTCCAAATGCCGAAGGAAATCCACTGGCAGGTATTCGCTACCAGGAGCAACTCGAAAAAATGGCATTCATGAATGGAGGTCAGGGACAGGTTGCACCAGCCCAGGGTATGGCCGATTTTGTAAATAACCGGGTTTCTGCCGACATGCCTGAGAATTCATATTTCCCGGGTTTAATATCATCCCCGATGCACTTTTGGTTGCCAGAGCATGTTAGTTCGCGTCTTAAAATTGCATTTAAGGCTTTTGGGAAAAAAATGCGCGGTTTTTTAACCAACGATGCTTTGGTTATTGGACTCGAGAGCAGAACTTCCAGTCCCGTTCGTATATACCGCGACAAAGAGGCGCTAACATCTTTCCCTTATGATGGTTTGTATCCAACAGGTGAAGGTGCAGGCTATGCCGGGGGTATTGTCTCCAGCGCACTTGATGGAGTCAGGGTAGCCCGTAAAATAGCTGAAACAAGTTAGTTTTTGGTTATGCACTAATTCTAATGAATTAAAATGTATGCATATAAAAAAATACTTTTCAGGTAATTACGAACAGAATTTATCCTACTGGCTATTATTTCTAACAGTCATCATTACTGTTTTAATTCGGTTTCATTTTCTCGAAATCCCCTTCGAACGCGACGAAGGTTCATATGCTTACCTTGGACAGCAAGTTTTAAATGGGAAAGTACCTTACGTTGATTTTTTTGAAAGAAAATTTCCGGTTATCTTTTACGCTTATGCTGCTATTGTGGCGCTTTTTGGATATTCGCTCACAGGTGTGCATTTGGGTTTTCTGGTTATAAATGTCATCTCCATAATTGTCGTTTTCCTGATAGTTAAAAAACTGTTTAACCCATTAACTGCATGGATTGCAGCTTCCGCATTTACACTGTATTCTATGAGTCCCTACGCATCAGGATTTACGGCACAGTCTGAGCATCTTGTAATATTTTTCCTCCTTTTAGGAATATGGGCAATGGTACATGCTTGCGACAATGGCAAAGCATGGTTGTACATAGCTTCCGGTGTTACTATGTCACTTGGTCTTTTGGTAAAACAAAACGGCATATTTTTTATCGTGTTTTCGGTTATTGCACTTATTACGTGGTTGGTTAAGCAGCGGCTCAGTACCAGCCAAATTTTTAAATATATAATCTTCTATGCCATTGGTGGAGTCTTTCCTTTGGCTCTGGTGGCATTTGTTTTATGGTTGCAGGGCGCTTTTGAAGAAATGATATACTGGACCATTTATTCATCAGCAGATTATATTTCAGGATCAGGATTGGATAAGGCTTTTGCAAATATAACCTATATGCTAAAACGCATCAGTCAAACCCACCTCTTAATTTGGGCAACCTCTTTAATGGGATTAATATCTTTTTGGTTTTTGAGGAAACCTCTCCATATAAAAATTTTGTTAACCCTTTTCGTTTTATTGTCGTTTGTGTCTGTTGCCCCGGGATTTAGGTTTTTTGGTCATTATTGGCTTTTTATATACCCTGCCATGGCTCTGTTGTCAGCTATGCTTTTTTATGCTTTGTCTATAATCATCAGAAAAAGCAAAATACCTTTGCTCATGGCATTTCTTCTGATTTTTGCTATGAATATATTCCAAAATGCAGATTATTATTTTACAGATGATGTAAATCAGCCGGTTAAGAATACTTATGGCTCCGACCTGTTTCCTGCCACGAAAAAGCTCTCTGATTATTTAAACCAACAGATGCAAAAACGCGACCAGCTGCTCGTGCTGGGTTTCGAACCGCAAATCTATGTTTATACCCACAAGGAGGCTCCTGTTAGATTTCATTTCATGAAGTTGCTCACAAAAATTGAAAACAAGCAACTATACGAGGAGTATAAAAATGCTATGTTGGAGAAATTAAATGTGAATCCACCTGATTACATCGTTTATATGGCCAATTATATGAATAAGGATTATGCTAAAGATTTAAAATCAGAATTAAAACCACTTTTGAAAAAATATGAACAAATAGCATTGGTTGAATTACGCAAGTGGAAAGAAACGAGGTTCTTTTTTAATGAAGGCAGAAGCACAATTAAACACGGTAAAAACTATATCTCTATCCTCAGTAAAAAATCTGAACTTTGATTTAATCCATTGCCCTTCTCCTGAATTCGGCTACCGTTATGGCAGTAGCAATGGCCACATTCAATGACTCCATTCCGCTTGTTTCTTCCGGGAAAGAAGGAATTTTAATTTTTTTCACTTCCGCCATATTAATATTTTCGGTTAAACCCTGGGATTCATTGCCCATAATGATAAATCCTTTATCAGAAATTTCAGTCTCGTATAGGTTTTCTCCATCAAGAAGGGTGGCATAAATATTAAAATCTGGTAAATCAGAAGTTTGTGCTATAAGTGTGTAAATATCTGTATAATGCACTTTTACACGAAACAATGCTCCCATCGACGACTGTACGACTTTTGGGTTATAGCACTCAACTGTTTCAGCATTACAAAAAATATGTTGTATACCGAACCAGTTTGCCAAACGCAAAATAGTACCCATATTGCCCGGGTCCTGGATATTTTCCAGTACAAGGCTCAGATTAATTGCAATGGTATCCATTGAAGGAAGCTGCCCTTCTGGTAGTGCAGCCACTGCGACGGAATTATTAGGGCTCTTAGAAGTGCTGATTCGGTCAAGTTCCTTCGGACTTATATGTTCAATTTCTATAGATTCGGTTTTTAGCTGCCCGGCATCCACTGCGTATACATTTTTTATTTCGAAATCAGATTTTAGCAGTTCATTAACCAGTTTATTTCCCTCCACAATAAATTCTGAATTCAGTTGCCGGTATTTTTTCTGATGCAGGCTGCGTAAATATTTGATTCTGTTTTTATCCATAGTTTATAAGCAATTGTTTGTGCGAATCTACATAAAAAGATTACTGCAGAATAAAATAATTAACGATATTTGGACAGTTTTACTTGATAAAAATGGTTTTTATGAGTCGCAGAACCACTGTAAGGACTCTTTTATTGGTGCTTTTTGTATTTGCTGCAGTTCATTCTTGCCGTGTGACTCATCATGTGCCTGAGAATGAATTCCTTTTAAATAAAGTACATGTAAGTATCGATAACAAGCGAATTGACGAGGATGATCTTCAGGCTTATGTGCAACAGGAGCCCAATCGCAGGATATTGTATTTTTTGCGGTTTCACTTGTGGGTATATAATATTTTTAAACCCCAGAACCGCGATAAAGGATTGTTTAATTATATCGCAACAGTGATAGGAGAGAAACCCGTCGTCTATGACCGCTTTCTCGCTGGTAAAACAACCCGCCAGTTCGAGAAATATTTGCACAACAGAGGATATTATAATGCTCAGGTAAAAGATTCTGTGGATAAAAACGGGCGAAAACTTGATTTGTATTACATGATAGAAACCAATGAGCCTTATACAATTAGTTCCGTTGAATATGAATTTGCCGATAGCTCCATTAGTTCATTAATCCTGAGCGATACTGCCTCTGGATTTATCAAAAAGGGTGAAATATTCGATGTGAAATCTTTTCAAAAAGAACGCAACCGCATTACCAGACAAATGAAAGAGGCCGGTTACTATTTCTTTAGAAAGGACTTCATTACTTTCAAAGCCGATAGTACAATAATGCCCAATAGTGTTAATGTGGTTTGTAAAATTGATGAGTTCGTGCGCAAAACAGAAAGCGGTCGCATTATTCGCGAACACCACAGGCCATGTCGCATTAAAGATATTTTACTCTATCCTTCGTTTGACCCGAAGAGAGCCATTACTGAGCAACAAAGTTATTTCAATACGTTCGATACACTACAACATGAAGGATTTGATGTAATTTATACCGACAAACTCCGTATTAAACCTGAAGTTATTTTACAGGCCAATACACTTAAAGAAGGACAGGTATACGATATACGTAATGTGGAGGCTACACGCCGTTTTTTGAATTCATTGAGCTTTTTCAAGCTTATTCATATACAGTTACAACCTGCTGAAAGTACGAGCGATTCAGTTATATGGCTCAATGCACATTATCAGCTAACGCCCTACACACTGCAATCCTACACTGTAGAACTTGAAGGTAGCAATACAGGTGTGAACTGGGAAGCCGGTTTAAATCTCTCTTATCAGCATCGCAACGCATTTAGAGGTGCCGAATTATTAGATGCAAAAGTAAAAGGCGCACTTGAGGCTACACGCGATGTTGTTGGTGAAGAGACTTCAGAAAAATTTAGTTTTAATACTTATGAGTATGGTGCCGAGTTTCGGTTGGAATTTCCGAAGTTTTTAATGCCGTTCCGTAAAAGGCAGTTTTATAAAAAATATCACCCGCAAACATCTACCACCTTTCAGTATAACTTTCAACAGCGGCCCGACTATACCAGAACACTTCTTAGAAGTAGTTTTGGCTATTTTTGGAATAGTTCCGCCAATATGCGGCATATCATCACACCCATCGAAGTAAACTCTGTAAGGCTCCCACGGGCTGATTCCACCTTTTTGCAGGAAATTGAGAATAATAGCTACCTGCGAAACTCATACGATGACTACTTCATTACCGCTTCCGGCTATCAAATGATATTCAGCAATCAGAATATTCAAACAAACAGGAATTATTTCTATGTGAAAACCAACGCTGAATTCTCCGGAAATATTCTCAATGCTCTTTATGATGTTACCGACCGTGATACAGTCAATGGAAGTTACCAGATATTTAATACCAGATATTCCCAATATTTTAAGGGAGATGTAGATGTACGTTTTTATAATGTATTAAACGAGCGAAACCGAATGGTGTACCGGTTCTTTCTGGGAGCAGGCATTCCCTATGGAAATGCTACCAGTTTGCCATTTATTAAGCAGTACTTTGGTGGAGGTGCCAGCGGTATACGTGCCTGGCGTTCAAGAGATCTTGGCCCGGGTACTTACCGCGATACATCGGCATATCCTAACCAAACGGCAGGGCTTAAACTGGAAATGAATATGGAATACCGTTTCCATCTTTTTTGGATGGTTGAAGGAGCTCTGTTTCTTGATGCCGGAAACATTTGGGCCATTACTGCCGATGATAATCGTGATGGTGCCCGGTTTCATCTTGATCAGTTTTATAAACAGTTGGCGGTTGGCACAGGATTAGGTGTGCGCTTAGACTTTTCATTTTTTGTTTTTCGACTTGATGGCGGACTTAAGTTATTTGACCCGGCCATTGAAGGCAGTAATAAATGGGTGCTGCACGACCGAAAATGGGGGCGAAACGACTATCAAATTCATTTTGGAATTGGATATCCATTTTAAATGGTATGGCAAAATAGCTTAAAATGCTATTTTTGTAGCTTATGAGTTAAATACGTATGCGTGAATCAATGAAATTAGAACATTAAAACAGTTGTCATGAAAGAACAGGAAAGAGGTAGTTTTACAAGTAAGTTCGGAGTTATTGCCGCTGCAGCAGGTTCTGCAGTAGGTTTAGGAAATATTTGGCGCTTCCCTTACGTAGCAGGAGAAAATGGTGGAGGAGCATTTTTACTTATATACCTCTTTTTTATACTGGCCATAGGCATACCCGTAATGCTTTCCGAATTTACAATAGGGCGAAAGGCACAACGTAATGCATTCGGATCCTTCCGCAAATTAGCCCCGGGTTCAGGTTGGCCACTGGTTGGTCTGATGGGAATTGTGGCAGCATTTGTAATTCTGGCTTTTTATTCCACAATTGCCGGCTGGACACTGGAATATATTATTAAATCTGTTCAGGATGGATTCAGGGGCAACGATACAGCTGAGCTTTTTGAAACCTTTAAGTCAGGCACCTTCAAGCCTTTACTTTGGCAATTCTTATTCATGGTAGTGACAGCCTGGATCGTTTTTGCCGGGGTTCAAAAAGGCATCGAACGCTATACAAAAATTCTCATGCCAATACTCGTGGTGCTGATTCTTTCAATGTGTGTGCGAGCCGTAACCCTTGATGGTGCAGAGAAGGGACTGGGTTTTCTCTTTAAACCCGATTTTTCTAAAATTACATTTAATGTAGTGCTTGAAGCCCTTGGGCAGGCCGCTTTCTCATTAAGTATTGGTATGGGGGCATTAATCACCTATGGCTCATATATACGCAAAAACAATAACCTTTCAAATACTGCAATTCAGGTAGCCTCTACCGATACGCTTATCGCAATTCTGGCAGGTGTTATGATCTTTCCGGCTGTTTTCGCTTTAGGTCTCGACCCCAAAGCTGGTCCCGGACTCGTTTTTGAAGTATTGCCCAAGCTTTTTATGAAAATGCCTCTGGGCTACTATTTTTCAATACTGTTTTTCGTATTGTTGGCCGTGGCAGCTTTAACATCTACCGTCTCAGTTTTAGAAGTAGTGGTGGCTTATTTTTCTGAAGAGCTTAATATGAGCAGGGGCAAAGCTACCATAATTAGTGCAGCTTCTATTTGGGTGTTTGGAATATTGGCTACATTGTCTTTCAGTGACCTGAGTGGGGTAACCATTTTCGGAAATACATTTTTTGATCTGATGGACTATATCTCTGCCAATGTATTACTGCCACTTGGAGCGCTTCTGATTGTTATATTCCTTGGCTGGAAACTTGGAAAGAAAGTTACTCAACAGGAAATTACAAATGAAGGAGCATTGAGACCAAAATTATTTAATGTGTTCTTTTTTATTGTAAAGTATATAGCACCTGTGGCTATTGTACTGGTATTTCTAAATTCACTGGGTATCTTAAAATTTTAAAATAGTTACTGAAGAATACTAAAGCAATGAATCATTTCTGGCGCAACCTGGCATCATTTACAAAACGGGAGCGAAGAGGAGCATTTATTTTTACAACACTACTTATAGTAATTCTTTTTGCCGGTAAATTTGTCCCTGGGTTTATCGAGCAAAGCCCATGGTATGTTATTGAAGATTCTGCAAAAGTAAAATCCTGGATTGATAACCTGAAGCAACAGCAAAAGTTGAACTTAAGTAAGTTTAATCCGAATAAAGTAGCCATTGAGGATCTTTATAATATGGGTATTCCATCCTCTGTCGCGTCAGGGTGGATTAAATATCTTGATGCTGGGGGCCACTTTTACAACAAAAGCGACTTAAGAAAATTATATGGTATGCCCGATACATTGTATGCTAAATTAGAACCATGGTTGCGTATTCCCCAAAAAAGAGCCAGATATTACAATTATCAGGAAGCACAATCAGGTTTGGAGAAGAAAACAAAACCCCTGAAAAACTTTAATCCAAACACCTATTCTGAAGACATGCTTATTGATGCCGGAGTTAAAGCCGGCATAGCAAAAAATATTATTAGCTACAGAAATGCAGGCGGCAATTTTTATGTAAAAACGGATTTAATGAAACTCTATGCTGTGGATGATGCTTATTTCAATCAGCTTAAACCATACATTAATATAGATGCTGAGGCTTCGCAGATCATTAAAGTAGACAGTGTGGAACTAAACTCAACAACAATTGATGAGTTACTACAACTCAATATTAAAAAGAATGTAGCCCGCCGAATTATAAATTATCGTGAGCTACTTGGTGGTTTTTACAGTCACAAGCAGTTGGATGAAGTATACCATATTGACCCCTACACTATAACTAAACTAAATGAATCCAGCTGGATCGATACATTATTGATAAAAACTATTGATATTAATAAGGTTGATGAATATAATCTGGCCCAACACCCGTATATAACCAGGAAAGTAGCAGAGCAAATAAGGAAATACCGCGACTTTGCTTCAGAAATAGAATCCCTGGATGAGTTGTTCAATTTAGGCATAATGGAGCCCCAATCCAGAGAAAAGCTTAAGTATTATTTGCTGTTTTAGCTAGTCTTCAAAACATTATATCTTAAAATCGGGTAACCCACTGAAAAAAAAGGAAAAAATTCTTTTTTAGAAAAAAATAATTATACCTTTGCAACCCAATTTATTAGGGTAAAATGTCTTAATTCTTAGAATATGCCTACAATACAGCAGTTAGTAAGAAAAGGAAGAACGAGAATCGAACAGAAGAGTAAAGCACCTGCACTTGGTGCGAGTCCTCAAAAGCGTGGTGTATGTACCAGGGTATATACCACAACGCCTAAAAAACCAAACTCGGCTATGCGTAAGGTAGCCAGGGTACGTTTGACCAATGGGAAAGAAGTAAATGCTT
>Ga0102941_1001338_pt1 | contig 11526 bp, 7 predicted proteins | sample SalPonR2_C_D2_MG_FD_79281 | JGI IMG/M metagenome (GOLD analysis project Ga0102941, IMG submission 79281) | Salt pond soil microbial communities from South San Francisco under conditions of wetland restoration - Salt Pond MetaG R2_C_D2_MG | ecosystem: Environmental > Aquatic > Marine > Intertidal... | reverse complement strand
GAAATTTAAATAGAGCTATGATAGTTGGTAAAGGTAGTTTATTCTTAGGAAGAATGACAAATTTATTTGATGGTGTGTCAGTAGTTGTAGAAAGAAATAGTGGTAGCCTTGAAGAAGAAAAATCAATATCTAAAAGTGAGATTAAGTCTATGATTGCTGAAGCTATGAAAGATTTTGGAAATCATCTTGTAAATGATTAGGAGGATATTATGTTAGATTCTAAAAAAACTAAAAAAATAGTGGGAGATATCTTTATAGATATTGCCAATGGAATAGAATCAGGAAATTTTGGAGAAAAAATAAAAATCGGTCTCACCACTATTGGCAGTGAACATGGAGTCGATAATTTGTTAAAAGGAGCCGAATTAGCTTCCAATAAATACCCAAACATAGAAATTGTCCTTATCGGACCAAAATTAGATACTTCTCTAAATATTATAGAAGCTAAAACAGAAGAAAAAATGTATAAAAAAATGGAAGAACTCCTTGATAAAGATTATATTCAAGCCTGTGTAACTATGCATTATAACTTTCCCATTGGAGTATCTACAGTAGGCAAGGTTATAACTCCAGGATTGGGTAAAGATATGTTCATAGCTACGACAACAGGAACAACTGCTGCCAAAAGAATAGAAGCTATGATTAAAAATGCTATAAACGGAATAATAACTGCAAAAGCTTCGGGAATAGATAATCCAACTATCGGAATTTTAAATGTCGATGGAGCAAATCAAGTAGAAATCGCTTTAAAAAAATTAAAAGAAAATGGATATAATATTAATTTTGGGAAAACATTAAGATCAGATGGTGGATGCATAATGCGGGGAAACGATTTACTTGCTGGAAGTGTAGATGTTATGGTTACCGATACTCTTACCGGTAATATTCTAATGAAGATGTTTTCTTCATTTACCACAGGAGGAAGCTATGAATCTTCAGGATACGGATACGGTCCTGGCATCGGTGAAAATTTTAATAGAAATATTTTAATACTGTCAAGAGCTTCAGGCTCTCCAGTAGTATCAAATGCACTAGAATATGGAATGAATGTTTCAAAAGGAAATATTGATGATATTAAAAAATATGAATATAGACAAGCAAATAAATACGGCCTAAAAGATATAATTAAGAACATTACAATAGAAAAAGACAAAGAAAAAAGCAGAAAAATTAAAATGCCTGAAAAAGAAATTGTAACTAGTCAAATTTCGGGAATTGATATTATGGATTTAGAAAGTGCAGTCAAAATTTTATGGCAAGAAAAAATATATGCCGAAAGTGGAATGGGTTGTACCGGACCTATAATTTTAGTTTCAGATGATAAATTAGAAAAATCTGTTACAGTTTTAATAGATAAGGGATTTATAGCTTCTGAAAAGGAAGATTGCTAATTAAAAAATCAGCATGGATTTTAAAATTCATGCTGATTTTTATTATATTTTAATAGTTTTCTAGATAATCATTTGTTTCAAATATAAATTTTTATACAATTCATTATTTTCCATCAATTTCTCGTGACTTCCCAATCCACAAATTTCACCATTTTTAAAAACAGCTATTCTACTGGCTTTTTTAAGAGTAGTAAATCTATGTGCAATCATAACTGCAGTTCTACCTTTAAGTAAATTATCTAATGCTTCTTGTATAAGTACTTCAGTATAAGCATCTACACTGGAAGTTGCTTCATCAAGTATTAAAATTTTAGGGTTTGAAATAAGTGCTCTAGCGAATGATATCAACTGTTTTTGTCCCCCTGATAATCTTGATCCTCCCTCTCCAACCTTAGTTTCATATCCATCAGGTAGTTTTTTTATGAAATCGTGAGCTCTTACTTTTAAAGCTGCTGCTTTCACCTCTTTATCTGATGCCGATGGCTTGCCATATCTTATATTTTCTTTAATGGTAGTATCAAATAAATATACATTCTGTGGTACTACAGATATTATATTTCTTAATGATTTAAAACCTATTTCCTTAATATTAAAACCATCAATTTTTATACTTCCTTTTTCTACATCATATAATCTGGTAAGTAGCTTAACAAAGGTAGTTTTACCTGCTCCAGTAGAACCAACTATGGCGAAGTTTTCATTTTCATTTATTATTAAATGAATGTTTTTTAATATAAGTTTTTCCTCATAGGCAAAACTTACACCTTTAAATTCTATTTCTCCTCTTATGTTTTGTTCTATCCTTACAGGATTTTTACTTTCTTTAACTATAGGTTCTATTTTTAAATATTCATTTATTCTATCCAATCCAGCTGCAGCTGATTGATATGTATTGTATATCTGACTCATGTCTGCTAATGGAGAAAAGAATCTTCTCACATATTCCATAAATGCCAAAAGAATACCTAGGCTTATCTGACCATTAATAACCGCATACCCTCCAAATATTAAAATTAGAGCTTCACCTAATACCTTGCTAATATTCATTGCTGGAAAAAGCAGCGCAAAATACGATACTGCTTTTAGATTAGCTTTTAAATTTTCCCAACTTAATTTTTTAAAATTTTTATTGTTTACCGCTTCTCTGTTTACAGCCTGTATGAGTCTTATTCCTGAAAGATTTTCTTCTACATCTGCATTTAGTTTTGATAATTTTTCTCTAACATCTCTATAGGCATATCTCATCTTTTTTCCCAATAAAAATATAGCAAAAAATATTATGGGAATCATAGAAAAGCTAATTAAAGCAAGTTTTAGATTTAGAAATATCATAATAAGCATAATTCCCAACAATGTCAGTATATCATTAAAAAAATGTATAAACCCAGAAGATACTAATTCAGAAAGCGAATTAACATCGTGAGTCAATCTTGCCATAATATCCCCAGTTAATCTCTTGTTATAAAAATCAATAGACATTTTTTGAATATGCTTGTATAGGTCTTCTCTAATACTTGCTACTATTTTTTCTCCTACATAGCTTGAAAGATAAGTTTGAAAAAAAGAAGAAATCCAGAATACTCCATAGGTAATCAGCATAAAAAATAGTATTAAATTTAATCCTCTGAAATCTTTTTGTAAAATATAATTATCAACAGCTATCTTTATCAAATAAGGTCCAGCTAGGGATGCTATAGTAACTACTACCATAGCTAGAAAAGCTAAACTTAATATTTTTGAGTTAGGTTTTAAGTATTTAAATAAAAGTTTTATAGTATCTTTATCTATTTCTCTTAATTTAATTTCTTCTTGATTATCATTTCTTAATCTGCTTCCAAATCCTCCTCTCATCTCTCCTCACCTTCTTCCACTTCGTCATCTTCATTCATATGATTTGAACCGTAAAGTTTATAATAAAAGTCTTTCTTTTTCAATAATTCTTCATGAGTCCCTTTTTCTATTAATTCTCCATCCTTTATAACTAATATCAAATCTGCTTTTTTTATAGTCCAAAGCTTATGGGCTATGATAAAAGATGTCCTATTATTTACCACTCCTTCTAAAGCTTTTTGCATTTTATCTTCTGTTTCGGAATCTATATTAGAAGTAGGCTCATCTAATATAAGGAGTTTAGGATTTGTTAGTAAAAGTCTTGCCATTGCAAGTCTTTGCTTTTGTCCTCCTGACAGACTCACTCCTCTTTCTCCAACAGGTGTCTCATACCCTAAGGGTAATTCTTTTATAAAATCATGTATCTGAGCTAGCTTTGTACATTCTATTATTTCATTCATTTCAGCCTTTGGTCTTCCATAGGAAATATTTTCCCTTATTGAAGCTGCAAATAAAAATGTATGCTGCTGAAGTATCCCTATTTGATTTCTTAAACTGTTTAGTTTTACATTTTTTATATCTAAATCATCTATTTTAATATTACCCTTTGTAGGATCGTAAAATCTAGGTATTAAATTGATTAATGTACTTTTCCCAGCTCCAGTGGGACCAACTACAGCAACTGTGTAACCCGGTTCTACTGTAAAGCTTATATCATTAAGTACTTTTCTATTTTCCTTATATTTAAAGGAAACATTTTTGAATTCCACTCTTCCTTGTAAGGGCGGAAGTTCTTTTGCATTTACCGAGTCTTTTATTTCCGCTTTAGTATCTAAAATATTGAAAATTCTTTCACCAGACGCTGCCGCTTGATTTGCAAAGTTTATCATCATTCCTGTCTGTCTAATAGGTCTCATAAGCATAGCAATATAACCTATAAATCCAGCCAATGTTCCTATAGAAATTTCACTACTAATTACCAATCTACCTCCATACCAAATAACTGCAGCTGTTCCTACTCCCATAAAAAAATTTACGTAGGGCATCCAAAAAGCAGAAACCTTTGATGCTTTAATGTTTAAATTAGCATACTGATTATTGACTTTTTCAAATTCCTCTTGCTCTTCTTTTTCTCTTCCAAAAAGTTTTACTACTTCTATTCCTAATATATCTTCTTGAACAATTTCCGTTAATGAAGCCATTTTTTTTCTAACTTGCTTAAACATAGGCCTTACCCTAGTAGAGTACATAAGCATCCCTAAAATCATAAATGGAATCATAAGTAAATACAAAATAGCAAGTTTTATGTTCCAACCTATCATAATTACTAAAATTCCAATAATAGTCAAAACATTGCTGAAAATAAATATGATTGCACTTGATAAAAAACCTTTAAGAGTATCTGCATCAGAAGTAACTCTAGACATTATATCTCCAATTTTTGAATAATCAAAAAAAGAAAAAGAAAGTTCATTTAGATGAGTATATAATTCGGATCTTATATTATGAATAATACTTTGAGATAGGTGTTCTGCAGAATATCTTTTTATATAGTCAAATATCCCTTGAAGTAAAGTTGCACCTAACATTGAAAGGCCAACTTTAATCAAAGGTTCAAAAATATTATTAGTAATATATTTATCAATTCCTATCCTAATTAAAATCGGTGGTATTAATCCTAGAGCTGTAGAAACAATTACAGCAAAAGCTGTAAACAAAGTACTTATCAATTTATCTTTTCCGTATTTAACTAGTCGAAGTAGTACTTTTAATGTTTTAGGTTTTCTCTTTTTTTTCATATTTGCTCCTTGGTTAGTCTATCCAAGTTTATCTCCTATTTATTTTTGCTCAATAAGTCCTTTTCTATATGCATATAAAAGCTCTTTCAGAATTTCTATTGTAGCTTTTATATCTTTACCCTCATCTGTATCTTCTACTAAAACTCTTTTTTGTACTTCGTGTACATATACCTCTTTTGGAATCATATCTACATTTTCATTTATCGTAGCTTCGTGAGTTTCAAAAGGCTCATGAGATACTAAAATTATAGCCTGAGAATTATATATTAGAGTATAGCCAGCTATTCCAGTTACCTTTTGATATGGATAAGAAAAGCCACCATCAATTACAAAAAGTTTGCCATCAGCTTTTACAGGACTTTCTCCTCTTTTAGCTTTGACTGGAATATGTCCAGTTATTATTTTCCCTCTATCTTCCATTATACCAAATTCTTTTAGGATTTTATCACTGATACTAACTTCATCTCTAAATTTAAAATAATCATTATAATCTTCTTTGTGTGTATTTTCGTCTTCTATAAAATATCTTTCAAATGTTGTCATTTTATTTTTACCAAATAATGGTGATATTGGTCCGCACCAATTATACCAAATTAAATCTAAATTTTTTTCTTTATTTTTATTATTTTTATTAAAAAATCCTTCTCTTAATCTTAGATCAAAGAAATCACACAAAGCTTTACCCGAATATTCTTTTCCATCAAAGATGAATTTTTGAAATTCTTTTTTTTCGTTCATTGGTATACAAGCATGATAAAGTAAATTATCATTACATTTTAAATATATACTCCCCTTGGAAAACAATGTCTTTACATGTCTTTGTAGTCTTTCCGACTGCATAAAACTATGAAAAATTCCATTAATAATTTCCTCCTCTTCTTCACTAAGAAGATAAGGATTGTTAATATCTAAAGTTGGAAAGTAATTATCTAAGAGAGGATACTCTTTTCCACCTATTTCCACAACTTTAAAATCGTCTCTTATCTTATCTAAAAGAAGTCTTTCTTCCATTTTAAAATCAGGATTTCTTTTAATAATTTGACCTTCTAATTTAAATTGTATAATAGCTACAGCTTTTTGCATTCCTGCAAGTAGTTGTATATCTTTTTCCTTTATATTGTTTTTTTCATAGAGTTTTGGTTGAAAACACTCCAAGGAATTCGAAGTATATTTTTCCAAAGCTAAACTTGCTAAAGGCATTAAGTTTATACCGTAACCTTCTTGTATTATCTCCATATTTCCGTATCTTAGAGCTATTCTAACCACATTCGCCATACAAGCTTTAGATCCAGCAGCAGCTCCCATCCAAATAATATCGTGGTTACCCCATTGTATGTCAACATTATGATGTGCTATTACGTCATCCATGATGAGATCTGAACTTGGACCTCTATCATAAATATCTCCGACTATATGAAGTCTATCTACTACTAATCTCACAATAGTATCACAAATGTCAACTATAAAATCATCAGCCCTTTTGGTACTAATAATTGTCTTTATTATATTGTTAAAATATTTTTGTTTACTTTCAAGATCTTCTTGTTCCTGCATTAGCTCTTCAATTATATAGTCAAAACTTTTTGGTAATGATTTTCTAACTTTTGATCTTGTATATTTATAAGAAACCTTTCTTATTAAAATAACAAGATGGTAAATAATCCTTTCATACCACTGGTTATTTACTATATCTTTACTTTTAAAAAAATTAAGTTTTTCTTTAGGATAGTAAACTAAAGATGCTAAATCTTTTTTTTCTTTTTCTGTAAGTTCATCTCCAAAAATTATGTCTATTTTTCTTTTGACAGTTCCTGAAGCATTTCTTATGATATGGTTAAAAGCTTCAAACTCCCCATGTATATCTGTTGCAAAGTGTTCTGTACCTTTGGGTAATTTAAGTATAGCTGATAGGTTAATTATTTCTTCACTCACTGAATCTATATTTGGGTATTCTTTAGAAAGTAATTTGTAGTAATTTATTAATTCCATAATTCCACCTCTTTGATTTAATTATTTATACCTTTATTTTACACCTTAATATACATATATTCAAAGCATTCTTCTATAATTCCAATGGATTTTACTTATGATTAAAATAAGAAAACTGATATATAATACATAATATATTGGTTTTTTTAGAAACTTGTGTCCATATTTTTTTAGATTTTTATTAGTTTTTACTTGCAAATTATTGTTCTTTCCTTGATATCAGTATATAATAATAGTAACTTAAAATCATAAATATACTGATCATCGATATAAATTCTATATTTATTCTATTCTTTTTAACTCATTAACTAGTTCTTTTAATTAACCGCTAGAATAATCAATCTAAATCCTATATATTTTATAAAAAGCAAAAATCCAAAGACAATTAAAGATTTTAATTTTGAAATCTTTAAAATAAATTTAAAAATAAAGGAGGAATATTAATGGGAGAAGGAAAATGCCCAGTAACAGGACATACTAAAAAGACAGTCTCTGGTAGTGGTACTACTAATAAGGATTGGTGGCCTAATCAACTAAATCTTAAAATCCTTCATCAACATTCAAATTTAAGCACACCTTTAGATAAAGATTATAATTATGCAGAGGAATTTAAGAAGTTAGATTTAGATGCTATCAAAAAAGATTTATATGAATTAATGAGAGATTCTAAAGATTGGTGGCCTGCTGATTACGGACATTACGGACCACTATTTATTAGAATGGCATGGCATAGTGCCGGAACATATCGTATGGGTGACGGTAGAGGTGGAGCCGGAAGTGGTTCACAAAGATTAGCACCATTAAACAGTTGGCCTGATAATGTTAATTTAGATAAAGCGAGAAGATTACTATGGCCTATTAAGAAAAAATATGGAAAAAAAATATCTTGGGCCGATTTATTCATTTTAGCAGGAAACTGTGCTTTAGAATCAATGGGTGTAAAAACCTTTGGATTCGCTGGTGGACGTAGAGATGTATGGGAACCCGAAGAAGATGTTTACTGGGGTTCAGAAGATGAATGGTTAGGTGATGATAGATATTCTGGAGAAAGAGACCTTGAAAATCCATTAGCAGCAGTACAAATGGGTCTTATCTATGTTAATCCTGAAGGACCAAACGGAGAACCTGATCCTGTGAAATCAGGAGTGGATGTTAGAGATACTTTCGAACGAATGGCTATGAACGATGAAGAAACAGTTGCACTTGTAGCAGGAGGACATACCTTTGGTAAATGCCACGGTGCAGGTCCAGCTGATCATGTTGGTCCAGAGCCTGAATCAGCTCCAATAGAGCATCAGGGTTTAGGATGGATAAGTTCTTACAAAAGTGGTAAGGCTGGAGATCAGATAGGAAGCGGTATAGAAGGTGCATGGAAAGCAAAGCCAACTAAATGGGATATGGGTTATCTTAAAACTTTATTCAAATACGAATGGGAACTTGTGAAGAGTCCAGCAGGAGCTAATCAATGGTTAGCTAAGGATGTCGAAGAAGAAGATATGGTTGTGGATGCTCACGATCCTACTAAAAAACATAGGCCTATGATGACAACCGCTGATTTATCTTTGAGGTACGATCCCAAGTACGAACCTATTGCACGAAGATATATGCAGAATCCTGAAGAATTCCATGAAGCTTTTTCTCGCGCATGGTTTAAGTTAACTCATCGTGATATGGGACCTAAGTCAAGATATCTTGGTCCTGAAGTACCAGGAGAAGATTTAATCTGGCAGGATCCGATACCTGAAGCTACTTATGAAATAATTGATCAGAAAGATGTAAAAGAATTAAAGTCTAAAATATCTCAAACTGATTTAACTATACCTCAATTAGTTAAAATATCTTGGGCCTCGGCCTCTACTTTTAGAAGTTCTGATAAAAGAGGGGGAGCAAATGGTGGTCGTATACGCCTAGAACCTCAGAAATACTGGGAAGTTAATGAACCTGATGAATTAAAGAAAGTTTTAGACACTTATAAAGATATTAAGGATGAGTTTGATAAATCAAACTCAAGAAAAGAAGTTTCTCTAGCAGATTTAATAGTTCTTGGTGGATGTGTAGGAATTGAAAAAGCAGCTAAAAAATCTGGACATGAAGTTGAAGTTCCTTTTACTCCAGGTCGTACAGATGCTTCAGTAGAACAAACTGATGCTGAATCTTTTTCAGTGTTAGAACCTACTTCAGATGGATTTAGAAATTATATGAAAGAAAAATTTTCTGTATCTGCTGAAGAATTATTAATAGATAGGGCTCAATTACTCACATTAACTGCTCCAGAAATGACTGTTTTAATAGGTGGTATGCGTATGTTAAATGCTAACTATAAACAATCTCAACATGGAGTTTTCACTGATAATCCTGAAACTTTAACTAATGACTTTTTCATTAATCTTTTAGATATGAATTATGAATGGAAAAAATCTGAAGAAGATGATAATATTTATGAAATCAGAGAAAGAGATTCTGATAAACTGAAGTGGACAGGTACAAGAGTAGATTTAGTATTAGGTTCTAATTCTCAACTTAGAGCAATAGCCGAAGTTTACGGTTCTGAGGATGCTAAAGAAAAATTTGTTAATGATTTTATTGCAGCTTGGACTAAAGTAATGAATGCAGACCGATTTGATTTAAAACAGTAAACATTTTAAAAACTCGAATCTAAAAAGAGGGAAACAGCTCAGTTTCCCTCTTTTGTTGTAAAATTATTCCTAATTATTTTTTCTGCTCAATCTCAATAACACATTTTGTTTTTATTTTTTCCACTAAAAATTGAAGTCCATCTATTACGTGAGGCCTTATGTCGCCGCCTACCAGTACGTACATAATGTCGTCTCCCACATCTAGAAGTCCATCATTAAGCCATACTCTAACATAAAATACTCCTTCTAATTTTTTTGCTTCTTCTACTGCTTTATCCACCTTCTCTTGGTCATATGAAAATTCCATTTTTTCAACTTCAGAACCATCGTCTATTCCTTTTCTTACTTTTACCTTAGGTGTTTTTCTAACAGTACCATTATGAACAAGATACATTCCTACATTTAATGCTTCCATATCCGACTTTGCTTCCTTTAACCATTTGTCTATGGAAGGAGATTCTTTTTTGCTTTTATTATCTATCAATTTTACAAACTTCCTTTCTATCTTCTATCCCTTTAACTAATTGATGCTTTGTAAATTTTTTCTACAGAATTACTTAGCATATTGTTAAATTCTTCATCATTTTGGCTTACATCTAGACCTTCCAATAATGCTCTTGAAAAGCTGGCAATAAGGTCGTGATTTCTTTCTAATTTATCTACAGCTACTTCTCTGCTGTATCCACCTGAAAGAGCTACTACTCTCATTACCTGAGGATGTTTTATGACTTCTGAATAAAAATCATCTTCGTCAGGCAAGGATAATTTAAACATTACCACTTGATCTTTACTTAGATTTTCTAAATTTTTAAGGATTTCTTCTCTAAGTATCTTTTCTGATTCTCCCTTATCTTTGCTTTTAATATCTACTTCCGGTTCTAATATTGGTGCTAATCCACTATCAGCTATTTTCTTGCCATATTCAAACTGCTGCTCTACAATTTTTTTGATACCTTCAGGGTTAGCTTCTTTTATTACAGATCTCATTTTAGTTCCGAATATATTTCTTTCCTTGGCTCTTTCAATCTTAGAATCTAAATCGGTTATCGGTTTCATTACTTGAACACCATTTTCCAAATCAGCAAGACCTTTATCTACCTTAAGAATAGGCAGTATACCTTTCTTTTCCCAGAGATAATCCCCTGTGTATAAGCCATCTACCTTTCTATCCATAGTTTGTTCAAATAAAATAGCTGCTAATATATGTTCAGATTTGAATGCAGGGCTAGTAACTATTCTAGTTCTCATTTCGTGAACAAGATTAAACATTTCATCTTCATTATCATATTGATCTTTACTTATGCCGTATCCTGCTAAAGCTTTTGGTGTACTACCACCACTTTGATCCAGTGCTGCAATAAATCCATTACCACTTTTCATGATTTCTACTTGTTTCTTCTTCATTTAATACACCTCTCCTTTATTTATTTTTCTAAACTTTTATTTTTTCTGCCCTGAGCTTTACTAAAAAGATAATTTAAATAAATACCTCACTCAATTATTATTATATGACTTTATAGCAATAATCACAAGAAAAGTATATATAATTAATAAAAAATGACTCAAAACAGCATTAATACTAATTATAGTATTAACATTTGTTATGAGTCATTTATCGATTGTATTTTTAAAAATTTATTTGATACTTTTTATAGCCTTTTCCGCCCACTTAGAATCTTTGTATATAGGTCTACCGACACCTATAAGGTCTGTTTTTTTTCTAGATATAAGATTTTCTGCAGCATCGATATCAGTAATCCCACCAGTCAAAATAACTGGAATTGATATAACTTTTTTTATCTCTTCAGTTAATGGTGAAAAATAGCCTTGTCCATTAAGCTCTTTAACACTATAACCACAAAATCCTCCTGAAATATCAAG
>Ga0102941_1001332_pt1 | contig 11552 bp, 10 predicted proteins | sample SalPonR2_C_D2_MG_FD_79281 | JGI IMG/M metagenome (GOLD analysis project Ga0102941, IMG submission 79281) | Salt pond soil microbial communities from South San Francisco under conditions of wetland restoration - Salt Pond MetaG R2_C_D2_MG | ecosystem: Environmental > Aquatic > Marine > Intertidal... | reverse complement strand
TGTCAGCCCAAGACAGCGCGCCGCGCGGGCGCGGATATGGGGATCGCGGATGCGGGGCAGGAGAGGGGCCACCTTGACGGCGCGCCGGATCCCCCCCGGCCAGAGCGCCAGATGCGCCGCGGCAAGGCGGGTGCGGGACAGCGGGGGAAGGGTCGCCGTGTCGGACGGGCGGTTTCGCAGCGAAACCCGCAGGCCGACGCCGGGCAGATGCGGCAGCGAAGGGGCATCCCCCACCGCCTGCGCGCCGCCATGTTCCAGCAGGGCTTCATCGGCCTCGACGCAGACACGCCCCTGTCGCAGCGACACCGGGATGGGGGCTGCGCGGGCAAGCTGCACCGTGCCGAAGGACAGGGTCAGGTGATGAAGGGCATAGCGGCGATAGAGATGCCGCAGACGGCGAAACATGGGCGGGCCTTCCCGGAAGATCGGATCGCCGGTCAGAGTGCCGCAAGGATGGTTAACGGGGGCTTAAGAGGGAGAGGAATGGCGCCGGTTGCGCGCGCACCGAGTTAGGTCCGAAGCGGACCCATTGTTTCGCGCGCGAAACATTAGGACCGAACCGGACCTAGTTTCCCACATAGTCGGACGCGGCCTTGATCAGCATCCTGAGGTCCGACTCCACCCGTCTCGGCCAGGCCGCGCCAAGGATCGAAACCGTGCCGTCGCGATGACGGCGCAGGGTGAAGGCGCCGATGGTTTCGTCGCGAAACGCCGGCTCGGATGTGTCGGATTTCGTCTCTGATCCAGCCTTCAGAGACTGGTTCTGCGCGGCCAGCACCTTGGTCAGAAGCGCGGTTTCCGCCTCGGGGCTGTCGATCTCGGCCTCCGCAAGACGCGCCTGCAAACGGTCGGGAAAGCCGGGATCGTCACTCAGCGCCTGCGCCAGGCCCAGCCCCAGGCGTTCGCCGAGCACATGGGGAAAGCGCAGTTGCCCGTCGAGCGCGCGCACCACCGGAAGGAAGCTGCCGATCTTCGAGCGCTTGGCGCGGGAGGCGGAGCGGAAGAGCACCTGCAACGCGGTGCGCTCGGATCCGAAGACGCCTTCCTCGACAGCCTTGGCGACGATCCGGGCGCGTTCGAAATAGCTCAGATCGACGCGGACCTCGTTTTCCTCGACCATGGCGAGATAGGCATCCGACGCCTCTTCCGGTTTGCGCAGGAGCGCCAGAACGGTGGGGTCGTGATTGCGCTCTTCCTCGGCCAGGAGCGCCAGCGCCCGGCAGCGCCGCCAGCCCGAGATCAGGCCATACCGCCCGTCGCCCAGCTGCATCACCTCGACCGGCGTCTGCTGGCCGCGGCTGCGCAGCGAGGTCATGAGCCCGCGCATCTCGGTCTCGTCCACCACCAGCCGGTCGCGGACAAGGTGATCGACGACGATCTGTTCCAGCGGCAGGTCGACCACCATGCGCCCCTCTTCGCGGGCCCGGGCAAGGCTGTCGGACAGTTCGTTCAGCGCCGCCGTGCTGGAGGCATCGCGCGCCACATCGGCGATCGGCGCATGGCGCGGGGTGGAGAACATCGACTTGGTCTCGAGCGCAGGGGGCGTGTCGAGATAGCCGGGGTTGGGCGGTGTCAGGCGTTTACGCTTGGCCATGCGGGCCTCCTTCAAGCGCAATCCGAAAAGTGGGAACCGGTTTTCGGAAAAAATTGCGCGTTTTTCTCAAAGTCTGTTGGCGGCAGGCTTGGCGCATCTGGTAAATGTTCGGTGTCCGTGGCGTGCGGTGGATTGGGGCGCTGCCCCAAACCCCGGAGTTTACGGGCAAGATGAAGGGGCGGCGTTTCGCTGCGAGCATGGGCCTACTCCGCCGCCTGGGTCTGTGCCGCCTGCACGTCGCGGTGCCAGCTGCCGATCAGCAGCTGCTTGAAGGCGGCATAGGTGGCATCGAAGGTTTCGCGGCCGCGCACATAGGTCTCGCGGTTGAAATCGCGGTAATCGGCCTCGTAGATGCCCTGCACCTGTTCGCCGGCCTGACCGATGAGGGCGGTAAAACCCTGACGGTGCGGCGAGAGCGTGGGCCCGAGATAGGCCTGCATGAGCGCGGCCAGTTCGGCCTGCTGGGCGCTGTCATAGCGGGTGACCACGGCGCGCACCGCGTCCCACTGGAAGGCCAGCCCGTCGCGGCCAAGCGCGCGGGCGGCCATGTTCTCGGCCTCCTCGATGGAGCCGAAGGTGGAATGCAGCATGTCGAAGAAGCGCCCGGTGCTGTCGAACTCGAGGAAGGACGCGCCCAGCGGCACCAGCAGGATGTCCGACGCGGCAAGACCGTTGATGGTGAGGTAGCCAAGCGCCGGGGGGGTGTCGAGGAAGATCACGTCATACTGGTCGAGGATGCCATCCTCCGACAGCGAGTCGGTGAGCGCATCCCAGAGCTTCCAGCCGCGCGAGGCCATGCGCCAGACCGGGATCTGGAACTCTGCCCAGTAGAGGTTCAGCTGCGCCCCGATCAGGTCGATATTGGGCCAGTGGGTGGGCTGGATGAGCGTTTCGCTGCGCGACTTCAGCGCCTCGGACAGCGTGTCGTCCAGCGGCATGGGGGCCTCGCCCCGGTCCAGGCGGCGCTGGTTCTCGCCCTGCAGGTGACGCGCGTAATGGCGGGCGAGCAGGGGAAAGACGGTGGACCATTCGTCCTGGACGCGACCGCCGAAGATCGAGGTCATGGAGCCCTGGGAATCCAGGTCGATCACCAGCACCTTGTAGCCGTCGAGCGCGGCGGACATCGCCAGATGCGCGGCGGTCGAGGTCTTGCCGACGCCGCCTTTGAAATTGGCCACGGCCACCAGTTTTGCCGGTTGCCCCTTGGGACGGTAGGGCAGGTATTCCTTGGTCTTGGAGCCAAGGGCCGCGAAATGCGCGCGCAGGCGCAGCACCTCGTCGAAGGTGAACCACTTGGCGCCGCTGGTGGTCTCGGACCGGCCCTGTGGCAGGTCGGGATTCTGCTTCAGCACGCGGCGGAAATGCCCCGTCGCGACGGGGATCAGGTAGCGGGTGATTTCCCAGGTCGAGAAGAGGCGCAGGGCGCGGCGGCCGTTTTCCTCGAGCCCGCGGCTGGCGAGATCGGCGCGCCCGGCTTCGCAGGCCCGCGCGATGGCGGCGAAATCGGCGGTGGTTGTCGGCTGACCCAAGGCCCCAAGCGCGTCATCGGGATTGATGTTAAAATACGGGGGAAGGGGCGACTCGGGTGTCATCTGCTGCTCGATCTGGCCTGGGGCGCATCTCTGAATGTGCGCTGTTTCGGCCAGACTACCAGAAAAATGCGCACATGGAAGAAAAACTGCAACACGCCTCTCTTTCCCCAGCAAATTCAGAGGCTTGCCTGTGCAGCGCAAGGGCCGAGGACAGGAGCGGGTGTGGAGCAGCCGCTGTTAGATCTTGTTAGTTATACGTTACGGGGTTTTGGCGTTACGCATAAGCTTTTCAATGTAAAGAAAAAAACCCGGCGGAAAGGGAGCAGGGCGACTCCGAACCCCCGATAGGGCGACTCCGAACCCCCGAGCCGGCGATTCCGATCCGACGCTGAGGGACGCATGAATCATGGACGCCGCTTGTGGATAACTTTAGGCTGGGTGTCACTGAAACCCCGAAACGAGTCGACGTCAGAGCGGCCGCCGGGGATGGGCAGAGCAGGACAGGCGGACCTCATGGCAGGGACCATATCAGGCGGGCTTTTGCCCGACCGGCACCCGACGGGCGATTTCTTCGTCTGCGACATCTTCGATGCCAGTCCGAAAGACGACCTGGCCTCGATGGAACATCCGATCTTCTCGTTGTCGACACGGCCCGACAGGCGGGTGCTGTCTTATGCCCATAACGGCGTCGAGGTGGAGGTGGTGCCGAGCGTGAAGGGCCGCGCCACGATCCATGACAAGGACATCCTGATCTATTGCATCAGCCAGCTGGTGGCGGCGATGAATGCAGGGCGTACGATGGGGCGCACGTTGACGCTGCGCGCGCATGACCTGCTGGTGGCCACAAACCGCGACACCGGCGGCGACAGCTACACCCGTCTGCGCGAGGGGTTCGAGCGGCTGGCGGGCACGCGCATCACCACCAATATCGACACCGGCGGCAGGGAGGCGACGCGGGGCTTCGGGTTGATCGAAAGCTGGGAGATCCTGCGCCGGTCGAAAGGCGGGCGCATGGTCTCGGTGACAGTGACGCTGTCGGACTGGCTCTATCGGGCGGTCTGCGCGCGCTCGGTGCTGACGCTGAGCCGAGATTACTTCCGCCTGCGCAAACCGCTGGAACGGCGGGTCTACGAGCTGGCGCGCAAGCATTGCGGCCGGCAGGCGGAATGGGAGATCTCGGTGCCGGTGCTGCATCGCAAGTCGGGCAGCGCCGCCCCGGTGCGGGTGTTCCGCGCCGCGCTGCGCCGGATGATCGAGGAGAACCACCTGCCCGAGTATGCCCTGTCGGAACGCGCGGGAGACATCCTTGTCGTCACGCGACGGGCCAGACCGCGCCCCATCGAGGCCCCGATCCTGTCCCAGGAGACATTGCAGGCAGCCAAGGCCTTGCGCCCCGGGGCCGATGTCCACGGGTTGCAGGCGCGCTGGCTGGGTTGGTGGGACGAAACCGGGCGCGCGCGACTGGGCAACCCGGACCGGGCCTTCCTGGCCTGGGTGAAGACACAGAAGGACGGCTGATGCTGGATGTCGAAACGACCGCCCTTGCGGGGCTCCTGATCCTGACACCGCGGCGCTTCGGCGATGCGCGGGGGTTCTTTGCCGAGACCTGGAACGCGGCGCGGTTTGCCGAGGCCACGGGCGTCGACCCGGACTTCGTGCAGGACAATCATTCGCTGTCGCGCGATGTGGGCACCATTCGCGGGCTGCATTACTAGGCGCCCCCCAAGGGCCAGGGCAAGCTGGTGCGCTGCGGGCGTGGGGCATTGTTCGATGTGACAGTGGATATCCGGCGCGGCTCGCCGACCTACGGGTCCTGGGTCGGGGTCGAGCTGAGTGCCGAGAACGGGCGGCAGGTCTGGGTGCCCGAGGGCTTTGCGCATGGCTTCGTGACACGGGCGCCGGATACCGAGATCGTCTACAAATGCACCGGCTATTACGCCCCCGAGGCGGAAGGGGCTGTCTCCTGGGACTCCGTCGGCATCGATTGGGGTTTGACCGACACCCCGATCCTGTCGGACAAGGATTCAGAGGCGCCGCCGCTGGCGCAGGTCAAGAGTCCGTTCGAGTGGAGTGACACGTGAAGCTGTTGGTGACAGGCGGGGCCGGGTTCATCGGCTCGGCGGTGGTGCGGCAGGCGATTGGTCTGGGGCATGAGGTCGTCAATCTCGATGCGCTGACCTATGCGGCCTGTCTCGACAACGTGGCTGACGTGGCGGATGCGCCGGGCTACAGCTTTGTGCAGGGCGATATCCGCGATGGGGCCTTGTTGGAGACTGTTTTTGCCGACCATGCACCCGACGCGGTGATGCACCTGGCCGCCGAAAGCCATGTCGACCGGTCGATCGACGGGCCCGGGGCCTTCATCGACACCAATGTGCTGGGCACCTACATGCTCTTGCAGGCGGCGCGCGGGTTCTGGGAGGGCCAGGGGAAACCGCAGGGTTTTCGCTTTCACCACATCTCGACCGACGAGGTGTTCGGCTCTCTGGGGGCTGCGGGCCAGTTCACCGAGGACACCCCGTATGATCCGCGCTCGCCCTATTCGGCCTCCAAGGCGGCGTCTGACCATCTGGTGATGGCATGGCATCACACCTATGGGCTGCCCGTGGTGCTGTCGAACTGTTCGAACAATTACGGGCCCTATCATTTCCCGGAAAAGCTGATCCCTGTGGTGATCCTGAACGCGCTTCATGGCAAGCCGATCCCGGTCTACGGGCAGGGTGAGAACGTGCGCGACTGGCTCTATGTCGAAGACCATGCCGATGCGCTTCTGACCGTGGTGCAGCGGGGGCAGGTCGGCCGGTCCTACAATATCGGCGGCGAGAACGAGGCGCGCAATATCGACCTTGTCGGCATGATCTGTACGTTGATGGACGAAATGGTGCCCGAGGGCGCCCCGCATGACCGGTTGATCACATTCGTCACCGACCGGCCCGGGCATGACCTGCGCTACGCGATCGACCCCAGGCGCATGCGGAACGAACTGGGCTGGCGGCCCTCGGTGACGCTGGAGGAGGGGCTGCGGCGCACATTGCGCTGGTATCTCGACAACGAGGGCTGGTGGCGCGCGTTGCAGGGGCGCGAGGGCGTGGGCCAGCGGCTGGGGGTGACGGAATGACTGCGCCTTCATCTTGCCAGGTAAACTCCGGGGAGCGCGAGGGGCTGGCCCCTCGCTCCCGACAGCAGCCATGATCCTCGTCTTCGGAAAGACCGGGCAGGTGGCCACCGAACTCCAGCGGCAAGCCGATATCACCGCACTGGGCCGCGACGTGGCGGATCTGTCGGACCCGCAGGGCTGTGCAGCGATCATCGCCGATCTCAAGCCAAGCGTCGTGATCAACGCCGCGGCCTATACCGCCGTCGACAAAGCCGAGGAAGACGAGGCGCAGGCGCAGGTCGTCAATGCCGCGGCCCCCGGCGCAATGGCGGGGGCCTGCGCGCATCTGGATGTGCCTTTCCTGCATGTCTCGACCGATTATGTCTTCGACGGCAGCGGCACACGCGCCTGGACGGAAACAGACCCTGTTGCACCGCAAAACGCCTATGGGCGGACCAAGCTGGCGGGCGAAGCGGCGGTGCGGGCGTCGGGCGCGCGGCACATCCTCCTGCGCACCGCCTGGGTGTTCTCGGCGCATGGCGCGAATTTCGTCAAGACCATGCTGCGCCTGTCGGAAACGCGCGACGCTTTGAACGTGGTGGACGACCAGATCGGCGGGCCGACCCCGGCGGCGGACATTGCCGCAACGCTGCTCGGGCTTGCTCAGGCGATGCAGAATGGCGCAACCGGCGGCACCTATCACTATGCCGGAGACCCGCAGACCAGCTGGGCCGGCTTCGCGCGCGAGATTTTCACCCAGGCGTGCCGCGACGTGACCGTGACCGGCATTCCGTCCTCGGACTATCCGACCCCGGCCTCCCGCCCGCTCAATTCCCGGCTTGATTGCGCCAAACTCAGGTCGGATTTCGGGATTAGCCCTGCCGACTGGCAAGGCGGCCTGCGCGCGGTGATCAAGGAGTTGGGTGTGTGACGAGACAGGACAGTGCTGCGCGGTCAGCGCGCAAGGGCATCATTCTGGCAGGCGGGTCCGGCACGCGGCTCTACCCGATCACCATGGGGCTGTCGAAACAGCTTCTGCCGCTCTACGACAAGCCGATGATCTATTACCCGCTGTCGGTGCTGATGCTGGCCGGCATCCGCGAGATCGCGATCATCACCACGCCGCAGGATGCCGACCAGTTCCAGCGCCTGCTGGGCGACGGGTCGCAATGGGGGCTGGCCTTCACCTACATCGCGCAGCCCTCGCCCGACGGGCTGGCGCAGGCCTATCTGCTGGCCGAGGATTTTCTCGCCGGCAGCCCCTCCGCGATGGTGCTGGGCGACAACATCTTCTTCGGTCACGGCCTGCCCGAGGTTCTGGCCAGCGCCGATGCGGCGACCACAGGCGGCACCGTCTTCGGCTATCGCGTCGCCGATCCGGAACGCTACGGCGTGGTGGAGTTCGGCAAAGACGGCACGGTGCGTCAGATCATCGAGAAACCCAGCAAGGCGCCGTCGCCCTACGCGGTGACCGGGCTTTACTTCCTCGACGGGACAGCCCCGGCACGCGCAGCACAGGTCACGCCGTCAGAGCGCGGCGAGCTGGAGATCACATCGCTCTTGGAAAGCTATCTGGCCGACGGGCAGCTGAGCGTGGAGCTGATGGGGCGCGGCTATGCCTGGCTCGACACCGGGACACATGCCTCGCTGCTGGATGCAGGGAACTTCGTGCGCACGCTGTCGGACCGACAGGGCCAGCAGATCGGCAGCCCGGACGAGATTTCCCATGCCCAGGGCTGGATCGACGACGACGCCCTGCGCGCCCGCGCCGAGATGTTCGGCAAGAACGGCTATGGCGCCTATCTGCTTGGGCTGTTGAACGAGGGCTGAGGTATCCCTCTCCCGACCACCCGTCCCGCTGAGGTGATTCGGATAAGGAAAGGTCGAGGTCTGCGGCTCTCTTGATCAGGCCATGGCCGGTTGGCGCGATATTTCTAGGCCCACCGCCCGATCGCACAGAGCCGCAGGTTCAGCCCCACGGTGATCTGGATCAGTGCCGTGGCCTTGAGCCCCGTGGACAGCACCCCGTGCGGCGCGAAGGTGGGCCAGGCGCCCGTGTTGCCGCTCTCCCCGGTCAGGATCGGCGGTACCCCCGGGGCAAACGGCGCCGGAAAGGTCCAGGCAAGGTGGTTGCTTTGCCACAGCGCCCCGGCCTGGTTGCTGATCGGCCCGGTGGGAATGTCCAGGCTGGTGCAGATCTGCGTGCCATCGGCAAAGCGCACATAATCGCCATTGGCGGTCTCGCCGCGTTCGATCACGCCCCCCGTGGGCACGCCGTTTGCGTCCTGCGCCACCGGGCCGAGGAGCGTGCCCTTCAGGTAGCCATCGCCCGCGCGCAGCAGCGTGTCGGGATTGCTTTCCTGCGGGCCGGAGCTCACCGCTGCACCGCTCGCCGCGCCACTGGCCGGATCGAAGCTGAGCGCGGTGGTCCAGCCGCCGCCATCGGCGCTGACCTTGATCGCGAACGCATCGTCGCCCGCCGTGCCCATCTCGGCCCGTCCGGACCAGCCGGTCTGGAACAGCAGGCTCGCCGTATCGCCCACCGCCGCCTTGTTGACCGTGAGCTGATGGCCTTCCCCTTCATGGCTGAGCAGCGTCGCGGGCGCGGCCACGCTCAGCCGGGCCACCGGATCGGTGGCGGTGCCCAGCCCCAGCCGGTCGGGCAGGCTGCCCTGCGCCTGTACCTGCCACAGACCACCCTGCCAGATCACCTCTGTGCCTTCGTCCACCACATGCGCCCGCCAGCCGGTATTGGGCGGCAGGAAGATCCACCCGCCCCCAGCGTTCAGGGCGATCGCCTGGTCCTGCCCGGCCCAATCCCCGGTGGCACCCGTCGCGACGATGAAGCGCGCGCCATCGGCGGGGCTGGCAGGCGGCGCGCTCAGCGCCCGGCTCTCCACCGACAGCTGCACCAGCGCATCGAGCCTCCGCAGCGCCTCGTTATGGGTGACATGTTTCTGCGCCTGTGCCGGCTGGATATAGGGCAGCGACAGGAGGGGGGAGGTTTGTGACATCAGACAGGCCCTTTCAGCGATCCGCGGATGCGTGGGACGCTAGGGGGGCTTTGGTAAACGGAGTGTAAGCCCTGCGTGCGTTGCACCGGGTGGCGGGGGATGTGTGTGCATATTTGGAAAAAGGAGAAGCCGGGGAAGGGGGCGCTGCTCCATGTGTTTCTTCTCTTTGAAAATATGCAAACGCACCCGGACGCGCCCGGGATACGGTCGTTCTTGCGCCTTTGACCCTGCCAAGGGCATACCTGCGGGGAAAACCGCCAGAAGAAGGATATCCCATGGCTCCCAAATTCGGCACCAGCGGCCTGCGCGGCCTTGTCACCGAGCTGACCGACGACCTGGTCGCCGATTATACACGGGCGTTCCTTGTCGCCTGTCCACATGGCGGCGCGGTGCATGTCGGGCAGGATCTGCGCGCGTCGTCGCCGGGGATCGCAGAGGCGGTGACCCGGGCGGTGCGGGGCATGGGGCTGCGGGCCGTCGATCATGGCGTGCTGCCGACACCGGCGCTGGCGCTGGCGTCCATGGGGGTGGGGCAGGCGGCGGTGATGGTCACGGGCAGCCATATCCCGGCGGATCGCAACGGGCTGAAATTCTACCTGCCCACCGGCGAGATCGCGAAACCCGACGAGGCGGCGATCGGGGCGGCGCTGGGATCAGGCTCTGTTGCGGCGGAAACCGGAGATTTGGAGCGCGAGACAGGGGCGCTGCCGGCCTATGTCGCGCGCTATGTCGATGCCTTCGGGGAGCAGGCGCTGACCGGCATGCGCATCGGCGTCTACGAGCACTCTTCGGTGGCGCGGGATGCCATGGCCGATGCCCTGGGACAGATGGGGGCGGAGGTTGTCCGGCTGGCGCGCGCCGATCACTTCATCCCGGTCGATACCGAGGCGGTGGATGCAGGCACGCGGGAGATGCTCAAGCGTTGGTGCGCGGAACATGCGCTCGATGCGCTTGTGTCCACCGATGGCGATGCCGACCGGCCCATGGTCGTGGATGCCTCGGGTGTGCTGGTGCCGGGCGATGTGCTCGGGCCGCTCACGGCGCAGGCGCTGGGGGCGGATGTGATCTGTACGCCGGTGTCTTCCAATACGCTGGTGGACCGGCTGGGGTTCGGCCGGGTCATCCGCACGCAGATCGGCTCGCCCTACGTCATCGCGGCAATGGAAGCGGCAGGCGGGCGCGTGGTGGGCTACGAGGCCAATGGCGGGTTTCTGTTGGGGTTCGAGGCGCAAGGCCCGAGTGGTCCGCTTGCCCCGCTGATGACCCGCGATTGTCTGTTGCCCATCGTGGCGCCCTTGGCCATGGCCAAGGCAAAAGGGGTGAGTTTGGCCGCGTTGGTCTCTGATCTGCCGGCGCGTTTTACGGCGGCCGACCGGATTGCCGGTATTCCGACCGAGGCGTCGAAAGCATTCATCGCCGCGCTGACCGGGGACGCGTCGGCGCGCGCGGCGTTCTTTTCAGAACGCGCTGCGGAGAACGGGATTGATCTCACCGACGGGCTGCGGGTGTCCTTTGCCGACGGGTCGGTGATTCACCTGCGGCCCTCGGGCAATGCACCGGAGTTTCGCTGTTACGCCGAGGCGGGCAGCGTCGCGCGGGCAGAAGCGCTGATGCGCGAGACGCTTCAGGCCGTCGCGGAACGGTTGGGGTGACGGACGCGTCAACGCGTCCGGCCGTTTCCGTTGACGGAAACGCGCCCCGGATCAACTTGGGGAATATCAACTGCGCGAATAGATGTCCTCGTAGCGGATGATGTCGTCCTCCCCAAGATACGACCCGGTCTGCACCTCGATCAGCACCATCGGCACCTTGCCGGGGTTCTCCATCCGGTGCACCGCGCCCAGCGGGATATAGACCGACTGGTTCTCGGTCAGCAGGCGCACTTCGTTGTCCACGGTGACCTTTGCCGTGCCCGCCACCACGATCCAGTGCTCGGAGCGGTGTACGTGGCTTTGCAAGGACAGCGCCGCACCGGGATGCACATGGATGCGCTTGACCTGGAAGCGGTTCGCCAGGATCAGCGTCTCGAACCAGCCCCAGGGCCGGTGATCGACGGGCAGCTGCACCGCCTGTTTGGCACCACGTGCCTTGAGCGTGTCGACCGCGCGGCGCACGCTCTGGCTGTCGGTCAGGTCGGCCACCAGCACCGCGTCGCGCATCGCAACGGCGACCACGTTCTTCAGGCCGATCCCCACCAGTTCGATCTCGTCGCTTTCCGAGCGCAAGAGCGTGTTCTCGCAATCGATCGCCGTCGAGAGCCCCGCCAGCGCGTTGCCGCTGCCATCCTGCGGGCTTTCCTGCCAGACCGCTTCCCA
>Ga0102941_1001330_pt1 | contig 11559 bp, 18 predicted proteins | sample SalPonR2_C_D2_MG_FD_79281 | JGI IMG/M metagenome (GOLD analysis project Ga0102941, IMG submission 79281) | Salt pond soil microbial communities from South San Francisco under conditions of wetland restoration - Salt Pond MetaG R2_C_D2_MG | ecosystem: Environmental > Aquatic > Marine > Intertidal... | reverse complement strand
GCACCCTTTTGATTATGATAAGTCCTTCCTTCGGGAGGACTTAATAGTACATGTTACAGGAGAGCATGTACTACAAATCAGAAGTCTTTTTAACTGCAATATCGACCATGTATTCTCATGCTATGGTGATGTTGCTAAAACTATTCTACTAAATTTAAAGATCTAACTATGGTCATCAAGATTGAAAGCAAGGACGGATCACAACGCTCAATCCGTCCGACAGAGAGCTTTCTCAAGTCCGAGTTCGGACGTAGGCTCTCTGGTCAGGAACTCGATGATAAGGTAAAAAACCTGGCTTATCAATTAGATGGGCCAGGTGCAATAGCCTATTATAACGGTAGGACTGTGAGTGTGGTGGATAAAAAAAGTAAGTGATGTGTAACAAGATAAAACTTGACACATCAAAACTTAGCTGGTTTAATTATTCGACTACAAATGGTCTTATAGTTAGACCAGCTCATTCTATTCCTGCGATGTTCAGGAATGGGCAAGTTGACATCCTTTCTTTTGGCTGGTCAAATTTTTACAACCTACGCTACGAAACTCTTAATACAAGCGAGCACAGGGTTGTATTACCAGTCAAGTCATTTTTCGAGAGGGAGCAGGAATACGAGATTCCGGATAGCGATTATGTAATGGCTATTAAAAGAGATCGCTATGCTATTGTATTAACTGTTCCTTCAAAGGTGTTAGGCCGAGCACCTTTAATTATCGGCCACAATGAGTTTTTTGTAAAATCAAAATCAGGTAACTATGCTACAAGTAGTTGAGATTGCAACTAAGAACAATGAGGGTAAGGAACTTACAGCCAGAGACGGACGTCAGTATAAGATAGTCCGTGTTATGCAGGAGCCGGAGTATAGGAATGGCCGAAAAGTCATTCCGACTTCGCGGATCGGTACTAAGGTCGTGTTTGACCGCGACCCTAACGGCCGAGTGAATCCTCTCTATAATATGGTAGAGGAGGGTGCATTGATGGAAGGATCCATTCAAACAGTGTCTACGGAACCTTATTTCATTCCCGGAGCGTACGGGAATGATGAGGATTCTGAAGGTCGCATCGGCAACTGGGTGTCTCAGTACACCGCAGTTGTCCTTGAAGGCGAGAATATCTACAGACTGGCCACTAATAACGGCCTTGATCCTGTAGATGAAGATGGTAATCCTCTTGATCAGAATGGCCGTCAGTTGCCGTCTGCTCAGCAGGTTGCCAACGATGAACGGGTTAAGCAAGCCGATCAAAAGTCGGATGACGACAACCCGTTCTAAAGTAGCTCAGACAGCTGGTCATAATGCTTGGCCAGCTGTTTTATTATCTATCTACTGTAGAATTTAAAACTAATCTTATGTCTGAAGAAGTAAATAATAAGCAAGCAGAGCAAAATCAGCAAGTACAACAACAAGGAACACATCATGGTCTTTGGAAGTCCAAGGACTATGGTGATGTCGAGATCACTAAGATGTCAAGCCAGTACTTGAAGAAAGCGTACTACCGTTCTCTTGGTAAAGTTGAGCACCATGAGAAAGAATTGAAGAAACAGAAAGATCTAAGTGAGTTCTGGCACACGAAATCTCAGGAACTCGAAGAGGAGCTGAAGAAGCGCAATGAGAGTCTTGGAGCATTCCTTGGCATGAACGTCAAGGGTGACCAGGACAACGAAGGTCAGTAAATCTAAGATGAGGGCATTAATTTGCCCTCGTCTTTTTAATTGTATATTTTTGTACAAAATTTAAAGTTAGCGTCACGTAGACCGAAAAATTAAGCACCGCTTAAAAACCTGTTTGACAGGAGCCAAAATGGCCTAGGTCTACGGGCGCTTTCTTTAATTAAAACTAACTTACTATGTCAACAAACAGATTTCAGAATGCAGTCAACAAGCTTATCAAGTCATTTTTTAATGAAACGCTTACTAAAGGTAAGTGTACACGTTGTGCAGTAGGAAATATTTGTGGGAGTTGGGAATGGAGTGTCCTTTTTGAAACTGATCCAAATACTAATGAGCAAGACACGTCTGGTTTAAACCGCAGTAAGTTTATGCCAGAACAATTTGAAACCGCATTAAAGCAGATTTATGATACAAATTACACTCCTGAGGAATTAGCTAAGGTAGAATATGTTTTTGAAACAAACACTAAAATAGCATATCTTGACTATGAATATAATCAATGCACGCATGAAGAATTCATACAGGATCAATTCAATGGTCTTTGTGCTGTAATTGACGTGTTATGTGAGTTTGAAGGACAGGATCCTGAGGTATACAAGAGCAAGCTCCGGGAAAAGCCTGAAGTAGAAGTGTAAACCAAAAATCAATTTATATGCAGTATTTAGTTACTATTGGAGTGGGAGTAGCAGCATTCTTCGCCATATCCCTGTTATTTGCTCTCCCTTTCATGTTACTCTGGAATTTTGCCATGCCTCAGATCTTCAATCTACCAGAGATAGGATTTTTCCAGGCGGTTGCTCTGCTTATGATCTCAAGCATGCTATTTAGAAATACATCATCAAGTAGTTAAGCATGATCTATCTGGTTAGTAACCAAACATTTCTTCCGGAGGGCATACACAGTGCTTCTCCGGAGGATGTGTTTGAGTTTGTAGGTACTACTAACATACTTTCTGTCGATACCGAAACGACAGGTGGTTTTGACTTTGAGTCAACTATAATCACCTTTCAGATCGGTAATGAGACAGATCAGTTTGTTGTTGACGCGCAGTACTACCACCCTGTGAATTTTAAGTCCGTATTAGAAGATGACAACAAAATCAAACTATTTCAGAACGCTAACTTTGACAACAAATTCTTCAGGCAGTTAGGCATAGTTACAAGGAATGTATACGATACTTTTCTTGCTGAGCTTGTGCTTAATTGTGGCCTTCAGTTTTCGGGGTTCTCCCTCGACAAGCTTGCTCATAAGTATACAAACTACAATATGAGCAAAGACCCAAGGGGTAAGATCAAGAAAGAAGGCCTAACTAAAGAAGTCATAGAATACGCAGCCAAGGACGTGCAGGTGCTTGAGCCGATCATGAATAAGCAATGGGAAAAAGCTAAGAGCATTTCATTGCATAATGTGATCAGGCTTGAGAACAAAACAGTTCTTGGTTTATCTGAAATGGAGTACAATGGCATCAGGGTGGATCCTGAAGAACTAAAACAGGTTGCAAAAGAGGACGAGGAAGAACTACAGAACATAAAGACCCAACTCGACAATGTTGTACTGGAGGACGATAGGCTAAAGGATTTTATTAAGCCAGGACTTCAGCTTAACATGTTCGAGGATCCCAGGCAGGTAGATATTAACTACAATTCACCGTTACAGATCGAGGAAGTATTCAGTAGACTGAATATTGACACATCTAACGGTACTGGCAAACGTGAGCTTGAGAAGAAAAAGAATCAGCATAAGTTTGTAGAAACGCTTATCAATTATCGTGAGCAGCACAAGCTTGTTAGTAATTATGGCAAGCGCTTTCTGCAATTCATAAACCCTGTCACTAAGAAGATCCATACATCATTCTGGCAGATCCTTAATACTGGTCGTGTATCATCAGGCCAAAAGGGTAGTAAATATCACATGGGTGCTCCTAACATGCAGAACATTCCTGCTAATAACAGGTACAGGAACCTGTTTAAAGCTGACAAAGACCATAAACTGGTCATGTCTGACTATGGTAGCCAGGAATTAGCACTCATAGCTGATGATAGCCAGGATAATGTGTGGCTGGATACTATATCTAATGGAGAGGATCTTCATTCAGTTGTAGCAGAGAAAGTATTCGGACAGGACTGGCAGGATGCTACAGAGCGGGATTGTGAATTTGCCAGTAACAGGGAAAAGTGTAGTTGTAAGGGCCACAAGAGTATGAGGACTAAGATCAAGACTATTAACTATGCACTATCATACGGTGCTGGCCCTGCTAAGATAGCTGACACGCTTAACATTTCAGTTAACGAAGCCAGCGACATTGTACAGATGTACTTTGATACTTTCTACACACTGCGGGATTATTTTGAAGGTATCAAGACACTTGGTAAGTCTAACCTGCGTATAAGAACATTTGCACCATTTCACAGGGCAAGGTTCTTTAATAAGCCAACGAGTTATGCTGAACTTGGCAATATTGAAAGAGAGTCTACTAATACCAGGATACAGGGTACTGGTGCTGACATTATCAAGTTAGCTATCTGGTATATATTTGATTACATTCACACGAATAACTATCCAGCTAAGCTTTGTTTACAGGTACATGATGAGCTTATAACACAGGTAAGAAAAGACAAAGCTGATGAATGGGTAGCAATTAAGGAAGACCTTATGAAACAGGCATCAGATGTTATCACTAACGTAAGGATTGATGTCGAGTCCACTATCTCCGATAAGTGGGAGAAGTAATTAACCATTGTGTAACACAAAAAGCAGTAACCATGGCATCACAAAGATTTGAAAGTGCAGTAAACAAGCTTGTAAATGCTTACTTTAAGGGTACACTTGAACCAGGATCCTGCGCTAAGTGTGCTGTCGGCAACATTTGCGGTGCGGATTACACAAGCATGTGGTATTCAGCACTTTTGTGTGTAAGAGAGGATATTTAAATAGGTAATTTTGAACGGAAAGTTATTGATGGAGTAATAAATAGTACTGGCTATTCCATTCACGAGATTGATGAGATAGAAAAAGCTTTTGAAAAGAGCACTGGCGTAGAAGACACAGAAGAAAATCAATACAAAGGATTGTGTGCTGTGTTCGACAAGCTTTGTGAACTCGAAGGAATATCTGACTCAAAGCCATACAAAGAAATGCTGGAAACAGCATGAAAGACACTGGTCATGTAACACAAAGACTCAGAATCAGGGTCTTATTGTAACATAAAAAGCAAAGATTATGAGAAGGAAATTTAAGCACAAAGTAACGGATTGGAAAGCTATAGAATCGGGTTTTGCTTATGAGCATTATAAGATCTACAACGCTATAGACGATTATGAAGGAGATCTTTCTTTCGGAATGGTTGAAAATTCAAACGACTGGCAGGAAATAACCGAATCCCAATTCGTTGAAGGTAGGTGGTATATAGCCAGAAATAGATGTGTCTTTAGGTGTATTGAACCTCAAGAAAGAAGGATTATTGGCGACAACTTTGTGCCATACGATAGTTATGGAAAGATTCATGAAAATGGTATTTTACCTGAAAGGAGCCCCGTATGCACTATAGAAGATGTTAACCGAGAAGCGACTTTTGGAGAGATCCGCAATGTTCTTTATGCTATTTCTAAGCATAAAGGATTAGGTGGAGGAGTAAAAGTCGAATCACCTGCTGGTGGCAATACCTTTAGGATTTCTTTTCCATTTCATTATAACAGTAGCCATGACGCTTTGTACGATGCAAATAAAATGGCTATTTATGATGAGGGTATCTGGGCAGAAAAGATTCGGGAGCCTATCCTCGTGACTGAGGATGGTTATGAGCTAAATTACCACGATAAGTATTATATGGTAGGTGAGAACTTTAAGGTACAAGAAAAGCTTTTAAGTGAAGGCACGCTTTTTAGTAATGCAGCAAGACGTTTTTACAAAAAAGAAAACGCTGAAGCCTACATAGAACGATGTAAACCAAGGTATTCTAAGGATGACCTGAATCACTTACGAAAGAAAGTTTTAAACGTTTTTAATAGTCTTAGCGATCAGAATCAGATTGAAAACGAGGTTCTCAAAGCTATCAGTATCATGGAAGACTCAAAAAATGATTGACATGAAATGAAAAAGATAAATATCAACAGGAATAAGCTTGATGGTGTCTTACTACAACGCCAGGAAACTTCCATTGACAAGTGGCAGAACAACAATGGTAAGGGTACTATCATAGGCCCTACTGGTGTTGGTAAGACATTTATCGGGCTTCTCGGTATAGAACGGTGCTATAATTCAGGTGTAGACAAGGGTTATAACAGGAATGTACTTGTAATTGTACCTACTATTGTACTGAAAGAGCAATGGGAGAAACTTCTGGAAAAGTTTAAGATACATAACACAACTGTACTTGTAGCTAATACTGCTGTAAAGCAAGAGGATCACTATGATCTGATCATATTTGATGAGATACACAGGTTTGCATCAGCTACATTCAGTAAGTGTTTTAATATATCCCATACTTTCAGGATTGGTTTTACTGCTTCTCTTGAACGTAGTGACAAGAAGCACAAGCTAATACAGCAGGATTGTCCTGTTGTTGATGAGATAACTGTGAATGAAGCCCTTGAGAATGGGTGGATCAGCAACTTTACCATCTATAATATACCACTACAGCTTAGTCCTGTTGACAGGGATGAGCTTGACAGGCTAACAAGAAAGTTCAATTTCTACTTTGCTACATTCGGCCATGATTTTGATCTTGCTATGAACTGTCTAAGCCAGAGGCATGCTAATGCTTATGCCAGGAGGCTTAACAGGCCTGAATGGGATGGTAAACGTATTGTGGTGCATGCAGTGCAGTTTTCAAGGGCTATGAAGGAACGTAAGGATCTGTTATACCGAGCACAATGTAAAAGGAACTCTGCAGCTGAAGTTGTAAAGAACCTGTTTACAAGTGGTAAGGTCATCACATTTTCCCAGAATACAGATCTTGCAGACCAGGTATCACAGGATCTCAATGATCACTACAAAAAGGAAGTAGCCGTTAGTTATCATACCAACCTGCCTACGATTACTGATAAGAATGGCAAGAAAAAGGGTGCAATCACACGCAGGAAGGAAAACCTGAACAAGTTCAAGGACAACAGGACAAGAGTCCAGGTGATCAATACAGCAAAAGCCCTTGATGAGGGCTTTGATGTTGGTGATCTTGAACAGGGTATCATATTGTCAGGAACAGCAGAACCACGACAATTAGTACAAAGACTTGGCAGGCTTCTCCGTAAGAAAGAGAATAAACATGCTGTGCTCGTGTGTTTCTACATTGAGGACAGTCAGGATCAGAAGTGGCTAAGAGAGGCACAAAAACATATTAAAAAGCGTAATATTGTAACTACCGATCTTAACACACTTCTTTATGGTGAGGAAAATGCCAACCCTTCTATGTCGCTAACCTAAAACAGAAACAACCATGTTTGAACCACTAAGTAAGGATTACATTGAGAACACAATAAGACAGCCGATAAAAGCAAAAGAGGTATTTAAGGAGTTCCTTACCCATAACCTTGTATTCGAGGATTATCTGACCGCAGTCAAGAGTAATCCCGTGTTGCGGGACGGCAAGCAATACAATGACATTGAGGATATCGTAAGGACTTATGCACTCATTGATTGGGTCATTATTATAGACTGGATCAGTAATGAGATAGGTACACATTCACAGTTTCCTGCAAATAGTGATAACAGGGCTGGCATATGGCAGAAGTTGACCACAGCATGGTCAGAGACCATAAGAAATTTACAGGAAATCAAGAGCGTATGACATTCTTCGAGACAAGGCAAATGGGTAACATACAGGTAAAGGTATGGTACGACAAGAACAACTACAGGGCTGAAATAGATACTTACAGAATGGTAGCAGAGGGCCCTATTGAGCAGGGATCGGATCCAATAGTTTATGAGCTGGTACAGTGTTACTGTCTCATGTTCAAGTTTTATCCTCCCGAATGTCTTTTCAACTAACCTCCTATCAACACCCTATCAACAAGCATTCTCACATATCTCCTTCCCTTGTTGATAGGGCCGGATCCCGAATCTGAACCAAATGTTGAATCAAAATGCTGAACTTCGATGACATCAACGAGTATTTCGACTTTCTGTGCAAACACCAGCTCACTCATGAGCAGTTTGCCTTTATGTACACGCTTGTCCTTGACAAGAAAGACAAGTATGGTAATTACTATTTAGATTACAACAGTAAGCATAGGCCTAAACACACAAGTGCCAATGTTTACAAGTATGCTGACCAGGTCAGGAGATGGAATCCTACTGACATTGATAATCTTGTTGAAAGAGGGCTTATCTATGACTACAACGATCAAACAGGAGATGGACAGAGAGAGTCTTATCCGGATCGTATGGAGGTAAGCCAGACATTTGCTGAGCTTCTTGTTGCCCCGTCCCATGTACTTGGCCAGGACTTATGGGATAATTATCCTAATTTCATCTATGTTGATGAAAAGAAAGTCAGGGCCAAAACATGTGACAGGGATGAGCTTATCGAGAAGTACAACAACATTATCAATGGTTCTAAGAAGCAGCATAAGAAAGTCATGGAAGCCCTTGATTATGATAAGAAGAGGAATGGCATTACCATGGGCATAGAAAAGTATGTAAAATCCAGACAGTGGGAAGCAACACTTGAGGAAATGGAAGACGCTAAATCTGTAGTAAGCAACAACCAAAACCAGACAGAAATTGGGTAAGTTAGGTATAAAATCCAGGAGACAGGCAGAGAAAGAGGCGATAGAAAAGATCAGGGAAAGCAAAGATGATGAATATCCTGGTCTTCTTACAAGATGGCAACCGCTTAACAATGCTGTAGGCAAGGTCTGGCGTTTTGGCCAGATAATTAGCATACCAGGCCTTTCAGGCTCTGGCAAGTCATTTATCGAGAACATGATACGTGAGGACTTCGTGAGCCCTGAACTCAATCAGCACATGATGGACAAGAAGCCATACAAAGTGCTTAACCTCACTTTTGAGATGGCCAGTTCTGACCAGATCATCCGTACGCTTTCAAGCTACATGAGTGTGAGCTACAATCAGCTGCTCTCTTATTATGGCAGGATATCAGAGGATTTCTTTCAGCAGATCCGTGAGAAGGCTTATGAGATTGACACAGATCTTATGTATTATGCAGAAGAGCCTGGCGATAGTGGGCAGATCATGGAAACTGTGCATGATTTTGCTATGAACCAGTTTCCTGATCATAATATTGTTGTAACACTCGATCACCTGTTACTTGCAGAGCTCACGGATAATGAGTCAGAGAACAGACTGGTTGATGATGTGATGCGTGTAGCAAGAAAGATAAGAAAGCGTTACAATGCACTTGTTATCCTGCTTGATCAGCTTCGTGATGACATCGAGAGGCCTGACCGTATAAATGACATCGGCCAGCACTATCCAAAACGCTCGGACATCTATGGCTCTAAGAAAGTATACATAGATTCTGACTGTGTTATTATACCTCATAGACCATCCAGGCTTGGGATCAATTACTATGGCACTGCTGAACATCCTACTCAGTTCCGTGATGGTACTGACCTGGTAGCTATGCATGTTATAAAAGGCAGGCTAACTGGCATCGAGGGCCTTATACGATTTAAGAACAGGTTTAGTGAAGGTACTATGGAACATATACCTGAAGGTCAGACAGGCGATGAGAACCAACAACAGCTTAGTTTAGAGGCAAACCCATTTGAATAATGGAAACAGAGGTAGAGCAGAATATTAAGGAAATACTGGATAACAATTTACATGCGAGAGTGTCTGATAATGCTCTCCTTCTTGTCTATTATAGTCACTATGAAAAGATAGACATCAAGACAACTTCAGTATCCAGGTTTTTCGCTATGATAGAGAACAACAGCACCTATACAATAGCCTATATCCAGAGGTGTGCAAGAAAAGTACGCGAGAAACATCCTGAGTTAGCAGGTAACACTGAAGTAAGATCAAATAAGGAAGAAGAGTACAGACAAGAATTCGGAAATCGCTAAAACACAGAACCATGGATCAGTCAAGAGAGCAATTTCTCCGCAACGTAAGTGTGCCCGAAGCCACAGACAGTTACACACCTGTTCCTCATGGTGAGCTTATTGACACAATTTACGGAACCATGCAGTCAAAAGGTATCATTCCTGACAGCTCCACAGCACGGACTAACAGGAAGGGTACAGTAGCAAACCTGCATTTTGATACACAGATCGACCCTAACAATCCTGACCTGCTTGCAAGGCTCAGTGTACAGAACAGCTATGATAAGACCATAGCACTGACATTTCATGCAGGTACCTGTATCAAGATTTGTTCAAACGGTGCTTTTGCATCTGATGAGGAGTTTGCACACTACACACGCAAACACACAGGTAAGGTAAACGAGGAGATGGTGCAAAAGATGGAGACTGCTATCAACCAGCTTCAGAAGCACCTCACCATGATCAACTCCTTTAAGCAAAGGGCTGCTAATGTACCTCTGGACTTCAAGCAGATGTCAGAGATTGCTGGTGAGTTATTCGTAAGGGAAGAGGTTATCAACACCAAGCAAATGTCTATCCTCAAAAATGAGATCCAGGAATCGAGCTTTCAGGAATTTTCTGATGGTAATGCCTGGAGCTTTTACAATCATGTAACTTATGCTCTCAAGGAAAGCCATCCAAGAGAATATCTTGATAAGCACAAGGATCTTCACTCTTTTGTCGAACAAAACGTTTTAGTCTGATTATGTACCACAGCGAGGAAGAAGAAAGCTACATTACAAACCCTAAGGGAAAGCCTACTACAGGAGAATGGTACTATGAAAGAGGTGTAGGTCAGTACTTTAAGGTTGTCGGGGATAAGAAGCTGGCCCATGTATGGTCTCTCGGAGATGACTATCCTAACAGCATGGAAGCAGAAGCTAATGCCCGATTGATGTCAGCAGCACCTGATCTCTTGGAAGCTCTGGAGGAAATTGTAAGAGTTAGTTATGAAGATGTTATGACACCTGAGCATAGAGACAGAGCAGAACAAGCAATCAAAAAAGCAAAAGGAGAATAGGCATGGCAGAGAAGATCTTAGTTATTGGCGAATCAGGTAGTGGTAAGACCTACTCAATGAGGAACCTCGATCCAAGTGAAACATTTTACATTTGTCCTGACGAGAAAGACCTTCCGTTCAAGGGCGGTGACAGTAAGTATGTGACTGAGTATGATGGTAACAGTGTAAAATGGGAATCCACTAATAAGGTCGAGACCACTTCTCCTGGTTCTATCATGAAGATACTTAAGTACATCAGTGAGAAGCGCACCGACATCAAGGTTGTAGTTATCGACACTATTACCCAGATGATGACCGATGAATTCATGACACGCTCACAGGAAGTTGGCTACGGTAAGTTTACAGAAATGGCCAAGAACCCGTACGACATCATGAAGCTCATCAGACGGCTCAGATCTGATCTTACAGTGATCGTCTATGCTCACTCTGAGACAGACGACAAGAGCAAGGAGACATTCAAGCGGATGTTTGTACCTGGCGGCAAGCTTTTGAAGGAGAAGGCTACGCCAGAGGCTCTGTTCACTGTTGTACTTGAGACCTCTGTAACATATGATAAGAATGAGGGTAACAAGTATTATTTCAAGACTATGAACCAGGGTGACGGTATCGCTAAGTCTCCCGAAGGCATGTTTGACGCTTATCTTATAGAAAATGACATAACAGATGTATTAGAGAAGATGAGAGAGTTCAAACAGAATGACTAATTGTTCAACTAAAATCCAGTAATTATGACATTCGGAGGATCCACAGGAGAAGCTGTCAAAGACAGTGGCAACAACTATCCATCAATCCAGCAACCAGGTGTACACAAGGGTGTAAAGCTGGT
>Ga0102941_1001329_pt1 | contig 11570 bp, 9 predicted proteins | sample SalPonR2_C_D2_MG_FD_79281 | JGI IMG/M metagenome (GOLD analysis project Ga0102941, IMG submission 79281) | Salt pond soil microbial communities from South San Francisco under conditions of wetland restoration - Salt Pond MetaG R2_C_D2_MG | ecosystem: Environmental > Aquatic > Marine > Intertidal... | reverse complement strand
CTCTCGCCTATCTCGAGGAATTTCGGGTCGGCACCGTCGCGCAGGCTCGGCGGCAGCGCCCAGACACCGCTCTCGTAGTCCTTGGTGTCTTTCGGGTTGGCGTTCACGTCCGAACTCGCGGCGAGCTCGAACCCCGCCGCCTCGGCCAGCTCGATGGCGCGAGCCTCGCTGAAGTAACCGGTGCGCTCCTCCGGGTCCGGCGTCGAATCCGGATCCGCGCGGTGCTGCACCACGCCGAATACCCCGCCCGGCTTCAGGGCCGTGTACACGGCACCGAACACTTCCGCGGCGAAGTCGTCGCCCCAGCTGTGCAGGTTGCGGAAGGTGACCACCAGGTCGGCGCTGCCAGGCGGTGCGATGTCGGTTTTGCCCCGGCCGAGCACGGTCAGCTCCACGTCGCCGTAGACGTCCCGGTCCGTGATCTTCTCCTTGTATTTCGCGAGGTTGGTCTGCACATACTCGCTGTCGAGGGTGGGATCCCAGCTGGCCGCGTAGAGCTTGCCCTCCTCCTTCAGCACCGGCGCCAGGATGTCGGTGTACCAGCCGCCGCCCGGCCAGAGCTCGACCACGGTCATGTCCGGCTCCAGTCCGAAGAAGGTCAGTGTCTCCACCGGATGGCGGTACTGATCCCGCGCCCGGCTATCCGCCGAGCGATGCTCCCCTTCCGCCGCCGCCTGTATGGCGTCGCGGCCCTCGTCGGCCGTCGCGCTGGCGCCGGCCGCGAGCAGGAACAGGGCAGCGAGCGGCGCCAGCCGCCGTCCGGTCAAGTAGTCACGCATGGGCTTCTCTCCGTCGGTTGCGGTTGCTGTGAAGTCTCTGTCAGTCGCGATAGGAAGGGTCGCGGCGGTCCAGCCGGCGCAGCAGCGCGGGCCAGGCGAGCGCGGCGCCCATCCCTTTCGTCGCCTCACGCATCTGGGCGCGGGCGCCGGCGAGGATACGGTCGTCCACCCGGGTGAGTTCTCCGCCGCCGGACTGCGCGGCGATCTGGATCTGGCAGGCCGTTTCCAGCACGTACATGGCAAGGAATGCTTCCGGAATGGACGTGCCGCAGGTGAGCAGGCCGTGATTACGCAGGATCAGTGAGTTGGCGTCGCCCAGGTCGGCCACGAGCCGGGGCTTTTCGTCCTCGTTCAGCGCCACGCCCTCGTAGTCGTGATAGCCGAGGCCGATCAGCGGGAATATCGACTGCTGCGAGATCGGCAGCAGGCCTTCCTTCCGGGCCGATACGGCGACTCCCGCCCGCGTGTGGGTATGCAGCACGCACTGCACCTCGGGCCGCGCGGCGTGCACCGCGCTGTGGATGACGAAGCCCGCCGGGTTCACCGGATGCGGGCTGTCGATGACCTTGTTGCCGTCGAGGTCCACCTTCACCAGGCTGCTGGCCGTCATTTCCTCGAACAGCAGACCGTAGGGATTGATGAGGAAGTACTCCTCGGGCCCCGGCACCCGGGCCGAGATATGGGTGAAGATCAGGTCGTCCCAGCCGTACAGCGCCACCAGTCGATAGGCGGCGGCGAGATCCACCCGCGTCGCCCATTCCTCGTCGGATACCTGGTCACGCACCGTCAGTGTCTCGGCGGCAGTGTTCATCGTTCCCTCCCCTCTGTCGGCTTGGCTGCAACCCGCAGTATAGGACATCGTCCGCACCCTGCCTTCTGCAACCATTTCGACAACCGGTGCATCTACTCAGTTATACGGCCATCGACAAAGAGGGAGAGAGATCATGAGGACGACCCGCAAGGTAAGCGACGCGCTCGCCATGGGACTACTGCTGCTGGCAGCCGCGCTCGCCGCCATTGCCGTGGCGGACGCCGGAGAAAACAAGCGCCTGGAACTGGTCGTTGCCCAGGACGACGGCGGGGAGGCGCTCGTGCTGCGCCTCGATACCGCTGAACTCGGCTACGAACCCTTTGAACTCGTGGAGGGCGAAAACCGCGCGCTCATGCTGGACGACGGCCGTTCGGCACTGATGACCCGCACGGCCGACGGTCTGCGCATCGATGTGGACGGCCGCGAGATCGAGATCCCGGCGCCATCGCACGCGGCATGCGCCGGAGAAAAAGCCTGCGGCGATATCGAGATCGAGGAACGCATCATCGCCAGTGCCGAGTCCGGCCAAGAGCGTCACGTCGTGGTCCGAAAAGAGATCAGAGCGGAGACGACCCGGACGAAAACACCCTGACGGCGTACCGGACCGGGAGCCGTCGCGCCGGGTGATGCACCTGTCCGGATCAGGTGCCCCTGTTGCCGCCCGACGGCGATGGCTGCCGGTCCGGCGGCCTTTCAGCTCCAGGCACGGGCGTGGATGTGGCTGATCTTCTGTCGCTGGGAAAAGCGGTAGAATTCCCTGAGCTCGGCCATGACCTCCTCCCCGGCATCGTGCAGGCGGGCGCCGATGCGCCGGCAGAATCGCCCGGCATAGTCGTTGGCCAGCCGGTAACGCTCCCGCTCCTCCTCGCCGAGTTCGCGGTCCAGCGTCATCCGCTCGAACAGGAGATGATGCAGGCGTGAGGCCACCGCCCGCCTGCCCTGCTCGCGGGCCAGCAGCACGGTGCTCACGAATTTGTCGACCTCCGCCTGGAGCTCCAGTTCCAGCAGGGTGACCTCACGCCGGGCGGTGGCATTGTGCACCACGTAATTGAAATGGCTGATGCCTTCCACGGCGGTCCAGAGGTCGTCGAGGTCGTCGTCGCCCAGCTCGTCCAGCGGGTTGCGGTCACGGAGCCGCGCCAGCAGGGCATCGTCCAGGTACAGCGTCAGCGACACCTCGTCGCCGTCGTGATGGAGCAGCAACCGCTCGTCCAGGTGCCCGCGGGCACCGGGCGGCGTCAGGGCGCCTGCGGTAGCGGCATCGGTGACCAGGAAGTCCTCGATGGCCAGCCCGTGCTCGAGCTGATAGAGCGCGGCGAGGCGTTCCTGCAGATCGGTGACCTGCACGGCTCAGTGCCGGGTGCCCGGCCGGCTGCCGGAGAGCGGCGCGATGCCTTCGCGGCGCAGCAGTGCCTCGGCCCGCTGGCTGCCCGTCTTCAGCCATACCTCGTAGAGCCGGAGGATGTCACGGTCCTGGCTCGTGCGTGCCGATTCGCTGACCTCGTTCAGCACATCCACCATGACCTGGAACTTGCGCCCGAGCTCGCCGAAGATCGCGGAGAAGGCCCGGCCACGTATGCTGCCGCGCATCTCGTCGGACAGGGAGCCGTAGGCGCTGCCGCCCATGTGGATGTAGTAGTCCAGATCCACCAGCTTCTCGGCCAGGCTGTCGGCGAAACAGCCGGCGATGAACAGGGCCACGTCGCCGAGACGCTGCAGGGCAGCCTGGCGTTCCTCCAGCGTCGGCGCGTCGACGGCGTCGCGCATCATGATGGCCAGCGGCTTCAGCCCGTAGTGGCCGCCGGCGTCTTCGTACAGCGCCTCGGAGCGCGAATACAGGGTGAGCAGGTTGACGACGTAGTGGGTCGCGTGGGGGTCGATCTCCACCGACTGGCGGGAGACCACTTCCTGGATGCTCTCGTGGAAGTATTGCTGCAGATTGCTGACCGGGATGACGGTGCCACGGTCATCCAATCGCTGCTCGGGGCTGAAGCCCCTCCTACCCCTTTTTTGCATGCGCCACACCTCCTCGACTCGCGCGAGCACGATATCGGCCGGCCTGGCGAATGAACTCCACGTCCACGTCGCACTGAGGTGTGCGCAGGGCCTGAGCGAAGGCTCATCCCCCGAGCCAACCGCGCAATCCCAGTTTCGGTGCGAAACCGGGCGGTTGTCGTGACCGGCTTCACGTCTGCCCCCCGTGACAGCGTGAAGAGACTCACAATTCCGGGCCGTGCAACCGGGTTGATGTTAATCAGACCCTGCCGGCAGACGTCAATAACCGGTAGGAGGGGCTTTAGCCCCGATCATAAAAAGAATCGGGGCTAAAGCCCCTCCTACGATTTTTACGGTTTTTACATTTTTTGCGAGCGCATGAAATCCAGCGTCAGGCCGGTGAGCAATTCCACCCCGGTGACCAGCGCGCTCTCGTCCACGTAGAACAGCGGCGAATGGTTGGAGGGAGCCGTCATGGGATCTTCGCCCGGCGGCGTGACGCCCAGGAACAGGAACAGGCCGGGCGTGCGCTGGGCGTAGTAGGAGAAGTCCTCGGCGCCGGTGATCAGCGGCGACTCGATGACGCGGCCCTCGCCGGCCACGCGCACCACGGTGTCGAGCATGTCGTCGGTCAGCTCCGGATCGTTCACCGTCACCGGATAGCCGAGATCGATGGTGGTCTCCGCCGTCGCGCCGTAACTCTCTGCCGTGAGCCGTGCGGTGCGCTCCAGCTTCTCGTGGATGGACTTGCGGATGTCCATGTCGAAATTGCGGATGGTGCCGATCAGCGTCACTTCGTCGGGGATGATGTTGTTGCGGATGCCGCCCTCGATGACGCCGAAGGAGAGCACTGCCGGCGCTGCAGTGATGTCCACCTGCCGGCTGACGATGCTCTGGGCCGCGGTGACGATCTGCGCGGCGACGACGATCGGGTCGACGCCGCCCCAGGGACGCGAGCCGTGGGTCTGGCGTCCGCGCACCACGATCTCGAACCGGTCCGCGCTCGCCATGGCCGGGCCGGGCCGGTAGCCGACCATGCCCGCCGGCAGCATGGAGCTGACGTGCAGGCCGAATACGGCCGCCGGCGTACGCTCGTCGAAGATGCCCTCTTTCAGCATCAGCTCGGCGCCGCCTTCCTCGCCCTCCGGCGCACCTTCCTCGGCCGGCTGGAAGATGAACATCACGGAACCGGGCAGCTCCTCGCGCACCGCCGTCAGCGCCCGGGCGGCCCCGAGCAGCATGGCCATGTGGGTGTCGTGGCCGCAGGCGTGCATCACGCCCACCTCGCGGCCACGGTAGGTGCCCTTCGCCTTCGAGGCGAACGGCAGGTCCACGCGCTCGGTGACCGGGAGTGCGTCCATGTCCGCGCGCAGCGCCACCAGAGGCCCGGGCTTACCGCCCTCGAGATGCGCAACGATCCCGGTATGGGCGATGCCGGTCTCCACCTCGAGTCCCATGGCGCGGAGTTCCTCGGCCACTTTCTCCGCGGTCTCGAACTCCCGGTTGCTGAGTTCCGGATGCTCGTGGAAGTGGCGCCGCCACTCGATCACCTGCGGCTCGGCGGCCTGCGCCTGCTCCTTCAGCGTCTCGGCGAGATCCGCGCTTGCCAGAGCCGGCGCGAACGCGATGAGTGAAAGGAAGAAGAGTCGGTTTCGGTGCATGGTTTCGGTCCCCCGGGAGTCTCTGCCCGAATTCGGCAACAGGCTGCCTAGTCTACCAGCGAGCGCCGGCCGCGGAGACTCACCACATGCCGCGCAGCCTGCCGGCCACGTCGATGCGCCGGTCACTCGTACCGAGACCGCCGCCGTCCCCGCTGCCGGGGGCGGCATGGAACACGGGTTCCAGCGTGCCGAGCACCCGCTCGGTGAGGAAGCGGCTGCGCGCGCCGTAGACGTGGCGGTCGCCGTGGCGGTGCTGCTGGGTCACGTGATAGCGCAGCGGCGCGATCAGGTGCAGGTCGCGCTTCGCCCGGGTCATTGCTACGTACAGCAGTCGGCGCTCCTCCTCGATGAGCTCCGGGCTCGCCGTTGAGAATTCGGAAGGGAAACTCCCGTCGGAGACGTTGAGGACGAATACCGCGTCCCACTCCTGGCCCTTGGCCGAGTGCACCGTCGACAGGATCAGGTAGTCCTCGTCCAGCAGCGGGTCACCGGACAGGTCGCCGGTGGACTGGGGCGGATCCAGCGTCAGCTCCGACAGGAAGCGCTCCCGGGTCGTGTACTTGCCGGCGATCCGTTCCAGGTGCTCCAGGTCCGCCGCCCGCGGCTCGGCGGCATCGTACAGCCGCTCCAGGTGCGGCTGGTACCAGCGCCGCACCTCCGCCACCTGAGTCTGCCAGGCGCCGGCCGCAGGCTGGCCGGCCAGCGAGCGCATCAGGGCGGCCAGCGCCGGCCAGTCTTCCCGGGCGGCGGCCGGCGCCCGGAATGCGGACAGCGCCGACAGCGAATAGTCGGCCGCCGCCACGTACTCATAGCAGCGTCCGGCGTGGGCCGGCCCCATGCCCTCCAGCAGCTTCAGCACCCGGAAGGCCGCCACCCGGTTCTTCGGGTTGTCGGCCCACTTGAGCACCGCGAGCATGTCCTTGACGTGGGCGGACTCCAGGAATTTCAGGCCGCCGTACTTCACGTAGGGAATGTTGCGGCGGACGAGCTCCAGCTCGAGCCGGTCGCTCGAGTGCGCGCCGCGGAACAGCACGGCCTGCTGCTTCAGCTCCAGGCCCGCCTCCCGGTTCGCCAGCACCCGGCCGACCACGTAGTCGGTCTCCGCATCCACGTCTTCCACGGTGACATAGCAGGGCCGGCGCCCGGAGTTCTGCTCGGACCAGAGCTGCTTGTCGTACTGCGCCTCGCCCTCGGCGATGAGCGCATTGGCGGCATCCAGAATCGGCTGCAGCGAGCGGTAGTTGCGCTCCAGGGTGACCACCCGCGCCGGCGGCGCGTAGCGGCCGGGGAACGACAGGATGTTCTCCACCTCGGCGGCGCGGAAGGAATAGATGGACTGGGCGTCGTCGCCCACCACCGTGACGCCTTCGCCCCGGGGCTTGATGGCGTGGAGTATCTCCGCCTGCAGGACGTTGGTGTCCTGGTACTCGTCGACCAGCACGTGGTCGAAGCGGGCGCCGATGGCCGCCGCCAGTTCCGGGTCCGACACCAGGTGATACCAGTAGAGCAGCAGGTCGTCGTAGTCCAGCGCCTGGTGCTGCTGCTTGGTCTCGACGTAACGGCGGAAGAGTTCGCGCAGCTCCTGCTCCCAGTCGCCGCACCAGGGATAGGACGTGCGCAGGCAATCGCCGATGTCTTCCCGGGCGTTGACGCAGCGGGAATAGATGGCGAGGCAGGTGTCCTTCTTCGGGAAGCGTTTTGCCTTCGCGCTCAGGCCCTGCTCGTGACGCACCAGGTCCATCAGGTCCGCAGCGTCGCCGCGATCCAGCACCGAGAACGCCGGGTCCAGCCCGACGTTGCGGGCATAGTGGCGCAGCAGCCGGTTGGCCACCGAGTGGAACGTGCCGGACCAGGCGAAGCGTACGGCCCGCGAGTCCTCGGAGAGCCTGAGCGAGCGGCGCACGATGGCCCGGGCCCGGCGCAGCATCTCCTCCGCCGCCCGCCGCGTGAAGGTCAGCAGCAGGATGCGGTCGGGATCCACACCCTCGATCACCAGGTTTGCCACCCGGTGGGCCAGCGTCATCGTCTTGCCGGTGCCGGCGCCGGCGATCACCAGCAGCGGACCGGCGCGGAAACCGCCGCCCGCCGCGCGCTCACCCCACGTCGCCGCCTCCCGCTGGGCCGGATTCAGGCGGGCCAGATGTTCGGGCGGCGCCGCCGTGGCGCCCTCCGCCGGCCGGTTTTCTGCAAGCGTATCTTTCATCGCACGGGTTCGTCGGCCGGACCCGCCGTCCACGGATCGTCCATCGATCATCCATGGATGGTCCACGGACCAGGGATAGACCACGGACAGGCCGCGGATCGCGGACTCGCTACTGTATCCGCGTACAGTAGTGGATGGATCACCAGCTGTCGAGGGCCGTCTCAGTCGAGCATGAACTCCTCGATGGCGGCGGCGAGCGCTTCCGGCTGCTCGAAATGCACCATGTGCCCGGCACCCGGGATGGTGAGCTTGGTGAGCCTGGGGAATGCGCCGAAGGCGTTGTCCGCGTCCACCCAGCGCATGTCCGGTGCGCTGAAATCCGTGTTGCCGCCGATCACGAACAGCACCGGCGCGGTGACGGCATGCCAGCAGGCTTCCGCCTCGGCGCGGCGATACAGGACCGGGTTGCGCAGCTTGTGGGCGGGATCGGCCCTCAGCGTGACCTTGCCGTCCTCGTCCACCTCGGCCCAGCGCTCCGCCACGAACAGGGCCCGGTCGTCGGCCAGCGTCGGGCTGCGCTTCTTCACCCGCTCGGCCAGCTCCTCGAAGCGGTCGTAACGGGAATAACCCCTGTTGCGGCTCTGATCCTCGATCCACTCCCGATAACGCTTCGGCGCGTCCGCCGGATCGCCGTTGCGCAGGCCGAAACCCTCGACGTTCACCAGCCTGGCGATCCGCTCCGGCATCACGCCGCCGTACAGGGACAGGATGTTCGCGCCCATGCTGTGGCCGACCACCCGGGCGGGCTCGGCCGGGCTGTAGATGGCAAGCAGCTCGTCCAGGTCGGCCAGGTAGTCCGGGAACCAGTAGCCGTAGGTGCGGTGCCGGGACTTGCCGAAACCGCGCCAGTCCGGCGCAACGACGAACCAGTCGTGCTGCAGGGCGTCGACGACGAACTGGAAGGTGGAGCCGGCGTCGCCCCAGCCGTGCAGCAGCACGAGCGGCGGCGCTTCCCGGTCGCCCCACAGATTCACGTGGTAGGTTACCCCGCGGATCTCGTGACGGGCCGCGTAGCGCGGGACTCTCGGACGGTAACGGTCGGGCATGGTATTCCTGTGCGCTGGACTGGGCGTGGCCGGCGGCGAGTGTAAGCGCTCGGCAAGGTCCAGGGAAACGTTGACGGGCGGGTGCCATTGCGGCTACTGCGGCTATTGCGACTCGGGCCGCTCGGCAGACGGAGGTACCGTGATTCATAAAGGCTATGCGAACGTGCCCTGGGGCCAGGTCCACTACCGCGCCGCCGGCAGCGGCCCGCCGGTGATCCTGCTGCACGACTCGCCGCGCTCCTCGGTGCTGCACGAGCCGCTCCTGGAGGCGCTGGCCGACCGCTGGACGGCGATCGCCCTGGATACGCCCGGCTACGGCGGCTCCGATCCGCTGCCGACGGCCGCGCCGGACATCGGCGACTTCGCGGACGCGCTGGCCGTCACCCTCGATGCGCTGGCCGTGCCCGCGTGCCCCGTATACGGCTGCCACACCAGTTCCAAGATCGCGCTGGAGTTCGCCGTGCGCCACCCGGGCCGGGCGTCGCTGATCGTGATGGACGGGCTGTCGGTGCCCGTCGAGCCGGTCCCGGACGCCTTCATCGAACGTTATATGGCGCCATTCCGGATCACCGACGACGGCGCCTACCTGGCGACGACCTGGGCCCGCACGCGGGACCTGCACCGCTTCTTCCCCTGGTTCTCGCACACCGCGGAGCACCGCCTCGCCATGGAACTGCCGCCCCCGGAGGCCCTGCACCGCTACGCACTCGACCTGCTGATGGCAGGCACTCATTACGCCGATGCCTATGCCGCGGCGATGCGCTACGACCCGGTGCCGGCGCTCGACCGGCTGCAGGACCCGGCGGTGGTGACGTGCCGGCGCGACGACGTGCTCTACTCCCATCTCGAACGCCTGCCGGAGACCCTGCCCGACGGCGTGCGGCGCGAGCCGCTGCCGGCCGACCGCAACGTCTGGCGGGCCCGGCTCCGGGAGCTGTTCGCGAATCACGGCGACTACGTGGCCGGCGTGCGTCTGCCGGGGCCCGGCGAAGTCTTCGGCCGTCCGGGTCCCGCCTGGAGTTACTGGCACGCGCGGCAAGGCGAGCAGCTGCGGCTGCGCTTCCGGGGCGAACTCTCGTCGCGGCACGCACCGGTGCTGCTGCTGCCGGAACTGCCGGGCAGCGCGGCGAGCGCGGCGCCGCTCGCCGACGCACTGGCAGCCGACCGCCGCACGCTGACTCTCGATCCGCCGGGCTGCGGAGAATCCACGGCCGCCGCCGATCCCGGCCCGGAGCGATTCGCCGCAGACCTGCTGCGGTTGCTGGAGGATCTCGACTGGCCCAGCGTGGACGTCGCCGCCACTTTCACGGCCGCGCCCGTGGCGCTGGAGCTGGCCCGGGCCGGCGCAGGACGCGTCGGCCGCGTCGTCTTCGAGGGCGTGCCCCTCGTCGGGCGCGAGGAACGCGAAGAACTGGCCGCCGACTACTGCGTGCCGCTCGCGCCCCGCCGGGACGGCGGCCATCTGCTCGCCGCCTGGACGATGCTGCGGGACAGGGAGCTGAACTGGCCCTGGTACGGCCGGGACGCGGCCAGCATCCGCCGCCGCACCCCGGACCTCGATCCGGAGCGGCTGCACGCCCAGACGCTGGACCTGCTGCGCCAGCCGGCCGCCTACGGCGCGCTGGCCACGCGCTGTCTGGCCCGGGACGTCACCGCCGCCCTGCCGCGGCTGGCACAGTCCGCCCTGTTCATCGCCGATCCGGACGACGTCCGCGACCGGGGCACGCGCGAAGCCGCGGAACGCTGCCCGCGGGCGATGCTGGCCGAGGCCGGGCCCGGGGTGCACGCGAGAGCCAGCATCATCCGCTCCTTCCTCGACTGACCGGCGCCCTGTGCAGGGCTGGCTCGAGTCGCTAAAGTACCGCCTGAACTAGGCGAAGGAATGACATGGCCACAGGCGTCGTAATCAGCGGGACCGGACTCTGGGTTCCGGAGCAGGGCATCGACAACGAGGAGTTGGTGGCCGCGTACAACGCCTGGGTCGACCGCTTCCTGGAAGAGAACGCCGCGGCCGTGGCCGCCGGCGAGGTGGAGGCGCCGGAGAAATCCAGTCCCGAGTTCATCGAGAATGCGTCGGGGATACGCCACCGCTACGTCTACACCCGCGAAGGCATCCTGGACCCGGAGCGCATGTGGCCGGTGTTCCCGGAACGCGCCGAGGACGAGCTGTCGATCACGGCGGAGATCTCCGTGGCCGCCGCGCACCAGGCGCTGGCGAGCGCCGGCCTCGAAGGCAGCGACATCGACGCGGTCATCCTCTCCTGCTCCAACCTGGAGCGGCCCTATCCCGCGCTTGCGGTCGAGGTGCAGCATGCCATCGGGGCGGGCGGCTATGCCTACGATATGAACGTCGCCTGCTCGTCGGCCACTTTCGGCCTGCAGAACGCGGTGGATGCGATCGCCGGCGGTTCCGCCCGGCGGGTCCTGATGGTGAACCCGGAGATCACCTCCGCCCACATCAACTGGCGCAGCCGTGACGCGCATTTCATCTTCGGCGACGTCTGCACGGCCGTGGTGCTGGAGCGCGCCGACGAGAGCCGGGCGGAGGAGCGCTGGGAGGTGCTGGGGACGAAGCTCGCCACCCTCTACTCGAACAATATCCGCAACGACTTCGGCTTCCTCAATCGCAGCCCCGAAGCCGATTTCTTCGACAGCGGCAAACTGTTCCGCCAGCAGGGCCGCAAGGTCTTCAAGGAGGTCTCGCCCCTGGCGGCCGATCACATCGGCGAGCACCTGAGCGAGAGCGGCGTCGACCTGGCGGACGTCGGCCGTTACTGGCTGCACCAGGCGAACCTGAACATGAACCGTCTGGTCGTGAAGCGGCTGCTCGGCCGCGACGCGGGGGAGGACGAGGCGCCGGTCGTGCTGGACGAGTTCGCCAATACGGCGTCCGCCGGCTCCGTCATCGCCTTCCATCGCCACCGGGCAGGGCTCGGCGCGGGCGACGTGGGGGTGCTCTGCTCGTTCGGCGCCGGCTACTCCATCGGCAGCGTCATCGTGCGGCGACTGTAGCCGCCACGACAGGGAGGTCGGAACCGAGCACATGACGTTCGAGATCGCCCTGGTCCTGGCCAT
>Ga0102941_1001323_pt1 | contig 11595 bp, 9 predicted proteins | sample SalPonR2_C_D2_MG_FD_79281 | JGI IMG/M metagenome (GOLD analysis project Ga0102941, IMG submission 79281) | Salt pond soil microbial communities from South San Francisco under conditions of wetland restoration - Salt Pond MetaG R2_C_D2_MG | ecosystem: Environmental > Aquatic > Marine > Intertidal... | reverse complement strand
GTCCCGGTTTTCGGGCGAGTTGCAATACCTAATCGTTTTTTTCCCCAGGAAGTCACCAAGAAAAATGTCTGAAGGACTGCTTACCCAGCTCCGCTTTGCCGAGCTGAGCCTGCCCGACCCCGTGATGGCCGGACTCGCCGATGCCGGTTTCGACCGCTGCACACCGATCCAGGCCGAGACCCTCCCCGCCGCGCTCGGTGGCGGCGATATCGCCGGCCAGGCGCAAACGGGCACCGGCAAGACCGCCGCGTTCCTGGTCGCGATGTTCACGCACCTGCACCGCAATCCGCCGACTCCGACGCGGAAACTCAATGATCCGCGCGCCCTGATCCTCGCCCCCACCCGTGAACTGGCCATCCAGATCCACAAGGATGCGGAGCTTCTCGGCGCCCATACCGGACTGGTGCTCGGCCTCGCCTACGGCGGCACGGACTATGAAAAGCAGCGGGCGCACATCGAGTCCGGTGTCGACGTGCTGATCGGTACGCCGGGCCGGCTGATCGACTATTTCAAGCAAGGCATCTTCGGCCTTCAGCATATCCAGGTCATGATTCTCGACGAGGCCGACCGCATGTTCGACCTCGGTTTCATCAAGGACATCCGTTACGTCATGCGGCGCCTGCCGCCGCCCCAGGCCCGGCTGAACCTGGTGTTTTCCGCGACCCTGTCGCATCGCGTCCTGGAACTCGCCTACGAACACATGAACGACCCGACGCTGGTGCGGATCGAGCCGGAACAGGTGACCGCGGAGAAAGTGCGCCAGCGCATTTATTTCCCGGCGAACACCGAAAAACTGCCGCTGCTGATCGGCCTCATGCGCGAAAAAGAAGCCACCCGCACCATGGTGTTCGTAAACACCAAGCGCGCAGCGGACCGGGTGCGCGACTTCCTCGAGGCGAACGGACTGCCCGCGGAAGTCATTTCGGGCGACGTGCCGCAGAAGAAACGCCAGAAAGTGCTCGCCAGTTTCCAGGCGGGGGAGTTACCGATCCTGGTCACCACCGACGTAGGGTCGCGCGGGCTGCATATTCCCGGCGTCACGCATGTCGTGAACTACGACCTGCCGCAGGACCGGGAAGACTACGTTCACCGGATCGGCCGCACGGCGCGCGCCGGCGAGTCGGGCGACGCGATCAGTTTCGGCTGCGAGACCTACGTCCAGACGCTGCCGGACATCGAGGACTATATCGGTATGAAGATCCCGGTCGACACGATCGACCGGGCAAGGCTGCCGGAAATCGCGCGGCCCGCCCGCAACAGCCGCCTGGACCGGACCGAATGGGGCTCGCGGCCCGCCGAGGGGCGTGGCGGACCCGGGGGAGGACGCGGCGGACGCAGCTCGGGAGGACGGCCCGGGGGAGGACGTTCCGGCGGTGGGCGCTCCGGCGGCGGACCGCGCCGCGAGGACAGGCCGGCCGAAGCCGGCGGCGCGCCGACGGAAACAAGGGCTGAGAACGCTCCGCCTGCGCCTTCGGCCACGGGCGCGACGCAAGATCCGGGCGCTGCGCCGAAGAAACGCCGGCGCCGGCGCAAGCGCAGCAGCGGCGGCGGCGACAAGCCTGGCGGCGAAGGCTCACCGACGAAAGACTGAGCGGACGGCGCACTGTCCGGTCGCTTTCCCGCGGCGCGCAACCGGGCGAAACCCTCAGCTAACGCGCCGGCGACCACGGTCAGGCAGCAGGTCGGCTACACTGTGAACACCGTGGAAATCCCCGGCCGGACTTGCCGGGCGCGAAGAATCGGGACGCAGCACGGCAATCACCCGACCGATCCCCCAGGCGTGCGCCGCACGCAGCACCGGGAGGCTGTCGTCGACCAGCAAGGTACGCTGCGGCGCAAAAGGCTCGATCGCGCAAAGGCGGCCCCAGAACTCGGGATCCTCTTTCGGCAGGCCGATATCGTGGCTTGAATGCAAAGCATCCAGGAAACGGTCGAGGCCGGTGCGCGCCAGCTTGAGCGAGAGGGAGCCGCGGTGGGCATTGGTGACCAGTACGGCGCGTTTGCCCAGCGCGCGCACCGCCAGCAGGAACTCCTGGACGTCGGGCAGAAAATCGATATGGTCCTCGACCTCGCGCTTCAATGCCGCCACGTCCAGGCCGAGTTCCCGGCTCCAGTGGTCCAGGCAATACCACTCCAGCGTGCCGCGCACAGCCGCGAAACGCGGCGCCAGCACGGCCACCGCATCCTCGTGAGCCAGGCCGTTCAGGCTGGCATAGCGCGCCGGAATCAGTTCCTGCCAGAAATAATTATCGAAGCGCAGGTCCAGCAGCGTCCCGTCCATGTCCAAAAGGACGGTGTCGTAATGGCCCCAGTCGAAGGGATGATGCGAGACAATATCCATTGCCGTTTATCATATACGCCCCCGCCCCGAGGAGTCCGGTCGTGACCCAAGCCAGCAAGGAACTGCTCGAAGCCATCGTGGAAATCGCCGAATCGGCGGGTCATGCGATCCTGGAAGTCTACGAAACGGACTTTGCCGTCGAGGCCAAGGCCGACGAGTCGCCGATCACCGCCGCAGACCGGCGCGCCCACGATGTGATCCGCAGCGGCCTCGAGAAGTTGCCGGATGAACGCCCGATCCTGTCCGAAGAAGCGCGCACGGTCCCTTGGGAAGTCCGTCGCCACTGGCGCGATTACTGGCTGGTGGATCCGCTCGACGGCACCAAGGAGTTCGTCCAGCGCAACGGGCAGTTCACCGTCAATATCGCACTCGTCAGTGCGGGCCGGCCCGTGTTGGGCGTCGTGCACGTGCCCGTATCCGGCGCCACCTACGCGGGAGTCGTCGGGCTCGGCGCATGGCGCCGTGACCGCGATGGCGAGGCGCGTGCGATTCACGTGGAGCCGTTGTCGGAAGGCCCGGTGCGCGTGGTGGGATCCCGTTCGCATCGCGGCCCCGATCTGGACGGTTACCTGGAACGGCTCGGCCCGCACGAGATGATCCCGATGGGCTCATCATTGAAGTTCTGCATCGTGGCCGAGGGTAATGCGGATGTCTATCCACGCCTCGGCCCCACCTCGGAATGGGACACGGCGGCCGCCGAAGCCGTACTGCGGGCGGCCGGCGGCAGCGTCGTGGCCAGCGACGGCCAGCCGCTGGCCTACAACAAGGGACCCGACCTCCTGAACCCGTGGTTCATCGCCTCGGGCGATGATTCGCGTGACTGGACCAGCTACCTGCCTTGAGTATTGATGCCAGCGTCGTCGTCGCCCTGCTGGTCGCCGGACTCATCTGGTTCTGGCACGCCAGCATGTCCGCGCGAGAACAGGCCAACCGCGCAGCCCGCGAGACCTGCGGGCGTCTGCAGCTCGTCATGCTGGACGGCACCGTCTCCATCATGCGCCTCTGGCCCCGCCGCGGTCACGACGGCCGACTCCACCTCGAGCGCAGCTACGGATTCGAATATACGGACGACGGCTATCGGCGACTGCGCGGTTTCGTCATCACGCTGGGTGCGCACGTGACGTCCGTCGGTCTCGCCCCGACGCCGGACGCAGGCGGCGGTAACGCGAACAGCGGCATGGTGCCGCCGCGCGAAGGCGACTGACGCGCGCCGTCCGGCCCCCGACCCGATACGCCAACGACCGCTGCGGTTCGCGGCTCTGGCGGCACGGCGGCCAGTTGGCTAAGCTTGGCGGCCTGCGCCACTGGTGCGGCGTCCCGGCCTTCGCCGCGCTGCCGCCGGGGGGCGCGTCCCCGCTTGCACCGACGGCTTCCGAGTGGCGCTCCACATGAACGACAACAAGGTCGACACCTATATCTTCGGCAACATGACCCGGCTGAAGGAGTTGCGGATCGCCCACCGGGACCTGGACGATGTGATCACGCGGCTCGTGGAGAACCCGCTGGTGGACCAGCTTCAGCTCAAGCGCCTGAAGAAGCGCAAGCTGATGCTCAAGGACCTGATCACGCGCCTCGAGAGCGAGCTGATTCCCGACCTGAACGCCTGACACCGGGGCAGCGCATCCTCGCCGACTGCCATGCGGCCCGGGTCAGGGTTGCGGCGGACGCTCGTGCTGGTACTTGGCCGGCAACAGCCACGTCGCCAGCGCCGGCAGGAGCAGGATCGCGCCGAACATGTTCACCAGGAACATGAAGGTCAGCAGGATGCCCATGTCGGCCTGGAACTGCAGCGGCGAGAACACCCAGGTGAAGACGCCGATGGCCAGCGTAATGCCGGTAAACACCACGGCGTTGCCGGTAACCCGCAGGGTCTTGGCGTAGGCGGCCTGGATGCTTGCGCCTTCCTTCTCGAGGAAATACTGGAATCGGCTGTAGATGTAGATGCCGTAATCCACGCCGATGCCCACGCCCAGGGCCGCGACCGGCAGCGTGTTCACCTTGAGGCCGATCTCGAGAAACGCCATCAACGCATACGCCAGCAACGACACCAGGGCCAGCGGGATGACGATGCACGCCACGGCGCGCAACGAGCGGAAACTCGCCCAGCACAACAGGATCACTGCGCCGAATACATAGATCAGGATCGGGAACTGGGCCGCGGCGACTTCCTCGTTCATTGCCGCCATGACGCCGACATTACCCGTCGCGAGACGGAACTCGACCCCCTCGATCGAGTGCGCCTCACGCCAGGCCTTGACCTCCTCAACGACCCGCTCGATGGTCTCGGCCTTGTGGTCGATGGTGTAGATCATCACCGGGATCACGCTGCAATCGCTGTTCAGCAGCCCGGTGCTCGTCTCCACCCGCGCCAGCGCCTGCACGAGCACCTGCTCGTTGCGCGAAAGGGCCCGCCATGAGGGATAGCCCTCGTTCCAGCCCGCGGTGACGATCTTCGCGATCTGCGGCAGCGCAAGCACGGTCTGGACGCCGGGTACGTTACGCATGTGCCAGGCGAATTCATCGATGGTGTCCATCACCTGGTAATCGATGCAGCCATTCGGTCCGACCTCGACGATGATGGTGATCAGGTCGACGCCGATCGAGAAGCGGTCAGTGATTTCCTGCGTGTCGAGGTTATAGCGTGAATCGGGGCGCAATTCCGGTACGCCGGCGTGCAGGTCGCCGATGCGGACCTGGGAACCCTTCCATGCGCCGAACACGAACAGCCCGATGGCGATGACGATGATCGCGGCCGCGGGTCCACGGGTGGAGACCTTCGACAGGCCGTCCCACAGCGGCCGCATCTGCGCGGCGCGCGAGATCAGCTTGTCCTTGTAGCTCGGCCCCGGGCGCACGTAGCTGATCAGCACCGGCAGGAGCACCAGGTTGGTCAGGATGATGCAGGCCACGCCCAGCGAGGCCATGATGGCCATCTCCTGGATGATGCGGATTTCGATAAACAGGATCGTGATGAAACCGATGGTGTCGGACACCAGGGCGATCCCGCCCGGCACCAGCAGCCGCCGGAACGTGGTGCGTGCGGCAGCCTCCGGTTCGGCGCCGTCGAAAACCTCCGCGGCGAAGCCCGAGATCATCTGCACGCCGTGGGACACCCCGATCGCGAAAACCAGGAACGGCACCAGCAGGCCCATCGGATCAATGCCGAAACCGAGCAACGGCAGTGCGCCCAATTCCCAGATCACGGCGAAGATGCTGCATACCAGCGGCACGACGGTCAGCTTCAGGGACTGGCTGTAGATGAACACCAGCAGCGTCGTGATGAACAACGCCACCGCAAAAAACAGCACGATCCGGTTTGCGCCTTCCTTGATGTCCCCGACGATCTTGGCGAAACCGATGATATGGACATCGATCTTGTCGGATTGGAATTCCTCGCGGACCTGCGTCTCGAGCAACCGGGCGACGTCGAAGTAGTCGAGCCGCTCCTGGGTATCCGGATTGATTTCCAGAAGCTGCGCGCTGATCAGTGCGCCCGAAAAGTCATTCGCTACCAGGCGGCCGACGATGCCGGCCTTGAGAATGTTTTCCCGAACGCGCTCCAGGCCACTGGGTGTGGCCTGGAAGTCCGCGGGAATGACGTCACCGGCCTCGATCCCTTCCTCGGTGACCTCCAGGTAGCGGACGTTCGGCGTGAAAATTGACGTGACCCGCGCACGATCCACGCCCGGAATGAAGAACACGGCGTCCGTGGCGTCAGCCAGCGCCTTGAAGAAGTCCGGGTTGAATATGTCGCCGCCCTTGTCCGTCAGCGCGATGACGATGCGGTCGGCGCCGCCGAAATCCTCGTAGTGCTCGAGGAAGGTGCCCATGTACTCATGCTCGAGGGGCAACTGCTTGCTGAAGCCCGCATCGACGCGCAAGCCGCTGACTGCGCTCCAGGCCAGCAGGATCGTGGCGATCGCAAAAATCGCGATCACGAGCGGACGGTTACCGAAAACGAGGCGCTCGAGGAAGTCGGTGACCGGGGTCTTGGGTGACGCTGACATTCGCTACTCCGCCAACAGGATGCTGCGCTCGATGCGCTCTACGCCAGGCTCGCCAATGACGATCACGGCCTCGTCATCGGTACCCATCGCGGACATCAACGCCTTGCGGTCGGGGCGTTGCACCAGCCGGAAACTCTCGCCTTCCCTGCTGACCAGCATCACTCCCGAGGTGCCGACGACGACCATGTGATTCTTGCCGACCGGCCCGCCACCGAACAGGGAAGTATCGATGGGCAAGTCGATGTCGCGCCACGTCATGCCACCGTCCCAGGTGCGGAACATCGTCCCCCTCAGGCCAAACACCAGTAGAGAATCGGCGTCGGGCGTCAGGCCGCCGAAGAACGAGCCATCGTAAGGCGGCTCCAAATATCTCCAGCTCGCACCCCGGTCATCGGATCGCAATATGATGCCCGCTTCAGCCATGATAAAAATCCGCCCCGCGGCGTCCAGCACCACGCGGTTGAGATGCATGTCGGTCATCAGGCCGTCATCCAGCCAGGCATCGTCATCCCAGCCTTCGTCGTCACCGCCCGCGCCGGACTCGAGTTCCTCGTCGGACTCCGTCTGTTCTTCGGCGACGATCTCCAGCGGTTCTTCACGCCACGTCAAGCCGCCGTCGGACGTGCGCAGGAAGTACCCGTAAGCACCGATGGCGAAGCCGTTGCGCGCGTCGTCGAACCACACGTCGAACAGGGGACGCTCGAGCTCGGGCGCGTGGTGCACTCGACACCATGTTTCCCCGCCGTCCTCGGTTCGCAGGATGACCGCGTCATGGCCTACGGCCCAGCCGAGATTGCGGTCGTGAAACCACACACCGGTCAACGGTACCCGTGTCGGGGTGCGCTGCTGGACCCAGCTCCGGCCCTGGTCCTCGCTGATCAGCACGTGCCCCCGTTCGCCCACGACCACGAAGGTAGTGCCGACACGCGATATGTCGAGGGTCAGCGCGGTGGTCGCCAGCGGCATGATCAATGACCACTCGCTCTCCGGCACGGGATCTTCGCAGACGGCACGTGCTGTGCTGAACGGTGCGAACGACAACAGGGTCGCCAACACGATCAAAGATGGAAACTTGGCCACGGTGGGTAGGACTCGCTGGAAGCGTGGAGCAAACGGGAAAGCGGGGGCGGCCCGAAAGCCGCCCCCGCCCGACACGTTAGCGAACGCCGGCCCGGCGCAGGGACGCCGGACTGAAGTCGGCCGGCGTGAACTCGGCACTGAAGTCGTAGGTACCGCGCTCCTCGTTGTTGAGGCCGATGGCAAGGTAACGACCCGACTGAAGGTCCATGGTCAACTCGAGCGTCGACCAGAAGGACGGCACGTCGTAGTAGTTGATCGAGTGGGCCTCCTGGACGCGCCAGATCTGGTCACGGTTGTCGTAGCAGTCAACGACCATGGCCTGCCAGGAATCCTCGTCGATATAGAAGGTACGGCGCTTGTAGACGTGGCGCGTGCCTTCCTTGATGGTGGCATCCACTACCCAGACGCGGTGCAGCTCATAGCGTGCATGCGACTGGTCGATGTGCAGCGGCTTGAGGATGTCGTCGTACTTCAGCTGGTTGCTGTGCAACTTGTAGCTGTTGTACGGGATCAGCATTTCCTTGCGGCCGACAAGTTCCCAGTTGTAACGCTCCGGGCTCCCGTTGAACACGTCGAACTGGTCAGAGGTTGCAAGCCCGTCCGACGCCGTACGCGGATTGTCATGCGCCACGTTTGGCGCGCGGCGCACGCGGCGCTGGCCGGGGTTGTAGAGCCATGCCTTGCGATTCTCGCGCGCCTGGTTGAGCGTCTCGTGAACCAGCAGCACCTCGCCCGCCAGTCGGGACGGCGCGGTGACGGTCTGCTTGAAGAACAGGATGATGTTCTCCAGGTCTTCCTCGCGCGCGCCCTCCAGGCCGTAGAGGCCCAGGTACTCGTCGCTGAACATCACCATCGTGTAGCTGCCGTCGCGGGTCACAGGCGCCTGGCCGATGGTGCGACGCGCGCTGTCGGTGCGGTAACGGGCGATGTGGTTCCAGATGACGTGCAGGCCGTTCTCCGGAATCGGGAAGGGAATGCCCTCGGCACCGCCGCTGAAGCCGTTGCCGCTCTCGATCAGGTGGGTCTCCGCGGCGATTCGCTTCGTTGCATCGTAGATTCGCTCCGGGACCGCCGCGCTGCGTCGCGTTGGGTACACATCCATGAAGTAGTCCGGATAAGTCCGGAACATGGCCTTGTGCCCTTCCGTCAGGACGTCCTCGTACTGCGCCATGTTAGCGGCCGTGATGCGGTAAAGCGGCTTGTCCTCGGCGAAAGGATCAGGGTGGTGTCCGCCGGACTGGAAGTCCGGGAAGCCGGCCTCCGCTGGGCTGCGAATTCCCCCGGTCCATTCGGGTATGGTGCCCGCCTCGTTACCGGCGCGGATCGCACCGAGCGGCGTCAGTTCCGCACCCAGCCGGGCAATCTGGTCCGCCGACAGGCGTTCAGCCAGTGCGGGCGCGGCCAGGCCGGCGAGCGCAACAATGGCGAGCGCGTTGAACAATCTGGTCTTGGTCATGTGATGACTCTCCTCGTTCCTAGAACGAAACCTTGGCCGTGAATGACAGGAAGTCACGGTCGTTGGTCGTGTTATAGCGGCCGGCACCATCGAACTCAGCGTAGTTGAGCTCGAGCTCGTACTTGTTCCTGAGCGTGCCCTTCACGCCGAACGACATGGCCGTCCGGCCTTCGATGAAGCTGCCGCCAGGTCCGGGCGTGTTGCCGTTGACGTCATGGCTCCAGCCCACGATCGGCGCAATGGTCCACGGGCCGATGGCGTTGTTGTAGACCAGCGTGCCGCGGAAACGATAGCCCCACGAGGTCGAGTGAGGGAACGCATCACGCGGTTCGAAGGTCGTGCCGAAGGTCGGGCCGTGCCGGGCCGCCAGGTTGGCATTGCCGGACAGCGAGGTGCCCTCGCCGTTCAGCCGCAGGCCCTGGTTGTTCGGCCCCCCGCTGTTGGCATCGGGCAGGTCCGGCACGTGCGTCACGCCGGCCTCGAGGACGAACGCGCCGGTGTTGGCGCCGAGCATCGGGCCGGACAGGTAGGTGAACGTGGTCTGCGCCTGCCAGACGTCCAATTCTACCTTGCCGTCGATGATCTGGTTGATGCCGAAAGGACCGAGCTGGTTGAAGCAGCCGAGCGGTCCGAGCGCCGCGGGGTTGGTGGCGCAACTTCCCGGGGCCGCCGCAAGCGCGTCGAGCGGCGAGAGCGCCGCGAACAGCAGTTCCACGTCGTCGACCTGCAGCGGTGAATCCGGCTTATAGCTGACCTCGCCCTGCCACGCGATGCCCGTGTTGAACAGGTAGCCGCTGAAGCTCGCGCCGAACAGGTCCAGATCTTCCGGGTATTCGGTGAAGTAGCGCGAAGTCTGCGCCAGTTCGTCGGCTGCGAAGGATCCGCCGAGGAACGATATGGGGGCCAGTCCGCCGCCGAGAAATGCGTTCGCCGCGATGGTGGCGCGGTCCCGCAACTTGGCGGTATCGATGTCGCCCCCCAGCCCCGCCGCAGTCTGTGCGGCCTGCGCCGTTGCCGTGTTGACGGCGGCGTCGAACGACAGGCCGGAAGCCAGCCCGAGGGCGGCCGCCTGGGCGGCCGTGGCGGCCGCGGCGGCATTGCCGAGGCCGGCCTGGGTGCCCGTCCGGCCACTGATCAGCGGCAGGCGGCTGTGGTAGCGGATGTAATAGAGACCGAACTCCATGCCGCCCATGAACTGGTCGGCAAAATAACGCGCCGCGAGGCCGAACTGCCCGCTGTCGTCGGCCTCGATCGCCTCCGCCCGGGGAACGAAGTTGAAGTCCGGATCGAATCCGCCGCCCAGCCCGCTGAAGTCGGTACCGAGATCGGACCACTCACCGAAGCCGAGCATCACGTACGTGCCACCCCGGGTGGCGAAATCGTTCGACGAGAAGTAGGAGCCAGCCGGATCCGGTTTCACTTTCTTCCAGTCGTACTGGTAATAGGCTTCGAGGCTGAGGTTGTCCGTCGGCGACAGGTTGAAATAGGCCATGCCCTGCGGCACCAGCGCCTCTTTCAGTTCGGCGCCGGGCACACGCAGCTTCGAGACATCGACCGGGTTGGTCAAGTTCGCGCCACCCTGGATGAACGTGCTCTCGCCCCAGCTGATCACCTGGTTACCGATGCGGAACTCACCGGGCATGTTGCCCAGCTCGAAGGGCACGAAGACGAAGTAATCGAGCATGCGGCCGCCCTGCTCGATGAGGTCCTCGGCACCGGGCGAAAGCGGTGTCCTGTTGGTATCGCCGGCTTCCCAGTCCCAGAACGCCGTGCCACGCGCAAAAATGCCCCAGGAGTCCCGGTACCTCATCAATATCTCGGAGGTCCCCTTGATGGCGTTCGAGACGATACCCGTGTCGTAATTGAGATTGCCGTCGTCGATGTTGGCGCTCGGGCCGCAGCCGCCGTTCGCGTTGGCGATCAGGTCGCAGTCCGGGCTCTGTACGCGCCAGAGGGCGCCATAGGACAGCGTCGTATCCCAGCTGCCGGACCAGTTCTTCGTTTCGATCGGAACCGCCGACGCCGGTGCTGCGTAACTTGCAGCAATTGCCGTCGCGACAGCAGCCGCAAGGATGCGTCCGTTGCCCGAACGGGCCCTGGAGGATTGCGCACTCATGAGGACTCCCCAGATTTCTGAATTGTGTTTATTCACGTTGCCCGCACCCGGATTCCTGCCGGTGCGAGCCGCTACTCTTACAGAATCCGTAACAGGAAAACAACATATTGACCTGACGCGCGAATTCGCAGCTTTTCCAAAGGTTAATGCGTGTTGTATCTACGCCAAGACGTGCCAGCTGGACGCAGTTCAGGGACGCCCGTGCGCGCTGCAACGCAGCATCAAAACACAGTAAAACCAAGCGCCAAAACCCTCGATGCCGCTCCGGAACCGGGTCCCGAGATCAGTGGTCGGCGGTTTCGCCAGGGCTTGCCGGAACGAGTCCAGGGGCCCGCCGACGCAAGTCGATCACGACCGCGAGATGATCGCTGAATGCGGCATCGTCGCGTAGCAGTCCGGCGCGCAGCAGGGACGACCCCGACAGGGTCGCCGTGTCGGCGACGAAGGCCGCCTGTAACTCGGCGCTGGCGTCCGAATACAACAGGAAATCGAGTTGCGATGGCGAAAACCTGGAGCGTGCATCACGCCACGTGGTCGCCGCCCGGTCTCCCGGTGCAAGTGCCGGCGCAACCGCGAGAGCAGAGCCGTCGAGATC
>Ga0102941_1001322_pt1 | contig 11604 bp, 10 predicted proteins | sample SalPonR2_C_D2_MG_FD_79281 | JGI IMG/M metagenome (GOLD analysis project Ga0102941, IMG submission 79281) | Salt pond soil microbial communities from South San Francisco under conditions of wetland restoration - Salt Pond MetaG R2_C_D2_MG | ecosystem: Environmental > Aquatic > Marine > Intertidal... | reverse complement strand
GGTGTTAATCGGCCTCAAAAAGAATGTAGTCGACCGGTCCTCCTGAGATGTGGGGCATGAATTGGCGTTCATATCTGAAATCTTCCGAATAAATATCGGTATCAGACCAAAGACTGTTCCAATAGCTTTCAATAAAGTGTCTTGTATATCGGTAGAGCTCTCCGGTGTCTATGTAGCCGTTTTTATCATAATCACCGTGCTTTACCGCATTTAAGAAACCGTGTGTGAGAAAACCATGCCCACCCGATTCCCAGGAGAACTCAGATTCACCGGCAGCTGTAATAACAATTGCATCTGTAGGTGGTATATCTCCGGTTTTCGGATTGAAAAAAGAGTTGAGGGTAGAACTGAATATATTATCCCGGAACTCGTCGGTATCTACATATTCTGGCGATACTGCGTCAAAGCTGTACTCTTGACCGATAAAACCTCCGGAATTACACGAGTCCAATAGGACCACTTTCTTCTTTGCAGCTATTTTTTTTATCTCCGAGTAAAAGTCTGTATCCGACAAGATATAATCTGAGGGAGCATCACCGCTCTTTGGAAAAAACACAATATATTCATCATGAGGTTCGGAGAACTGGTCCTCATCGCCGGAAGGAGACAAGTAATTACCCTGTGCACCATGGCCGGAGAAATATATAATAAGCAAGTCGTTTTTTGAGAGTCCAGAGGCAATATTTTCAATATCGCTTTTAAACTGTGTTATTGTGGCTTCCTTAATATCATTTCCATCTCCCTCATCCAGCCGCAAATAAACATCAGTGAAGCCTTTGTTCTCTAATACTTGTGCTACACTTTCTGCGTCATCTATTGTTGATCCTAAATTTCCATAACCTACCTGTTCGTATGATCCTATTCCATACACCAGCGCGTAGCGGTCCGGGGGTTTGGGGCTTATCTTACAAGATGTGCTTATAAGGATAAAAAAAAGTGCGGTCAGTAACAAAAAAGCTGTAATTCCCGGGCGCCGCAATTTTGCGGCATTCATCACCCAAATTTTAATGAGCATAGTGGTAATATACTTCAGCAGCTCGTAAAAAACAATTGTATGCAGCGGATAATGAAAAAGCCGGCTAAGTCCAATTTCGACGGCTTAAAAAATTGGCTGCACACCCGTCTATACCCTATCTTTCTTTTCTTTGAAAAATCTTACCAAGCGTACCGGCAACTTTTTGGGGGATTTCGGCAGCAGTTCCGGGCCTGCCGGAGGTGGCTCTATATTTTTCGCCGGGTTTGTTTCCGCCCTTTTTGCCGGATTTCTTACGCGGGTGTTTGGGCCTTTTTCCCTCAAGACGTAGTTGTTGCTCTACACTCAGCTTGTGCTGCAAGTCCCCTTCAGGGCCTTGTCGGCGCTCGCTTAGATTCTTTAAGGCGTTCTCCCGCCCGTAGATAATCAGTTCGTCCCCCAAGTATACGGTGGTCTCTCCCCTGGGGGAGCCGACAAAATAGCCGTCGCTTCGACGGACCGCCAAAACCAGCACTCCCTCTTCTGATAATTTTAGGTCCGAAAGAAATTGATCTGCAAGCCAGCTTTCAGGCTTTATGCTTATGGTAATAACCTCAAAGTCTCCGGCAAGGTTAAGTAAGCTTTCATAGTCGTGGGTGTGGATTTTTGTTACTTTTTTAAGAAATTGTTGAATTATCTTTTCAAGCAGGCGGTTTACTAAACGAGACCTGCTGATGAGGTAAATCAGCAGCAGGCCGCCGATTAAAATGATGAAGGTATACAATGCCCGTTCCTGGCTTCTAATACTGAGAAAGGAGATGACCAGGGAAGAGATAAAGGTAACAAATCCAATATTCCCAATAATCATCAGACTGGAAATAATCCGCCTTCGTACAGGATGTTTTATGATCATCTCCGCTTCATGGGTGGTAAAGCCGGTGCCGGTAAAGGCAGATCGGGCTTGAAAACGGGCGCTGTCCTTGGCTATACCGGTAAGCTCCAGCATTACCTCGGCGACCCTTACAATAGTTAATGAGACTATTAAAATTACAAAAAAAGATATAAGTGCTACCATTGTCTATATTATCGGTTATCCTTCATGTTAATGTAAAAATACATGGTTGGTTCTATTTAGAAATGGAGGGAGGCCCCAAAGGAAATACCCCCTGAAATAAAAAGGTCCAGGTCCCGCTGAAAATTCCACTCGATCGGCAGACCGAGGTGTAACTGCAAATGGTTATTATAAAAACGGGCTATAGTGACGGCGGGTTCAATCTCAAGGGACGGATAAAAAAAGTAAATGTCGGTATGGTTATAAGAGGCGAAATTTCCATACCCCCGTAAGGCGACGGAGGGAGTGACGGGAAACTCACCAAACAGTTTTTGGTCGGGAAACAAAAAACCCCCACCAAAAGAAGCTCCGATAGAAGAATATCCGCGGTAGAGTATCCAGTCGTCCCCCGCACCGGAAGACCTAAAATAGATATAGCGTCCCCGAAGTTCTATAAAGTATTTTTCGTACAATTCAAGTGAAAAGGCGGTGTCGGCGGTAATACCGGCCTGGGCTTTTGTACTTACATCTTGGGACTTTTTAATTGCGGTATGGGGAGCTACTGCAAATGAAAAGGAGAAGGTTTCCGCCTGTACAGGGAACAGCATGAAGGTTGTGACAAAGAAGGTAAAAAGTGTTATAGTTTTTGCAGAGCTCATACTACTATGCTGAACTGTTTCGAGGTATTTTGCAACGGTGATTAAGAAAATTTTATATTCTACAGCGATAATATTGCTTCTGCTGAGTGCACTAGGATGTCGTCAGGAAAAAGCAGAAGATTTCAAAGTTGAACTGCCTCCGACTCCCGTATTGACGGTCCGTTCAAAATGGGCGGTAGTGTCTTCAAGCCATCTGCGTCTGCGTGAAAAGGCAACTATTCAGAGTAGTGCTATAACTACTCTATGGCAGAACAATGTGCTTGAGATTATTTCCCGTGATGAAACTCAAATGGTAGTAGAAGATAAAAGCGGCTATTGGTATAAGGTTGCATATGACGGTATTCAGGGGTGGGTGTTCGGCGCATATCTGGAAATGTTTGAATCGGAAAATGAGGCCCGCAGAGCAGCACGCGAATCGGGTGAGAATTAAAGGGGCCCTCTGACAGATGATAAATCCGGAAGTACTACTTTCCTATTCCGCCTGGATAATACCTCCCCTAGTGGGCGCCGTTATCGGCTATATCACAAACGACATCGCAATAAAAATGCTTTTTCGTCCTTTAAAAGCCCGGCACATCGGGCCGCTCCGTATTCCCTTTACCCCGGGTATCATACCGCGGCAGCGGGAAAAACTGGCCGACAGTATCGGTCTGATGGTCTCCCGTGAGCTTATTACTGAAGATGCAATTCGCCGGCAAATTTCTTCACCAACTTTCAAGGCTACCCTCAGTAAAAGAATTCGTGATTTTACAGGCTTTGTAGTGTATACGCCTTTTTCTCAATTGCAGGAAAAGTTTCGACAGGGAGGCGGAAAAAAAAGTGCCCCCCAGGAAAATAACCCCCAGGAAAATAACCCCCAGGAAAGTACCCCTCAGGAAGAGGCAATCCGGAAGGAAAAGACAAGCCGGGCCGAAGCGGTACAAAACGAAACCCCGGCGGATACTATGCTGATCCAGTCGGTACTCACCGCTTTTTTTCGCTCGGATAGTTTTTTTCTTGCCCTTCAAAAGTCAATATCCCTGGCTTTGAATAGTTTTTTGCAATTAAAACTCAGGGTCCTCTGCGGTACCGACGGAGAGAGGCTTAACCTTTTTTTTAGCCGACACCTGCGCATCAGTAGCCTACGGGCTCCGCTTCGTCAGTTAGCGGGAGACCTGGTGGAAGATGGAATACGGAAAAATGTGTCCCTCGAGCACCTCTTAACTCCGAATTCTATTGAAGGCATCATAAAAGCCCTTAACCGGATTTATCCCTCGGCGGCGCGGGAGGTCCTGCAGTTTTTACGGACCCCCCACATCCATAAAACTATAGAGCAAAAAGGGCGCACAGTTCTGCGGAAGACAATATCCCGTCTGAGCAGTCTCCAGCGGCTTTTTATTGTAGCAGGTCAGTATGATCGCAACATTGAAAAGCAGATGGACGAGATAGTGGATGATTTGCTGGAACAGCTTGAGACGGCAATTGCCGATGAACAGACACGTAAAAAACTTTTAGACACCTTAACCGGCTGGTTGCAGCAGATACGCACCCACACATTATCCGACATAGCAGGGGTGTGGGGCGAGGGCCTCCCGAGGGACATCCAAAAGGGTGTAGATGCGTTGTTCAAACTAGCTGAATCACCGACTACAGTGTCCTGGATACAGGGTTTGGTACGTAGGGTGATAGAAAAATACGGTGAACAGGAAATTGGGTCAGTACTTGAAGAGTTCACTGGCCACTCTAGTGAAAACATCAGCTCTCAGGTTTCAAATTGGATTGCCCAGCTTGTCAGAGAAGTTGAGTCCAAAGAAGCTGCCGCAATAAATTTTTTCAGGACCCTCTTCAATACTCTTTCGAATTCCGGAGAGAAGAGTTTTAGCGATATTTTTCAGCTTAAAGAAGAGCATAAGCAGCGTCTCGATACAGCCCTTGAGAGTTTCTTTGCTCGTCTTCTTGATGAGCAAATACCTGTTATTCTGGAGAGCGTGGATGTGCAAACACTGGTAGTTGATAAAATCAACAGTCTTGATATTGAAAAAGTTGAAGAGTTGATTTTAATAGTGATTCGTACCCACCTGCGCTGGATTATTCTTTTTGGAGCATTGCTCGGTTTTGTGATAGGAGCTGTGCAAGTGGTGCTCATCAAAGCTCTGTAGCAGCACCCCAGTACCGCAGCATGGCTGTACCAGTCTGTACGCCTATTTTGGAATTACCTTTGTTTTGCTTTGGTCTATACGGAACCACAGTTGTGGAGGATAATCGGGGGAAAAATCCCGAATATTCAGCCTCCCGATGTCCTGCTCACTTACATGGGCGCGGACGTTATAGCCTCCGGAGGTTTTCTCTCCTGAGGTGCCCTCAAGAATATAATAGGGACCCGCATACTCCAAAGATTTCAGGGATAAATGAAAACAAATATCATCTGTATGGTGGGGCGCGGTGGTTCCTACCCTGGTATCTTCGGGGCGGAAGAAGTAGTATTCATGTCCCTTGCACTCTTGAGGGTCGCAGGGCACTAAATTTGAGTTGCCGATAAACCGGGCGACAAACTCATTTTCAGGCTTATTGTAGAGTTCCTGGGGAGTTCCACTCTGTTCTATCGTACCCTTCCGCATAACCACTATTTTATCAGCTAAGCTGAGGGCCTCCTCCTGATCGTGGGTCACATAGATGGTGGTCAAACCGATACGCTTTTGAATATTCCTGATTTCACGGCGCAGCTGGGTGCGCAGACGTGCATCTAAAGCTGAGAGGGGTTCATCCAACAGTAACAACGCCGGTGAAGGTGCTACGGCCCTTGCAAGGGCAACCCGCTGCTTTTCTCCGCCGGAAAGCTCTTCAGGCCGGCGCCGGGAATAATTGGGCAGTTCGACTAACTTCAGCAGCTCTTCGACCCTGGAACGAATTATGTGGGAAGGAGTACCTCTCTGCTTGAGCCCGTAGGCAATATTATCGTATACCGTCATATGGGGAAAGAGGGCGTAATCCTGAAATACCAGTCCGATATTTCTTTTCCAAGGGGGGAGAGTAGTGATATCTTTTTGGCCGAGAAAAATCTTTCCCCTGTGGGGGGCCAGAATTCCGGCAATCAGTTGGAGACCGGTAGTTTTTCCGCATCCGGAGGGACCAAGAAGACATACGAGTTCACCCTCCGCGGCATGAATATCTGCCTCAAAGGTAAAGTCCGCAAAACTGCGTTTTAGCTCTTGTGTTGAAAGTTCCATTACAAATGCTCCTTACACTGCTTCAAAGTTCTGTATTCCCGGAGACGTCAAATAAAGTAAATGCAACTGCGCAGACTGCAACAAGGATTGTTCCCAGCGCACAGGCCCCGAAAAAGTTATAAGAGCCGATCATGCGGTAAATCGCCAGGGGAATAGTGACAGTTGAAGAAGAGAACACCAGGGTGGCATTGATCTCACCCATCGATATTGCAAAGGCGAAGGCCCCGGCGGCTGTTAAAGCAGGAAGCATCAAGGGAAATTCCACTGTCCGGAAAACTCTTCCCGGGGGTGCCCCTAACAGCATAGCCGCCTGCAGTTGACTCGGCGGTATCTTTTTTAAGACCGAACTTACTGTACGGGCCACAAAGGGATAGGCGATGACCGAATGAGCGGCAACAATCATGAAAATACGGGCCCGGCCCAGCTCGGGAAGGGACCTGGAAATTAAAAAATAACCGAGTCCTAAAATAACGGAAGAAATCGCCATAGGGGCCATAGAAAGGGTGTCGATAAGCTTTCCGAATTTCAGTCGGTATCTTACAGTCAGGTAACTGAGGGCAGTACCCACCGCCACAGCGGTCACCGCCGCTAATATTCCAATTATCATGCTGTTACGAACCGCCGGCAGGGCAATTCGCCCAAATTGACGGGCCCCCGAACCGAAGAGCTGGCGATACCATTCAAAGGTAAACTGCAGTTCTCCGGCACGACTGACCGGTTTCTGTAGAGAACGCACTACCACCGCTAAAAGGGGGCCGGCTACAATTAACAGCATCGCCCCAATATAGCCGACAATGCCGACATACCCGAGGGGCGAGGGTCGATTATACGTACGGGGTCGTACCGGTCCGGTGCTGAGTTCTTGATGAAAGGCAAGCTTATTCTGCAGTTTTACATAAAGCCCCATAATTCCAAGGGTCAGTGCCAGGGCAACGATTGAAAGGGCCCCCGCGGCAGAGATGTCGAAGGAGGTTTTAGCAAGACGGTAGATTTCTACCTCAACAGTGGTAAACTGGGGCCCTCCTCCAAGTACAAGGATGATGGCAAAACTGGTAAAGCAGAACATAAAAATAAGCGCCGATGCGGCCAGTATTGCCGGCATCAGTTGGGGCAGGGTTATGGTAAAAAAGAGACGCCGCCGCGGAGCTCCCAGGGTTTGAGCTGCCCATTCCTGGGAAGGGGGGAGCTGCTGCCATAAGGAGGCGATCAGCCGCAGGGCAATCGGGAAATTGTAAAAGCCGTGGGCAAGAATAATTGCCTTTAAGGAGTAGAGTACCCGCAGCGGCGGCTCTGCCTGGTCGAACACCTGCATGAGAAGCGTGTTTAGTATGCCGCTGTTTCCGAAAAATATCACAAAACCCAGCACTACAAGAATCGGAGGCAGCACAAAGGGTACCCCCGAGGCGGCCCTTATCAGTTTTCGCCCGGGAAAGGTGTACATTGAAAGCAGGTAGGCCCCCGGTAAACCTAGGAGTAGAGAAAAAAGGGTACTCAGGACCGCCTGGAAAAGGGTAAACCACAATATACGTAGAGTATACGGGGAGAAAATTGTTTTAATAAAAACCGATATATCGAAATTACCTTCAGGAAAAAAGCCTTGCAGGAGTACGCTCCCGATGGGCAGGTAAAAGAGGAGAAGTAAAAATACAACAAGGATGAGAAAGGCCGGGTGGGGCCTTTCCCATCGACGCACCGAGGGCAGGTTCATCAGCGCGTCACTGCTTTCGACCATGTATCGATCCATTCATCACGGTTGGCATCGATTGTTTCGGCCTTAAAATAGAAACGTTCCTCCGGTTGCGGGGCAAATTCATAAGATTTCGGGAGTTCGATTTCCGGCAAAACAGGATACATCCAGTTTGTAAGTGGTATTACTTCCTGAAATTCTTCGGTAAGTACAAAATCGATGAATTTTTTTGCAGCCTCCGGATGAGGGGCGTCCTTCACAATACCGACCCCCTCTATTTGCATATAGTGACCCTTGTCGAAAAGGGCGGCACGGTAGCGGCGTGTATCTTCGTATTCCACATGATACGCCGGACTGGTGGTATAGCTTAATACCAGGGGGGCCTCACCGCTTGTGAAGAGGCCATACCCTGAGTCCCATCCTTCCGTGATGGTCAAGGTGGAGTCCTGAACTTGCATCCAGTACTCTTCAAAATCCTCCCCAAACTCGTGGATAGTCCACATAAGAAATCCGAGTCCCGGACTTGAGGTGCGAGGGTCCATCAGGATAAGTTTATCCTTGAACCTTGGTTCTGTTAACTCTTCAAGGCTTTTCGGTGGATTCTCTATTTTTTTGGAATCGTAGATTATTGAAAAGTAGCCGTAATCATAGGGTGTGACAAAGTGTTCGGTATCGAAGATAAGGTCCTTCGGCACTTTTTCCAGATGGGGAGAAGAGTAGGGCTGCAATACCCCCTCTTTTTTTGCTCGGGTAATGAGGTTGTTGTCAATGCCGAACAAAATATCCGCCTCAGGGTCCTCTTTCTCTAAAACGGCCTTTTGAAGGACTTGTCCTGCGTCACCAATCGATTTTAGTTCAACCGATATTCCGTACTCTTCCTCAAACCGGCGGCTGATTTCAGGGCCGGGGCCCCATTCTGATGCAAAGGAGTCGTAGGCATACACGACTACTCTTTCCTCCGCCCCCTCAGGGGAAGCCTCCGCCCCCTCAGTGGTTTCTGTTGCAGCACCTTGGGGCCCTTCACTTTGACCAGGGGTGAAGAACACAAAAGCCGCAACGGCGGCCACTACCAGTGCTGCTGCGAGAATCAGCATTCTTTTCATGGCATGCTCCTTATGGTGGGTAAATAATTCTGTCTGAGGGGGAACAGCCTGGTCTGTCCTGATCCCTGCGCTGGTATTATCCAGATTCAGGTTCGACGGGTATGTTCTCAGGCTCGTCCTTCGACGAACCACCCCACGACATTAATTACAAAATACTAAGGGCCCCTGGAAGTGTCAAGGGGTGTTGAGATTGGGTGCTGTAGATATGGCGGCAAGCCTTGTAAGACCACAAGGTTAGTACCATTACTCTTCTTTCATCCGGTAGCCGATGCCGCGCACCGTCTCTATCATATGCCCCTGGTTTCCAAGCTTTTTGCGCAGCCCCAGTATTTGTACATCCACCGAGCGTTCGGTCACCGGGTAGTCTTCTCCTTTTACCGCGCCGATGATCTGATTCCGCGAAAAAACCCAGCCGGGGTTCCTGGCAAGAAACTCGAGGATAGCAAATTCGGTTACACTGAGTAAAAGCGGGGTTCCAGAGCTGATTACCTCGTGTTTGCTGGTATCAATCTGGATCTCATGAATTTTGATGTAAGGCTCACGGCCTTCTTTTATCGGGTTTCGCCGACTGCGCCGCAGAATGGCCCTGATCCTGGCAATTAGTACCTTCGGGCTGAAGGGTTTGGTAATATAATCGTCGGCACCTACCTCAAGGCCGGTAATAATATCCGACTCTTCACTTTTGGCGGTGACCATAAGAATAGGTATATACTTTGTGTCTTCGGTACTGCGGAGCTGTTTGCATACTTCAATTCCGTCAAGTCCGGGGAGCATTAAATCCAAAATAATCAGGTTCGGTAAACGCCGGTGGGCCTCACGAATTGCCTCTTCACCGGAAGCAGCAGTCAGGCTGTTATACCCCTCTTTTTCAAGATTGTATTGAATCAACTGGAGTATATCCGCTTCATCATCTACTACTAATATTGTTTTATTGGACATCTGTAGTTTCCGCCTGCATTATAAAATTATAAGTTTAGCTCGGTATGGGTCCCGGTTGCATCGTATACAATCCATTCACTGATATTGGTTATATGGTCTCCAAACCGTTCAAGCCAGCGACAGACAAATAAAAGGGATGTTGCCTGTCGAATGAGTGATGTGTCTTCCATCATATAGGTAATCAGCTCGCGCCATACCTGATCATTCAAATTGTCGATTTGATCATCCATTTCGGCGATTTGCCGTGCCCGTGTATCATCACACTCGACAAAGGCCGTGAGCACCTCGTTGAGCATTTGAACCCCGATTTCACTCATCTTAGGAAGATCAATGAGAGGTTTTATGTACTCCTCGTTTTTTAGGCGAAATGCAGATTTTGCAATATGGACCGCATGGTCGCCCATTCTTTCCAATTGTGTAACAACCTTGAGGCTGGTGACGATATGACGAAGGTCCCGGGCTACCGGTTGTTCCGTTGCAATCAGGATAGTTAACTTGTCCTGTATTTCCAGTTCGAGCTGATTGATTTTTGTGTCTTCTTCAATAGTTTTTTTAGCAAGCTCGTAGTCCTTTTCCTTAAGCGCATGCATCGCGTTTTGCATCGCCTCTTCAACAAGCATACCCATTTTCAGGATATCCTTATTGAGGTGGTTTATAGCTTCGGAAAAACGATGTCGTGGTACTTCCAATGTACTTCTCCTTTTAAAATAGCCGCAATCTCATGAAAGTATAACAAGAAATTTAGGTCAAGTTACTATTAAAAAAATGTTAGAAACGTGTTAATTCAGTCAATTCTTCAGTTTTATCACCTAAGATTGAATACCATCTATGGTTATGATATGCTGAGTGTTACGAAAATACAAGCAAAGGCAACGATTTTGAAGTTAAAGTGCCGGGAAGGTAAGTAACTGTGTCGACCACAATAGCGTGTACTGGTGGAGGTACCGGCGGTCATGTGTTTCCGGGAATAGCGGTAATCGAACAACTTAAAAAAATGGACACTTCCCATCAGCTGGAAATTGTGTGGATAGGTTCAGGGAAAGAGATTGAAAGGAGTATAACCGCCCGTTTCGATGTTCCCTACTACTCGGTCCCCTCGGGAAAGCTCAGGCGGTATTTTTCACTCCAGAATTTTCTGGATGTGTTCAGGCTTATTGCCGGCTTTTTTTCTTCGCTGTATCTTTTGAAAAAGTTAAGGGCGGAAGTGCTTTTTTCTAAGGGGGGGTATGTAGCAGTTGCTCCTGTTCTAGCGGCCCGGCTTCTCAAAATACCGATTCTCACCCATGAGTCGGACCGAGATCCCGGCCTGGCTACCCGCATAGCAGCCCGTTATGCCGATTTTGTTCTTTTGCCCTACGAAGCGACACTGCGTGAGTATTATTCAGATCAAAAAGAGCGGGCCCTAGTGACGGGAAATCCGGTGAGGGAAGAGCTTTTTTCCGGAGATTCCGCCCATGGACGGGAGTTGCTGAATGTCCCCCCGCAAGAGCCGATCCTATTAGTGCTCGGCGGAAGCCAGGGGGCCCGACAAATAAACCAGTTGCTGGGGGCGATTTTACCCCGACTCTTAGAGAAGGCGGTGGTGGTCCATCAGATGGGCGAGCTGGACTACCGGCCCTCTGATAATCCGCGTTATATTACCACCCCGCTGTTTCATTCTGAATTTTCCCATATTTTAGCCGCGGCGGACCTTGTGATTTCAAGGGCCGGGGCGGGAACCCTCTGGGAATCAGGGGTATTAGGCAAGGCATCAATTCTTGTCCCCCTGGGAGGTGAAAGCTCCCGGGGGGATCAAGTGAGAAATGCGGAGCTGTTTGCCCAGCGGGGAGGTGCCGTGGTACTGCAAGGCGCCTCTCTCACCCCCGAAGTATTACTGCACACTACTGAACGGCTTCTGCTGGATAAGCAGGAACGGGAGAACATGGGGCGTTCAGCCGGGGAGTTATGTCCGTCGGATGCCGCGGGGCAGATCGCCCGGCTTATATATGCACAAATACCTGCGAAAAG
>Ga0102941_1001321_pt1 | contig 11606 bp, 8 predicted proteins | sample SalPonR2_C_D2_MG_FD_79281 | JGI IMG/M metagenome (GOLD analysis project Ga0102941, IMG submission 79281) | Salt pond soil microbial communities from South San Francisco under conditions of wetland restoration - Salt Pond MetaG R2_C_D2_MG | ecosystem: Environmental > Aquatic > Marine > Intertidal... | reverse complement strand
ATGATTCAGACTACGTGTACTATGTGCTGACGGGAAGCAGAATAGATGAATCCAGTCATGAAGACGGCTATATAGAAAACGGGTGGCTCTCCTTTTTCTTCTGTGATGGTATGGGGCATGTGGGTCTGTCTCACCCTCTCGGTTCTTTTAACAGCACCTATGATGCCGACGGTTATCTTGGAACCGCAAACGGAAAGCTGGCATTTAACGAAATATATCAGTATGCCCGGGACAGTGTGAGCGATTACGCCCAGAATTATTGGGAGGCTGTCCAGTCTGTTCAGGGTTATCCCGAAGACGGCACTTTTATCGTCGGAGAGTATAGTCAAGACTGAATGACCAGTGTTTAAGTATCATAAGCTCTCATCTTTTTCGAACCTTTAACAAATGGATGAGGGCTTTTTTTTACATCCTTCAAAAGGCTCTTTTTAAGAATACTTTTCTCTTTATTATCAACTTTTATCTGACTTGCGGAAAAGAAAAATACCAACGGTATAAGAACAAGACAATAATGGAAATAGTTCCGAAAAGGAGGTTTTTAAAATGAACAAACTCGTACAGTCCTTAAAAGATCTCACCCACACAGAGAACATGTCCCTGATCTATTCGGACAGCGGTTCGGATCTTCTCAATCTCTTCGCCCTTGGCGGGGCAATGAGAGAACGCAGCGAGGACGACATCAAAGAGCTGTTCAGAAAAGCATTTGATGAAGACAAGCGATTCGCCTTGAGATGCCTGTTTTATCTCAGAGACATCAGAGGGGGTCAGGGAGAAAGAAGAGCATTCAGAACAATACTCCGGTGGCTGGCTGTTGAACATCCCGATTATGTCAAGAAGAACTTCAGCGTTGTCTACGAATATGGAAGATGGGATGATTTGTTTGTCATAGAAGGGACATCCGTTTGGCCTGATGTGCTCTCTTATCTGAGATCACAGCTCGAGGAAGATCTGAGAAGACTCGAAAACGACCAGGATGTCAGTCTGCTGGCGAAATGGCTGCCTTCTGTCAACACTTCTTCCAAAGAAAAGCGGAAACTGGCAGAAAGACTGGCCTATGCGTTCGGGATGAACGAGCGAAGCTACAGAAAAACCCTGGCCAAGCTCAGAAAGCAACTCGATGTGGTTGAGAAAAAGATGAGCCGAAACAGATGGGAAACAATCAATTATGAAAGCGTTCCGTCAAAGGCCGGTATGAACTATCGTCACGCCTTTAAAAGACATGACGGGGAACGCTACGAGGCGTACATCGAGGCAGTTGAAGCCGGAGAGAAAAAGATCAACGCGAGTGCCCTTTATCCCTACGAGATCATAGAAAAGGTCTTGTTTCACGGGGAAGACAACTCAACGCTTGAAGCCCTCTGGGAGAACCTGCCGGACTATCTGAAGGGTAACAAACACAACGGTCTGGTCGTCGCCGATGTATCCGGTTCGATGGAAGGAAGACCGATGGCTATCTCCGTTTCCATGGCGATGTACTTTGCAGAAAGGACTCAGGGGGATTTTCACAACCACTTAATCACCTTTTCAGACGAACCCGAGCTGGTCAGATTAGAGGGAGATACCCTTTATGAAAAGGCCGGGTTTATCACAAGAGTACCATGGGATATGAACACGGATTTACAAAAAGTCTTCGAACTGATACTCAGCCGTGCCAGGAGAAACATGGTGCCACCCGAGGATATGCCGGATACAGTCTATGTCATATCCGACATGGAATTTGACAACGCAACAACCGGCAAGACGAACGACGAAGCCATCAGCGATTTATACCAGAAATCCGGATATAAAAAACCCACACTGGTCTACTGGAACGTGGATGCAAGGCACAACCACTTTCCAATCAAGATGGACGAAGCAGGAACCATAATGGTATCGGGAAGCTCCCCGTCAACATTTGAGATGCTGCTGAGCGGAGAACTCAGGACCCCCTATGAGCACATGAAAGACGTCCTCTTGCAGGAGAGGTATGACAAGGTCACCACTTAAATCCTGACCTTTTCAACAGTTGAGTCAAATAGCCCCTGTATTCGTGAGAGAACAATACGAATATGACATCATTACAGACAAACTCAAAGACAGAAATATGCTTTAGGAACAAACGGCAGCCGTTCTTATGTTAAACGGCTGCCGTTTTTACCGGGCAGGTCTATTGAGCCTAAATGTTGAGAGCAGTATCAAAAAAGGGTAATGTCCAGGACATCCCGGACATTACCCTTCTCGATTTTTCCATAAACGCCTTTTCTCCATGCTCTTGTTCATTTGTTATAAGGCAAAAAATTGTTCAAAATAATAATTGCCGTTGCGATCTCGGGACACACCGACTCCGGACACAGTAAAAAACATAATATTCTCCAGGTGTCCCGGGCTGTTTATGAGTGCGTCATATGCAGCAAACGCCGGATCATCATATCCGGCAGGGACATAGCAACAGTTTTCCCCCATCATCCCGATTTGGCTTCCCATTAACCGTTCTGCTTTGTTGTATCTTTGCTGAACATTCTCATGGGCAAGATATTCACCGACAGAAGCCTGATAATCCGCCCAGTCCTGAGCAACTGTTTCAAATACCCAATGCTCTCCAAAGGCTTCTTTTCCGTGTTCAACCCGATAATCGTTCATCAGTCTTCGAAATCTTGCCTTAACTGCAGAAAGGTCCTGCGAGGTTCCGGATGACCCTCCGCTTCCTTCAATACAGGACGTTAGCATCATAACTGTGAACATGACGAAAACAATCATCAGTAACTGTTTTGTTTTTCTCATAATCCCATCCTTTCAATTGATGATATGTGTTTTACTGGATGAGAATGCAAATTCAGCAACACGACAATCAGCGAATGAGAAACAACAAAACTTCCCTGAAAATGAGTTAGTATTCCGTGAGGAATCAATCAAGCATTTTTTCATTTATTGCCATGGAATAGAGAGTGGGGATTCGGTTTTCAGAATGAAAAAGGCCTTTCCGATTTAATGTTAACAGTGGTATAATACACCAACAACAAAACAAAGCGTGGTGATGCTCACGATGAAGAATAAAATCCTGCCCTTGATCCTGATATACTTCTTTCTATCCTTTGGGCCATCCGCTCCTAAGATGGCCCGAATTTTGGTTGAGTAATCGAACGCCGGGGTTGATACATTTGACACTCCGAACTGGAGGGGGGCGGAGCGAGGGATTTCATGAATGTATTTTATCGTATGACGTATGCAGACAAAAAGAATTCCAAATTTCCTTTTAGTCTTATGGAAGTCATAATGGGATCTGTACAAAAAAATGAATGTTTAAGTCAGAACGCGTTTAAGACGGTATTAGAAAATTTTCGGAAGAGTGTTTCCCCGTTTGCTTCCTTGTGCTTGGTCCGGACGAATGCGATTTTCCCTTTTGCTACGCAAAGGGTGATTCTTGACTATGATTTTTGGTTTGCGGTTTTTCCGGTGACTTTTTATGAGTTTAACCATTATTGTGCAGAAAAGGGTAAAGATAAACCTAATACTTCCGTTTTGCTACCCTTATCATCCGTGAGAAACGTTAATTGGATGGAAGCAACCGCCTATTGTAATTGGCTCAGTTGGAAAACAGGACTGATGCGGGCTTATGATGAGAAAGGGTTTTTATTGTCTGCCGGGGGAGAGAGAACAACCGATATAAAAGAAGTTGAGGGCTATCGTTTACCAACGGCAGCCGAATGGCAGTTTGTTAAACGGAAGTGCGGTTTTGAAGAAAGAGATTTAGTCTTTTATACAGGAAGTGAGTACAATTATCGGAAGAATCAGAAGAATGACTTAGATCAGGTCTTAAAAGAAGCCTTCGAATCAAGTGCTGATATTTATAGAGATCCGAGAGATCATGAATATTGTCATGATCGGTATAAATTGGATGTAAGGGAAGAAGAAAAAACCCCGGATGTGTATATTTTTGATCCAACAACGACTCAAAGAACGAACTTCTTTAATCCCGTTGGGAATGAATCCGGTTCATTTCATGTTTTAATGGATTTTGAAGATCGCCATCGTGATGGATTTGATGAAACTTCAAGAAATGGCTTTAAATTTCTAGAACAGATACACGAAACACACCCCAACAGAGAACTCATATCTAAGACGACTTTCCGTATTGTTAGGACATGTTTATCCGATGAAGCGGATGATATCCGGAAAGGAAGTGTTTTTATAAGATGAGGACATATTTTATCGATAATCCGCTTCAACATCAAACGGTTTTTTCAAAACATGAAACAGAAAGGGTCAACAGAGCATTATTGGAAGAATTATCGGTAAAAATGAATATTGACAAAAAACTTCTCCTTTCAAAAAAAACGGTTCAAGAAATCATAGACCCTTTCAACGAAATAATGAATAAAGCGTACAATCCAATCAATCCTGAATTTATTCAAACATACCATGAAATAATCAGGCTTCGAAAAAACTATTTCTCTGAGGCTTCCATCATGGTCCCGGTCCATGGAGGGAGCTTTAAGATGGGCGGTACCAACGAAAAAATCAGAAGAAATCAAAATGAAACCCCGGTGCACTCCGTGACCCTGGATTATGATTTCTATATCGGACAATATCCCATCACTGAATATGCGTATTTGCTGTTTAGAAAAGACACCGAAGGTTTTTTTCCGTATGAAAAAGGTTGGAAAAGCCGTTTGTGTTCAAGAGCTGCCGTCGACATTTCGTTTACGGATGCGGTTCATTTATGCAACTGGTTGAATAAAAAGACAGGGTTGCCCAAAGCATACGATCCATCCGGTCACCTGCTTGACACTGAAGGGCATCGGACAAAAGACATTAAAAGAGTGGCAGGCTACAGACTTCCCACAGAAGCGGAATGGGAGTATACGGCAAGAGCGGGGCATAAGATGAATCTGGACCTGGCTTTTGCCGGGCACAAAGATCCGAAAAAGGTCGCCTGGTACAGAGGGGTTGCCCAGGGGCGAGTGCACGAAGTGGGGCAGAAGAGCCCCAATCTGCTGGATATCTACGATATGAGCGGGAACGTTGCTGAATGGTGCCAGGACGATTTATGCGATTACACCAATGAGGCCGTTGTCAATCCGATTTCTCGAATACATACATCCTTTAAAGTGGTGAGAGGGGGGAGCTGGTTTTTTCCGCCTGAGTATTGCAGTGTATCGTCACGATTTTCAGCCTATGACAGTCGATACAACTTTATCGGGTTAAGGTTGTGTCGAACGGCAAGCGAGTCAGTGAAACAGGATCAATAACGGGAGGTTTTTTTATGGAGGAGCTGTACCTGTCGCCAAAAGAGGCGAAAGAAGCAATTGCATTCTATTTTGAAAGGTTGCCGCATATGCCGATTCTGCTTTGTGGGCCTTCCGGTATCGGCAAAACGGATATCTCCAGGCAGATTGCCTTTGAAAGGGATTGGGATTATCTGGATATCCGTCTCGCCGGGATGCTACCCGAGGATCTGAGAGGTTATCCCAAATCGGAATCCTGGACGGATGTACAGGCCAGGCAGGAATTGGGAGTGGGCGGAGCCCTTTATCCGGAGTTAAAGTTTGTTCTCATCGACAAGCTCAACAGGATATTTGAAACTGAAGGTCCCGGCCTGCTGGACTTTGAAGAAATAAACCGTGCCCACCCGGACGTCCACCAGCCCATTTTCCAGCTAATCGGAGACCGGGCCATGGATGAGAGAATCATGGGAAAAGAGTGGCGGATCATCGCTTCCATCAATCCGGATTCAGACAGCAAGTATATTGTCAATGCCATGGACATGGCCTTTACCAGGAGATGGCTTTTTATTAATGTGAAACCCGAAGTCAGAAGCTGGATTCAATACGCTGAAAAGGTGAATTTTCATCCGACTGTCATTAATTATTTGACTTTAAATCCCAATATGCTGTATAAAGACATCTCTGAACACATCACCATCATGCCGGCTGTGTGGGAGAGGGTCAGTCATCTGTTGTATTCTTTCAAAACAAAAAAGGAGTTTGCCGAAATGGGGCTTCAATCACTCCAGTTAATGCTCGGAAAGTCAGTGGGAAATGAGTTTTATCGAGAAGCGCTGGATAAAATGAAAAATACACTCTCTTTTAACGATATTATCAACGAATACAGTACGAATCCCAAAATCCGCAAAACGGTGAAGCAAAAGTTGAAGGCCGGAGAAATCAGTGAATTGACAAAACTGGCTCAAGGGGTAGCCAGCTCGATGGAAACATGGACAAAAAATATCGTGATGTTCACCATCGACCTGCCGAACGATGTTGCGCAGATTTTAATCAACGCTTTTAAGGATGCTCCAGTCGACACTGCCGAACCTCAAATGGAGGACCTTTTAATACAGTTATATTCAAAGATGAACAATGTAACGATTACCGAATAAAGGAAAGGGCTATCATGTATCCGACGATTGAGGACATCGAGCGAGCCATACAGTGGGGAATCAAACGGAATGATTTTTATGCCTATGTTTTATCCTGTCTGGACCGGACAATTGATGAAGAGGCAGAATCCCCCTGTTTTGTGAGATTGGATACGAATAAACCGTCCTGGACGCTGGTTGTCAATCCACATTTATTTAAGAGATTGGCGTATGCTTCTCCCGGATTTGGCAGAGAAAAGTTGTTATATGCCATCCTGTTACACGAATTCTTTCATCTTGCCCGCGACCATTTTGAAAGAAGTGAAGAATATAAAGTGGATTATAGCATGCACGATATTAATATCGCGGCAGACTTAGCCATTAACTGCACCATGCCATATTCAGCGCAACTCAGAGAAACAGGTGGCCTGTTTCCCGATCAGTTCGGTTTCCCGGAGGGGTTGTCCATGGAAGAGTATCTTAAAAAAATAAAAGAGAACACGGAACGAAACGGACAAATCCCCTATGATAAAAAAGGGATCCCGGAAGACGATAGGGATAATAAAAAGAAAGAAAGAAAAAAGCCTTACATAAAACCAAAACGTCAAAAATCCGAATTACAGAAGCATCCCGACGTTGCGATAACAATGAAAGAGATTGAACAAATCGAGAATGCCGGTTCTCCCTTAAAGCAAGGATCGGATAAAGAAAAGTCCAACATTCCCTTCAAAAACATTCCTACGATGGCAACAGGCGCGTTGAAAACAGATTTGAAGAAGATGATCGAGAATTTGAAGAAATTTGGCTTGGATATTGAAAACAGCAGAGACAGAAATTTCGGTATAGGCTCTGGTGGATTTGGCTGGCTTATCGACTGGATCTTCAAAGAAGCCAAGATTTCCTGGAAAAAACTGCTGAAAAATTCGCTTTTTGGAAACACACGCTCCAGAGAGTGGTACCGATCTTTTCGGAGAACACATCCAAGAAGTGATTCGGGAATCCTCTTAAAGGGCAAGTATCCGTATAAAACAGAAAAAGTCCTCGTTCTACTGGACACGTCGGGCTCCATGGGGCAGGAAGACTATCAGCAATTCTTCGGTATTCTCAATTCGCTCAAAAAAGATGGCATCGAAGCCTTCGTTTCTCAGTGGGACTACGGAAAACTACATATGGAACCAACCCCTCTCGCCACCTACTTGCGGCATTATTACGCCCAAATCACCGGTGGCGGCGGAACGGATATGTCAGCAGGGGTTTCCTATGTACACGAGCATTATCCGGATTTTCAAAGAGTCATCGTGGTCACCGATGGCGGAACACCGTATTTCACCGAAGACAACCCCTCCCCTGTTCCGGTTATATGGCTGATCACTGAAGATTACGCTGACCTTGAAAATGCAGACGGGACGGTTATTTACCTGAAATAAAACAGGAACAGACCTTCATTTTATCAGAGTGTTTTCCGCAGGCCCTTATTAAGTTTGAACAGTTATTCATTTTGATCTTGCGAGTCTAAACCCGATTTTTTCACTTTCTGCTTTTTGTAAAAAATATTCCCTGATGGGTATCCGTGAATAAATCGCTCCATTTTTGTAACTGCCACCCCGTATAACCCGTTTCAGTTCACGTTCTTGATCGGTTTGTTTTAATTTGGTGTTGACCGGATTTGTTTCTTTTGAATCATCATAGGTTCTGAAAAAGTCATGGCACCATTCCCAAACATTTCCGCTTAGGTCGTAAATTTGTAAATCATTCGGCTCTTTTACCCCGACTTTATGCGGTTTTATTTCAGAATTAGCATCAAACCAGGCAACTTCAAAGATATTATTTGAACCGGCGTAGGTATAATCCATTTTAGCGTGAAGGCCCCCTCGAGCTGCAAATTCCCATTCAGCTTCTGTAGGAAGTCTATACCCCTTAACTTGGGTTATGTCAGATGTAGCTTGACCATTAACATCCAATAAATTCCCATAATTGTCATAAGCCTTGGGTAACTGATGGTATTCGCTCAACCAATTGCAGAATTTTACAGCTTCATTCCAGTTGATATTGATCACCGGATTCTTTCCGCGTCCAGAATTTGCATCTTTTGCCTTAGGTAATAGTAAAGCATCGCAATAACGATCGTATTCTTCAAATGTCACTTCATATTTTCCAATGAAATAATCGTAGTTTAAGGTTACTTCATGCACTGGAAGCGCTTTTCTTATTAATCTCGTAGTCGGATTGGTTTTTCCCATGGCAAAAGTCCCTCCCTTTACATAGACCATGACTGGCTTTTTGCTGATTGTATGAAGGGCTTCTACTCTCTCTTTTTCCGTTTCTTGGGTTTTACCGTTGGGGTGAAGCTTTAAAACCAAAATATTAAATGTATCATTCTCTCCCTCAAAATCTCCATTTAAAGAGCTGGTAATACCCGAGATGATTAAATCACCGTCACTTGTACTGTTTATCATTAAAGGATGATCGTAACCATCGCCTCCTATATGTTGTTTTCTGACAATTTCTCCGATTTTGTTCAGTTCAATGATCCAAAAATCCCATGACCCCAGATTTTTGTCAAATACCCCTTCTTTAGAATAGCTCATTGCGGCCAATGTATAATTGCCGTTCTGTGATATGGTTAAATCTCCTATTAAATCCCTGCTAGTCCCTCTCAGAGTTTTTTGCCACTGTATATTAAACTTTCCATCCATTTTCACGATCCAAATATCCTCTTGATATTGCTCGATGTTTTCTGATGTAAAGCCTCCCAGAAAAAAACCGCCGTCTTCAGTTTCCGCTAAGGAACTGATTCCTTGACCGTGGTTATTTCCATATGTTCTGCTTTGGATGATATGACCGGTTTGCTTATCCAGCATAAGCAACCACAGATGCACCTTTTCGTTTTGCTTATCTACAATATCTTTATCACTTGAATAGGTGTTGGCGAAGACGACAACTGTATTTTTCTTTTCGATGATTGCCACTCCTTCATCTTCTTTACTCCCACCGTATAGCCGGCTCCATTCTTTATTCCCGTTTTGATCGAGTTTGATTACAAAGCAATCGTCTTTTCCGTGATTCCCTCTAAAATCACGAGAGTTGGAATTCGATGCCCCTGTTATGATAAACCCTCCGTCTTCAGTCTGCTGGATTGATTCTACGATTTCTCTTCCTTTACCACCATATCTTTTTTCCCATTCCCAGTTAAAATCTGAATCTAATTGACCGATCCAGATATCATAGTTTCCTATCGAAGGAAAGTCTGAAAATGAAGAATTGGTCTGCCCCAAAAAAATATATCCCCCATTTTTTGCTTTGATTAAATCAACAAAGCAATCAGAGCCGGCCCCGCCAAACACCTTCTTCCATTGGATTTCACCATTTTTGTTCAGTTTGATTAATCCCCAATCTCTTTTGCCGGGTTTTTCCGACTGTACAAGTTCCGTCGACTCCAAAGTTGTTCCAAGAATTAAACTGCCATCGTCTAACTCTCTAATTACTTCAGCGCTATCATATTGTGTCCCGTCGATTATCTTTTTCCATTCGATTTGATAGTCTTTGCCATTATTCTCATCAGCAAAAAGAAACAATAGAAATGGGATAAACAACAAAACAACCATCAATCCAATTTTTTTCATCATTTTGAATCCCCTTTTTTCTTCAACTCAAACTCTTTATCGATAAAGATCATCAATTCATCCCGGTACGCTTCAGAATCCAGATCAATTTCAATGGTCTCATTCTCATAGCCTTCTTTTATTATTTCAATCAGACACAGATTGTCTTCAATGATTTCGGAATCTTTATAAACAAAGTAATCAATTGGCGTCCGGCCGATGAGTTGACCGTTGAAATAGACTTCGGCCCCCTTCGGAATGGTTTCAATAGAGATCTCAATGCTTTCTCTGGCAGAACAGAAGGATATATAGGAATCTTTAGCTATTTTATAGTTTTCAGTTGTGATTTTTTCAAAAGCGACCCACTCCGATTCAAACAGAGACGCGTTCTCCCCTTCAAACACCTTCTCCTCTGCCAGCATTTCAAAAAGCGCATCGTAATCCGATGTCCCGTTAAAGGTCTTTTGAAACCGTTGATCCCCCATTTTAAACCTAACCACAAAATCATACAACTCGGGGACATCATAGACATCCGTCGCTGTTTGAAGTGTTAAAACCCCGTTTTCATCAGCTGTTCCTTCAAAGAAAAGGCGCTCATCGTGGGTGAGCAGGTCAACGCAAAATACCTTCACGTCCACGTTCTCAATTCCCTCCTCCCGATAGTCGAACAGCTTTATATCAACGGCAAATGATGCAGAGCTGATATCCGTCATGACCCGTGGGTCTTCACTTGCCGAAAAGGGAGTTCCTACAAAAACAAAAAGGAAGAAAACAACAAAGATTTTCTTCAACACAGCATTCCTAAACATATTATCACCTTGCCTTGTTCTCTTTTAAACCGGAAAAACAGGGCGATTGATTCGCCCTGATATAATCATACGCTATTCGAAACCCGACACTTCAATCCATCAGTTCAACATTCTTCCAACCAGGTCTCAATATTTTCCCTCCTGAATTTTTTTATTATCCTATCGTTGTACAAATGACAATAAAGATTTCCGCAGGTAATTAGACATTGGAGGGAAAAAATTGAACCTTTGTTCGTTTGAAGCTTTAAAGGCCTTAGTCTTTATAAAAAATTATCGACGAGATCGAGAAAACCATAAATGAATTGTAACATTCTCACGCTTTCTTCTCTTTTTATGAGAAGGGAAAATTGAACAATCAGATTCGTTTTGGTCAAAAGCAGTGCAATCAACATTGTACTGAGAGGAGGGGCTTTGATTTAATTTGCCGCGAAAACTTTAACGGTTCCGTCGTTTAACAGGTTGATGGTATAGGTTTTGTGCCTCCCGTAGCGTTCAACCGTTAGGATCAGGGTGGAGTTGACCGGAGCGCTGAGAACCAGATTTTGGAATTGGCCGGAATCGTAAATGTTTCGTGCGGGATTGTGATCAACGGTGATATGGATGCTGAAATTCCCATGCATCCCCAAAACTTTGACACCGTTGTCGCAGACGACCGGCTTTGACTGTTTCACCAACCGGGCATATTTGACAATATCTCCGGGTTTGAGAATCCCATAAGCCGGATAACCGTAAAATACATCCGTGATAACAACGCCGTCATAGGTGTTTTTTGCTCCGACACCCAGCCTTAACTGTGAAAAACCTATTCCGACTAAACCAACCATCAATACCAATGCAATGATTATCCTTTTTTTCATT
>Ga0102941_1001313_pt1 | contig 11628 bp, 9 predicted proteins | sample SalPonR2_C_D2_MG_FD_79281 | JGI IMG/M metagenome (GOLD analysis project Ga0102941, IMG submission 79281) | Salt pond soil microbial communities from South San Francisco under conditions of wetland restoration - Salt Pond MetaG R2_C_D2_MG | ecosystem: Environmental > Aquatic > Marine > Intertidal... | reverse complement strand
TTCTTTAATATTGACTTCTTCTTTTTGTAGAGTAGAAGCTATGGGGTTATATGTGCGGAGACTTCGACCAAACTGCCGCAAGTCACCTACAATACGAGATAGTAAAACTGGCATCACGAGCCTCCTAATAATAAGCGTCATAAAACTGGGAGTGGTTTTCTTTGAGGTTATCTTCTGCTTCTCTAACCATTTGCTCACCTTCTTGGACTTGCTGATCGGCATCCATTGTGAAGGGTACATCCTGAAGCTGAAATGAGCGCCTTGCCCGCCCAATCGCTTGCATAAAATGTCCTGCGATAAGCTTTATAAAATCAGGTTCTAAATTCCGCCCGTTTAGATGTCTAAACCCTGGCTTTTTAAATTCGCCTTCGCCTTCAACCTCTAACTCCTCCAACTCATGGTTGAACATACAAGTAACCTGGTAATTAGAGGATACTGCTACGGTAAGCACAGGTTTTTGATAAATAAAGGGTCGATGAGAAGGTATACTAAGCCCCCCCAAGGAGTTTGAAGAAAGTCTCTCTTGATTAAAAAGGTAAAGTGATCCTAAATTTCCAAAAGGAACCATATCGGTTATCTTCTCCGGGATACCTTCTCCTTCAGAGAAGCAGTATTCTCGCCTATAGGTAAAATCTAAAAAGCGAATCTCTTTGCGGGGGCAATAGGTGTTAAACGTGTAAAGAGCTTCCTCTACAACAAGAGGGAATAGTTCTACGGAGATCTCTAGATTCTCCCTTAAAGCGAATTGCCCTGTTTTTATAAGTATTCTTTTATAGAGATCGGACAAGTAAAGCATACGCACCACCGCTATTTCTTAGATTTATTCCCTTTTTTGTCGTTATTTTTGTCCTCAGACTTTGCACTTGAACTCGAACTGCCTTCTCCTTTTTCTTTTGGCGAGTTGCTACCTAGAGGCTTGGAGTTACCCCCTTCTTTTTTAGGTGTGTTATCTTCCGGCTTTTTACCTAGATCATCATCTTTAGCTAGTTCGATAAGTTTACTAGAAACTAATTGCTTTATTCGTTTGTGGTGTTGTCTTGCCACGGACTCGGGGACTTGAAATACCTCCCCTGCATCAATACGCTTAACGACTAGAAAGTACAAAAAAAGAGGTAGCTCGGTTATATTCTTATATGCAATCATAAGGTGTCTCCTATAAAAAAAGCCCGCCTTCCGGCAGGCTTAAAGTATGCAAATAAACAAGAAGTTAAATAGGTTCTTGAGCATCTTCAACTTTCAATTTAGCAATAAATCCAGGGACTACCACATCAAACGCTGACCATACCGCAGCAGCTTTTTGGCTGCTTAGAGGGTTGTTATAGCTTGGGATTGCTTCTGTAGTGATAAGGGGCATGAAAGGAGAATATACCGCAGCAGATTCAAAACCACCAACACCATTCCAGATACAGATAGCTTCATTTGTCGGCATAATGCTCGCTTCAGGACAACGAATAACTGTTACATTGTCTAGGGTTCCGAACACATGCGCCCCTAAATTATTTCCATCAGCTAACTTACGGAAGCCAGGAAGTGTAGCGATAACCTCACAAACCTTAAGCCCTGCGATAATTGTAGATACAGTACCTCTTTGGGTATTACCTACAAGTACACTCTCTACTGTAGAAAGTGCATCTTTGAAGCTAAGCTTGTGGTCGGCATAACTTACACCAGATTGAGGCTTCTTGTACCAAGTAGTCGTTGCTCCTGTAGCATTTACATATAGAGAGCGAATAGCGTGTCCACCAATCTCTTTATTGATTTCTACTACTAAGTCTTTCGTAAGCTCATTCTCATGAAGCATACCAAAACGTTTTTGCATTCCATAAGATTCAAGTACGCCCATTGTACCTGCTAGAGTGAATACTTCCGCTTGAACGGTTTTGGAATCGAAGTATGTACGGATACGAGGAAGCTCTGCGGCTTGCTCGTAGTTTTCTTGGTATGATACATGAACGGATGCACCATTAGCAGGGGCAGTATTGAAATTTAGGACAATAGCACCTGTTGTGTAGTTAACCGTTCCCGAAATTCCGTTACCCCAGATTCTTCCTAAATTAGGATCCGTAGAAGAAGCACCTACATCCATAGCCATAACAGCAGGATCGGAACTTAAACTAACTTTTACCGTTTGTGTTACAATAGGTGTTCTAGCAAGAGTTGCTGTAAAAGCAGTATCTGTACCATTCGCTGTTGCAATTTCTTCTTGCTCTAGGAAGTTTCCTGCATATTTTTGAGGAGTCTTTACACCGGTACGAGGATCTACTAAGTTCTGATTAGCAGTCATATTCCCTTTTGTAGTAACGGCTTTGATATTCTTGAAATAGATAATCCCTTGTTGCTCTTCAATAGGTTGTGTTGAAGTGATCAAAGGAAGTACGGATACACCTTGTACCGCTGTAATCACATCAAATGCGATATTAGGTAATTTACCTAAACTATTTACAGACCCTCCGGAAGATTCTCTGATTACTTTCATTGTATTCTCAAATTGCTCTAACTGCTTACCTAATGCATAGTAATCCATTTGGTCAAGCTTACCACCTCTCGCTTTGCGGAGAGGGGATTTCTCTAATGCATCCATCTGATCTCGGTAAGTCTCATGCAGTCTTGCGGTAACGTCTTTTAGTTTATCTACATTTTTTGCCATGTTTGCTCTCCTTATCTACTAAATTTTTCCATAATCGTGATGATGCGGGGTTTATCAAAAGGGGAAGACTCGGATACATTCTTTCGAGTTTCACCGCCTTTCTTTAGATATCTCTGATGGCTTTCTTCAAAAGGGTTATCCTCAAAAGAGTCATCTTCAAAATCATCCTCAGTATCGTTGTCGTACTCGTCTTCGTAGTAGTACTCTTGAGATTCAAGGACTTTAGTAGCCTTTCTCATTGCAGCCGTTGCCAGCTCTAGAGCCTCTTGAATTTCTGAGGGAGAGCCAAATTCCTCGAAGAATTGTGAAGATCGTTCAAGAGCTTCCTCCGCCACATCAAACGAGCCATTTCTCGCAATAAAATCCTCTACTCGGGAGAAGACCTCTGCTATCTCATCAGAGGTTCCTAGCTCTTCGTGGAGAAGGTCTTCTTCTACTTTTTTTGCTTCAGCTTCTAAAAGTCCTTCTTCGGCTCGTAGTAATACTTCTTCTAGCTCCTCAGGAGTTCCTAGAGCTTGATACCTTTCTAATAAGTTACCTTCGTTAAGATCTGTATCTTCAGGGATTAGATCTTCGTTGGTATTATTAGTGGTATTTGAAGTAGATATAGGTTTCTTCTTCATATCATTACCTCTCTTTAAATACTCTCTAATTTCTTGATAAGATTTTGCCTTTTTGTTTAAAGACTCTTGTAAAGAAGGACTTGCTTCTTTAAACCCCGGAGACAAAACGATATCGAAAGTTTCCAGGCAGTAGGTATCCGGATTCACTCTAGGAAGACCTTTATGTGTCCCAGCAAAATCACCTCTTGCTCGGGAAGACACAAATATTTTAGAACCCGCACGAACTACCGTATTCAAAATATTGCCTGCAGGTGTATTCAAGATAAGGGCTTCGCCTATTCCAGTTTTGGGGTCGAGCTTTATAACGATATGAGAAAACTTCCCCTGTAAGAAAGCATCATCATCGATCTCTTGATTATGGGAGATCGTGCCAAACATCCTTCTGTCTCGAATCCGTTCTAGCACGGATTCGTTAGATAACACCCTTTCCCAAAGCTCGGAAGGGTAAAAGCGCTCGTTACGAGATTTACCGTTAGGTACAAAGAAAGTTCCCTTAATTTTACCAATTACGTATTTCCCATCAACGTCGGAAGAAGCCTCGCATACCTTAAAATGGGATTCGAATAATCCCGTTATGTGATTTGCCATTGAAATTCCTCGCTCGATGATTTCATGATCAACAGGAGGAAAATGTTAATTTGTGAGTGGTGTTTAAATAAGCTCTTGAGGGGAGAGAAAGATTTTATTTTTTCTATAAAATTCGCCGGTTTCTAAATCAATAAAAGAGAAAATCGCATGTTCTTTTTGGTAGCGCATATACATTCCAAGATCACTAGCGGATATAGTATTTCCGGGGTAGAGTATTAGATTCGGGATTTTACGAAACTTAGAGAGGCGCTTAAATCTCTGAAGCTTGGAATCCGTTAAAGTAACACGACCCCCTTCACCAAAGAACTCAAAATCCGAGATATAAACGATCCCGGTTATATCAAACAAAGGGTATTGATCGAGGAGTTTATTTAGTCGTCTATACGCAGGAACCAATGAGGAGCCTGAAACGGTATTGTTTAAAATCTTATCCACAGCAAGGCTTATCTGCCGAGAGGGAAGGGGGCGCATAGTGCCGTGCCCGTCCAGATCAAGAAGCATAAAGTCCCGCACGATATCTTTTCTTCTTAAAATACCCACTAAAGTTTTCAGTACGATCTTGATCGTATCGTAATAGGGAGTCATCGAGGGTGATGTGTCTAAGATTATAAGAAGAGAACTATGCCTTTTCACAGAAACTTCGGTGCTCTTTCCAAGCAAGCCCTGGACTCGCCGGGAAGGGAGGTTAGGGTTCCAGGTATCGATATCTTCTTCTTTATTAGAAATAGCAGCTACCCAACGCAGGATATTGCGAAAAAAGTTTTTGTTTGTGGATAGTTCTTTTAGCAAATTGCCTGCCAGAGGAAGAGTAGAGGAGCCCAGTCCTTGATTCCGCCCGCCTAGATCGAAGGAATCGGGCTCATCACCTCCCCCGAGGATCTCATCTTTTGCCTTTTCTAGGGTACCACTCGCTTTAATTTTTTCTAGTACATCATCTAGGGCTTTCTCGCTGGCTTTACTCCCCCCGAGTGGCTTCGCTACATCCTTCCACTTTTCGGGGGGTTTGGACGCTTGTTTACTCGGCGCACTATCCCTTCCATCCGATGCAGTATCTACGTTAGAGGCTGAAGGTTGTTCATCTCCTTGGTTATTTGGATCCTCGGAGGGAGTTTGATCAGGATCTTCAGAACCGGGAGAAGAGGGGCTATCTAGATCCGGGGAATCAGTACCAGGAGATTCGGAATCTGAACCTCCATCAGGTACCTCCCTACCCTGCTCAGAGGGTGGCTCTTCAGGAGGGAAGGGGTTGCCCGAAGGGGGAGGGTTTGCAGAACTATCAGAATCGGAAGGCTCCTCGTTGTGCTGTGGGTCATTCTCTTTACTAGAGTCATCACCCATACCGGTGTCTTGTTGCATCTGCTGAAGTTTATCTCTAAGCTCTTCGACTTTCTCTTTATCGCTTTCCTGCCTCACTTGCTCATAGAGAAGAAGCATAATCTGCTGTGCGGTATGCATGTTAAGAGAACCGATAGGAAATTTTACAAATTCAGGGGATTGATCATTGGCAATAGGTGTAAAGGTATCCTCCCAAATAAGATTAAACGACCCCTTAACATCATCTCCTGTTCTTTGGGGGGTATAAAGTGCGACGGATAAGACTTTATTCGTATGAGGATCGCCCATGGCCACCGAAGATACCCCTCTATCTAAGAGGTTATTCATCGTCTGATTAATAGTGTACTCTTCAAACTGTACGATTAGACTTTGGAGATACCGGTGGTACTGCTTATTAGATATAAGATCTCCTTGGGGGTTTATCCCTTCAAGGATGGCAATCATAGCACCAGGCTCCGAATGACCTAAGCGGTAGTGTAGAAGTTCATGCCCGATAACATATGAAATTGTAGAGAGCGCATTAGCTTTTTCAAAGTTACCGTACCCGATAAAGCGTTGGCAATAATCAGTAAAGATAGCAGTAAACAAAAATTTAGGATTATACCCTAAGCGGAACTGATCCTTCTTAGATCGTTCCATAAAAAGGGTAGGGCATGTTTTTGCATCAAGGGCCTGAACATTACGTACTTGATTAAGGTCTTTGTTGAATGAAGTGTAAAGCTCTATTTTATCTGTAGTAAATCTCGACAGATTGGTAAGGAACTGCGTGATTATCGATAAATCTCGCCGAGTAAGTAAAATCTCCACGTCAGGGAAAAGCTTGTCTTGCAGCTCCTCTATTTTCTTGTAAAGAGTATAGCGCTCCTGCACCACATCATTTCCGGGTAATCCCAACTGCTCCCGAAAAACCCCGGATACGTAGTTATTAAAGAGGTTCATACTTCCTGTTGTAGATAATGTAGGCTCAAAATCCGGTATTCTAAACTCTATTGTTAAGGGGCGAGTAATGGTGTGGGAGAAAGTGTTAGTAGGAGGTACGTCGGAGACGACCCCTACTAACGCATTACGTATTTCTGCTTCAAATTTCTTAATAGCAGAGTCCACAGAATTTAAAGAAAAAGAAGTCATAGAAGCTCCTATAAATCAAACAAACGCACAGTTTTACCTAGTAGCGCTTGGAATTGTTCTGGTTTCACTTGTATTTCCGGATGGGAGCTTGCGGAAACCTGTACCCTTCGTATATCCGATGATGCCGAGTTTGACTCTCCATGGAAAGGGAGGAGCCAATCCTGAGTCACCCCAGAGAGTAAATTCGAGATAATACTCTTTTTTGGGGACACAGGTAAGCTTATCTGTAAACCTAGTTGAGGGAACTTACCAAAAACTCTAAGCTGTTGCCTATAATACGCAAACTCATCAATGGGGCGGAGTAACCCCCCAGCTTCGAGGACAGCTAAGTAGAGCTGTAAACCAGCGAGATTCCCATATGCATAAAAAAGTGTAATATAACAAGCCTGCTTATCGAGGGAGTCTATTAATTTCTTTTTCTCTTCGGGGGACTTTACCTCGGATACTTTGCTGTAAAGATCTTTAAGAGTATCGATATAAAAAAAGATCATAAGAGAGGCAACTTCTATTCTCTGCCCTTCCTGAGTTGCAATGTATTCTCGATATCTTGCCTCAATATCTTTTGCTTTCCCGTAAAGTTTCCGGGGGAGCGATTTTGAAGCAACACGAACGCCTAAAAACATACTACAGGTTTTTAGGAGGTTATAGTTCCTAAAAATTACAGAGATATTCCACCGAATAGAGCCGAAATTTGCACTTAAAAGGTTAAGAAACGGAGAGCCTATGTTTTGGAGTTCTGAGGGGATCTGATAGATCCCGATACCGGACTTGGCTAGACGAGTAAGTGCCGGAGTATCTCCGCTCATACTTAAATTAAATAGTAATCCATCTGTGATCATCATTAGCTCCTAAAAATTTTATTTACACCATTTATGAAATACCGCCGAAAAACTTGAGAATAGACTGCCTGCATATCTACTAATGCCGTATCATCGGAAGCAGTAATGTTCTTAAGTTTTGCAATTTCCTCGCTATCGATATCACTATTAATATCACCTTGTGTAATATGTGTCATGAGATTATACCCGGAAAGCATCGAGCGATCTTTTGCGGGAATTTTTGAAGCCGAAAGGGCTAATTGATCGGTTTCAGATATAAGTGGCTTTTTATTTTCTGAAAGTAGGCTTACATTTTGGATATTAATAGTAAGAGAACCTAGGGGAGTCTCTAAGTAAAACAAAAGGTTACATAGATTGTCCTCGGCACTTGCTTCCTTCAATTGCCAGGCATCCTTGAATAAGTAGCTTTTTATCGAAAGAGGGGTTTCCTCGTCGGATACGTCTCTATCGGAAGTATGCTCCCAATCATCTGTACCACTTTGGAGTTCATCAAAGAAGCTTGCGTATTCAGCATCCGCTAAAGAGGAGTCAAGATCTCCGGCAACATAAACTTGAATATTTCGATAATTCACAAAGCGACGTAATCCCGCAGTAGATACCCCTACGGACACCTTCTCGATATGTTCTACACTCTCTCCGACTTTTTGCACTTTCTGCATAAAGTCTCTACGTCCATCAAGGGTCATAGGATCTAGAATAACAAGTCCTGCGATATCTTCCTCGATGGCGGAAACTGCTGTTTCTGTATTCCCAAAAAACCCAGAAAAGAGAAGATCCCGAGCAATACTATCATCAACGCTGTTGATAGCACTCATTACGGATGCTTCTATTAACCCACCCGAGAGGTTAGATGCATCATAAGTAACTGACAGAGGGTATAAAATCTCATTTTTTAACTTATCTCGGTAGTTTACAAGTATGTTATGAATGAATAGTCCCGACGCTGGGTTATTCACTCCAAGCTGGCTATCATTATAAATACTCACAGCGGAGGTCAGACGAGAAGTCGGCACTAATTCTTCCCGTTCCTCCAACGCTGTAGTAACGAGTGTATAGAACAGATCTTTAAAATCCCTATCCTCTCGGGTTCTTTTTTTCTCAAAAAAGTATTGGATAGCCCGAGCTTGCTCTTCAACGTCTTCGGAGAAAATATCATTCTCTGCAGCATCTATGTGAAGCTGTGCATATGAGTACTTCGATAAGTACTCTTTTATCGCAGGCTCTACTCGCTCTAGAGCATCAGGGCTTAGCGTGTCGGCAATCGAAATAAAGAGTTTATCATAGATATTGGACTCTACTCCTGCAATAAGAAGGGCGATATCTGAAACATCCTGGGAACCCTCTGCTAAGCGCTGAAGGAGAGTTTGAGAGAGTTCTCTAGTCGATGTGTCAAGAGGGACATTGAGTTTTGTAGCGTAGCTCTCATATTCTTGGGGGATAACTACGTAGAAGTCATTTTTATTAAAAACATATTTCTCATTAGCAAGGATGCTTATAAGCTCTTCTCGTGTATGCTTCCTAGTAGGATCTAGGTAAGCAAACACAGGCTTACCTGCATTGATAATCTCCTCTTCGATCATATCAATTTCCCGCATAGTGAATAACTTAGTCTCAACCATTGTACCCATGTTGGAGGCTTCTGTATTCAGCATATTTTTAAACCATTCAGGGTCTTCTTCAATAACAGGTGATAGTACTTCGTAAGCGATAGGCTTTTTACGCTGGAGGTACTGTAAAAAAGACGCGATCATCGGATCGGTTACTTCATCGATAAAGAGGCTTGCTGTTCGATGGAGGGTTGCAGTATCAATATCTTTAGCTCCTGAAAACTCCCCCATCTCGCTCCAGTTACCTGCGATGACAATATTTACATCAATCCCCGTAAGGTCGACGCCTTTAAATCTCTTTTCTGAAATCGCTTCAAATACTGCAGACTGCACAATAGGAGAGCAGCGATTAACCTCGTCGAAAATGAGCGTAATAGGTTTCCCTTTCTTCTTTGCTTTTTCGACAAGTTTGAGCACTTCAATATGAGGGTCAAAATAAGTAGCATACTCTGATACATTATTTTTTCGAGCAACCTCTTTATACCGCTCTAGGATAGATGAGTCCGCACCTTCAAAGGTACGATTGATAAAGTTATCAGGGCGGGGGTACCCACCAATAGATGTTTTCTCCTCGGTAGAAAGGGTAATCTCGTAGGGTATAGTATCTCTACTTTCTGTAACCTGGGAGATAGTTGCAGATTTCGCAACACCTGATTTACCAAAAAGTCCTACGGGTATACCTGCCTCCATACCGTGCGTTAGCTGGGTCTCTAGCTCATTACCGGAAGGTTGGGTTTCTACTTCAATGTTTTTTATTTCCTGTAGCCAGTCAACGAGAATGTCCGCAGCGTTGCCACCTAAAGTTCCCACGAAAAGTTGTTTCTGGAGATTTCCATACTTAGATATTACTATCTCTATTTTGTTGAGATATTTTACGGTATCCTCCCAACCCCGAAAGGTAGGAAACTTACCCTTATCGTCGACGAGTTCGGGATCGTACAGAAGTCTTTTTCCCGATGGTGTCTTGAATTGGAAAGCCATATCCAGGGCTTCGTTCGCAAGGTCATTAGTTGCAGTACTCTTTAAGAACTCATAAGCATTGCGTACCACAGCGGTATCATCCCCTGAAACAGGGAGCCACTTCATACGAGCAGAGGATGCAATATCATCCATCTCCGTTACTAGATATTGGATACCCTCTAAGCTCTCAGAGTTATCATTAATTGCTACAATTTTTACGGCAAGGGAGTACATACGGTTCCCCAACTTCCCTGAGTTGATAAAACCAAGCATCGCATTGAGGATAGATTTATCGGCCCGGTTTAACTCGTCAAGGAAGATAACCGGGGTTTTTGCGTAATATTTAAATTTTGCGTACTCTTCGGGATTCTCTGTTTCCAGGTTGGGATTTTGTTCAAGGAACTCTCGGCAGGATTTTACAAAGTCATCGCTATTGACAATAAGTTGCATTGCAGGGGAATCCGACCACACATTAACGCCCCCTAGCTGGGAAGGGATGGCAAACCCTTGGGTATCGTTTTTATCAAGGAATCCAATCTTAAGGCTTGCTACCCGGAAACCCCACTCCCCAGAAGCGGTAGCTTCTTTATCTACTTCTAATACTACGCTACGAACAAGGGCAGACTTAGAAACCCCGGAATGTCCGTAGAGCCCATAAGCTTTTCGAGGTTGTTGCTCTCCGTATGATTTTATAAAGTTTGCTAAAAGGAGCTGAATCTCTGATTTAGCTTCCACTAAGTCCTCACTTTCTGTAAGAGCGAAATCCTCCTCCATATCAGGGATGGGAGGTTCTTCTACAGCAAGAATCCGAGACTCTCCGTAAATAGCTTGCATTCTATTAGCAGCTGCTTCCCTAGACTCATAGGTAAGAAGTTCAAACTTCTCCGAAGGAGGGGCGCTCTGTAAATAAATGCAGTGAGCAATATATTCTTTCACTCCAACTGCATGGATAAAATACTCCCCTCCAAAGTAACCTATTTGAGGCTTTTGAGGAAGGACAGGAGCATCTTCGGGATATTCTTTAAAGTTATTCAAAAGATCTTTGGGGCTACCTAATGAAAAATCAATACTACCTACTTCAGTAACTTTTGCATACGCAAGGTAAGGGTCTATCTTAAACATTTTCTCCCCTTTCTTTGTATTGTTTTGCGTTAATATAATCGGAGAAGACCATTGTATTCACCCCTGGGGCTGTAACGATGTAGGCAATATCGGAAACGAGTATTTTTTGATAATTAGTGCCTACTTGGAACTTAATACGTATAAGAATAAATTTCTCCATGGGTAGGTCTCGATACACTACTCTCCCTGGATCACAGTTATAGCTTTTACAAAACTCTCTAATGTCTTGGGCGGGAAGTTTATTCACGCCCAAAGAGAGGCTTTTATATAGATTTTCCATAAAAACTCCTAAGAAAAAATCCCTTAAAAAAAGGGATTTTGGTGACTCTTCGTTGGGAAGATGTGAAATTGTCGTAAAGTGAGCAGTTAGTCTTCGGGATCGACCACACCGAAGGCATCAAATACCCCGGCGACGCCCTCGGGTAACTCCTCCGTGTCCTCCTCATCTAAGGGGCTACTTGAAGAGCTATCGGAAAAACCAAAAGCACTATAAATACCTGAAAGATTCCTTTCTCTATTTTCATCGATCGCCTCTTGCTCTTCTATAGTCTTTTGTTTTTTTATGTATTTGTCCTCATCGATGGGGGTTTTTACTTTCTCTTTTGTATCCTGTTTTAAGTACTTACTTTCCTCTTGTTGGATCGTTTGGAGTTTTTGCAGTAGCTTTCCGGCTCGGGTTCCCATAATTAAACCTCCTTGATTTTTCTTTTAGTGTAAGGGAGGTAGAGGTAATTTTCAATCAGTTAGGAGTAAAAATTCACGAAAATCTTCACTGAACA
>Ga0102941_1001308_pt1 | contig 11639 bp, 12 predicted proteins | sample SalPonR2_C_D2_MG_FD_79281 | JGI IMG/M metagenome (GOLD analysis project Ga0102941, IMG submission 79281) | Salt pond soil microbial communities from South San Francisco under conditions of wetland restoration - Salt Pond MetaG R2_C_D2_MG | ecosystem: Environmental > Aquatic > Marine > Intertidal... | reverse complement strand
GGCGGGGCGCAAGGCGCCATCGGGTGGTGGATGGTCTCTTCGGGGCTGGCGCCGGGCATGCTGGATGTGGCGTCCTACCGGTTGGCCACGCATCTGGGGCTGGCCTTTCTGATCCTGGCGCTGATCGCCTGGTTCGTGATGTCGCTTGGCCGGGAGGAGGCCGCCTTGATGCAGGCGCGCCGAGACGGCGACCGCAAGCTCAAGGGGATGGCCACGGGTCTGTTGCACCTGACATTCCTGCAGATCCTTGTGGGAGCCCTGGTGGCGGGGATCGACGCCGGGCGCGGGTATATCGACTGGCCGCTGATGGCCGGGGGATTCACGCCGCCCAACATGTGGGTGCTGGAGCCCGCCTGGCGCAACCTGTTCGAGAATGACGGCACCGTGCAGTTCATTCACCGGATGATCGGCTATGTCCTGTTCGCCTTCGGGGTCGGCGCCTGGGTCGTGGCCCGGCGGTCGGCGCGTCTTGCGACCCGGCGGGCCTTTGACTGGATGGCCGTGATGATGTTCGGACAGATCGTTCTGGGAATCGTGACGGTTATGCATTCGTCGCCCTGGTATATCGCGATCTGGCACCAGTTGGGCGCAGTGGCGTTGATCACCTTGATCCTGCGCGCGCGATTCTTGTCGATCTATCCGCTTCCCCAATCCGTGAAGGCTCAATCATGACGGCGTTATCCGACCTGCTGGCGTTCCAGCGCGAGACCCAGGCCCTGTCGCAGGTGATGATGCGCCTTGGCTGGGATCAGGAGACCATGATGCCACGCGGATCGGCCATGCAGCGCGGCGAGGAAATGGCCGCGCTGGAGGGGGTGTTGCATGCGCGGCGCACGGATCCCCGTGTGGGCGAGTGGCTGGCCGCGGCCATGCCCGAAACCGAGGCCGATCATGCCCATATCCGACTGATCGGGCGCAGCTACGCGCGGGCGCAGAAAATCCCGGCGCGCCTGGCATCCGAGATCGCGCGCGTGACATCGGTGTCGCAAGGCGTCTGGGCCGAGGCGCGCAAGGCCGAGGATGCTGCGGGCTTCTTGCCGACGCTGTCGCAGGTGATCGCGTTGCGGCGCGAAGAGGCCACGGCGCTGGCCGATGGGGGAGACCCCTATGACGCGCTGCTGGAAGATTATGAGCCCGGTATCACCGGCGCTGAAATTGCCGCGGTGTTCGACCGGATGCGCCCCCGGCTCGTGGCGTTGCGCGAACGGGTCCTGGCGGGCCCGCCCGGCCCGAAGATGACCGGCCATTTCCCGAGGGCCGAACAGCTGGCGCTGGCCGAAGACCTGGCGCGCGCCTTTGGCTATGACATGACGCGCGGTCGGATCGATCTGGCCGTGCATCCGTTTTCATCGGGATCGGGCGATGATGTCCGGATCACGACCCGGGTCGACGAGACCGACCCCCTCGGGGCGCTCTACTCGACGATCCACGAGGTCGGCCACGCCTGCTACGAGCTGAACGTTTCGCCGGATTATGGCCTTAGCGTTCTGGGGCAGGGCGTGTCGATGGGCGTGCATGAAAGCCAGAGCCGGATCTACGAGAACCAGTTGGCCCGCTCACCTGCATTTTGCGAGTGGCTGTACGGGCGCATGGTCGATCGGTTCGGGGCGCTGTCGGTCAATGGGCCCGAGGATTTTGCCCGTGCCATCAATCACGTGGCGTCGGGCTATATCCGGACCGAGGCCGACGAGGTGCATTACAACCTGCATATCATGCTGCGCTTTGACCTGGAACGGGCGGTCATCAAGGGCGATCTTGCCGTGTCTGATCTGGAAGCGGCCTGGAACGACAGGTTCGAGGCGGATTTCGGAGTGGCCGTGGACAGGCCGTCGAACGGGCTCATGCAAGATGTGCACTGGCCCGTCGGGCTGATGGGATATTTCCCGACCTACAGCCTTGGCAATGTCTATGCCGGTTGCCTGCACGAGGCCTTGCGGCGGGATCTGCCGGGGTTGGATGACCAGTTGGCTGCAGGGGATCTGACGGCGGCCACCGGATGGCTGAAGGACAAGGTCCAGACCCATGGCGGCCTGCGCGACCCGCAAGACACGATCCGCCACGCGACCGGGGCCGCGATCAGCGAAGCGCCGCTGCTGGAGTATCTCGATGCCAAGTTCGGAGCGCTGTATCCCGCCTGATGCGCGCCAAGACGCCGGTCAGCTGTCTTGCGACCAACCGGGGCTGCGTTTTTCCAGAAAGGCTTCGATACCCTCGTTCGTGTCGGTGTCGAGCATGTTCTCGACCATGACCGCGCCAGTCAGCTCGTAGGCCTGGTCGAGCGGCAGGGGCAGTTGATCGTAGAAGGCCCGTTTGCCGATCCGAACGGCGGAGCCGAGCTTGCCGGCGATATGATCGGCCAGTGCGTGCGTTGCCGCCTCAAGCTCGTGGGCAGGCACCACGCGGTTGACCAGCCCGATGTCACGCGCGCGCGCGGCGGTGATGAATTCGCCCGTCACCAGCATCTCGAACACCTGCTTGCGCGGCGCGTTGCGCGACAGCGCAACCATGGGGGTCGAGCAAAACAGCCCGATATTGACGCCATTCACGCCAAAGCGGCAATCCTCGGCGGCGACAGCGAGATCGCACGAGGCCACCAGTTGGCACCCTGCGGCCGTCGCGATTCCATGGGTCTGGGCAATGACCGGTTGGGGCAGCCTGGGGATCATCTGCATCATGGCCGAACACCGATCGAACAGATCCCCGATCGCCGCAGCGCCGCCATCGGCGGCCTGCCGCTTGGCCTGCATTTCCTTCAGGTCGTGGCCGGCGCAAAACGCCTTGCCCATGCCGGACAGAACAACCACGCGTTGCGTGCGCGACTGCATCAGATCAGTGAACTGCGCGCTCAGCGCGGCCAGCATCGCATCGGACAACGCGTTGAGCCGACCCGGTGCGTTCATCGTCAGATGGGTGACAGAACCGCGATCTTCGCGGATCACGAGGTCTTCGGTCATGGTCATCGCTGGTTCTCCCGGTTAGGTTCAGCCCCGCAACACGCGCCGAACGGTGCCAGTCTATAACGGCTTGGCCGCGGCAGGGAAGGGAGGGCCATGATGCCGGTAGTAATGGACATAGCAGCGCTGCATGCGTTTCTGGCGGAGGCTTTCCCCCAGGTTGCCGATGATTTCGTCGTCGAAGACGTGGCCGAAAACGCCATACGGGTCCGCATGCGGGTGGGTGAACGCCACCTCAGGCCCGGGGGCACGATATCGGGACCGTCGATGTTCAGCCTGGCGGACGTCTCGGTATACCTGGGCATTCTGGCAATGATCGGCCCAAAGGCACTGGCCGTGACCACCAGTTGCAGCATCGATTTCATGCGCAAACCGGCGGCTGCGACCGACCTGATCTGCGAGTGCCGCCTTTTGAAGCTTGGCCGGGTTCTGGCGGTGGGCGATTGCCTGATCTATTCGGAAGGCATGGCGGCACCTGTTGCGCGCGCCTCGATGACCTACTCGATCCCGCCCGAAGGTTGAGCCGTGTGTCAGGGTCGGCACGGGCGGCGGCTGATCCGACGCAAAATGGCTTGGGGTAAAATAATACCTCAAACATAAGACATTGTTTTTACACCACTTGTTCAGATTAACCCCCCTTGACGTGGCGCGGGAAATGGCTAAAACCACGCCATCCGGGAGGGGCATGTGCCCCTCTTTGTCATTCTGGCCGGGTGTTGGCGAAAGTTCGTCGACGCAAGCCCGCCCCCGAAAGGACCAAGAACATGAAAACCTTTTCTGCCACGCCGGCGGATATCGACAAGCAGTGGATCGTGATCGACGCCGAGGGCGTTGTTCTGGGCCGTCTCGCCTCGATCATCGCCATGCGGCTGCGCGGCAAGCACAAGCCGTCCTTCACACCGTCCATGGACATGGGTGACAACGTCATCGTCATCAACGCCGAAAAGGTGCAGGTGACCGGCGACAAGCGCAACAAGCCCAACTACTGGCACACCGGTTATCCGGGCGGGATCAAGTCGCGCACGACCGGCCAGATCCTGGAAGGCGCGTATCCCGAACGCGTGGTCATGCAGGCCGTCAAGCGCATGCTGCCCGGCGGCCCGCTGAGCCGCAAGCAGATGACCAACCTGCGCGTCTATGCCGGCACCGAGCACCCGCATGAGGCACAATCGCCCACCGTCCTGGACGTCAAGTCCATGAACCCCAAAAACACCCGGAGCGCATAACCCATGGCCGAGACTCTCACTTCGCTCGATGAGCTGAAAGGTGCCGTGGACGGGGCCGATGCGCCCGCCACCATGGCAATGGACACCACCCCGCGTGAACCCGTGCGCGACGCGCTTGGCCGCTCTTACGCGACCGGCAAGCGCAAGGACGCGGTCGCCCGCGTCTGGATCAAGCCAGGTTCCGGCAAGGTAATCGTGAATGGCAAGGACATGTCGGCGTATTTCGCCCGTCCGGTTCTGCAGATGATCCTGCGCCAGCCGTTCACCGTCGCTGGTGTTGACAATGAATTCGACGTGATGGCCACCGTGAAGGGTGGCGGTCTGTCGGGTCAGGCCGGTGCGGTCAAGCACGGCATCTCCAAGGCGCTGCAGCTGTATGAACCGTCCCTGCGGGGCGCGCTGAAGGCGGCAGGTTTCCTGACCCGCGACAGCCGCGTCGTGGAACGCAAGAAGTTCGGCCGCGCCAAGGCCCGCAAGAGCTTCCAGTTCTCTAAGCGCTGATACGATCTTCGGTTTCGCGATCAGGGCCGCCCTCGGGTGGCCCTTTTCTTTTGCAAACCGACGCGGGCCGCGCTTTTTCCGAAGGCGGACAAGGCGCTTGTCGCCTCGGGCCTCGCAATTCGCTTGCGGGGCGCATCGGAAATTAGCATCGTGACCACGGGACGCGAAAAGGATTGCGCACGACGTGAGTACCCGGTTCGGAAAGGCCATGCGGAGCGAGGCAGGCAAGGGGTTGAGCCTTGTATCGCCGACGCTGACATATGCGCTGCTGTTGCTGGCCGCACCCTTGCTGATGATCGTGGCCTTCAGTTTCTGGACGCAGAACTTTCTGACCATCGACCGCACCTTCACGCTGGATAACTACCGCGAGGCGCTGACCGATCCCCTGTACCGGGAACTGATGTTGCGATCCCTGAAAATCTCGGGGGCGGTGACCTTTTTCACGGTGCTTCTGGCGTTTCCCATTGCTTATTTCATCAGCTTTCATGTCCGCCCGGACCGCAAATCCCTGTGGCTGTTCCTGATCACCATTCCGTTCTGGACCAGCTACCTGATCCGCGTGTTTCTATGGTGCGTGATCCTGGCCTTTGACGGGCCGGTCAACGGCACCCTCATGGGGCTTGGCATCATCGACCAGCCTCTGGGGTGGATCTTGTACAACGCAAACGCGGTCATCATCACGCTGGCCCATGCCTTTGCGCCGTTCGCGATCTTGCCGATTTTCGTGAGCCTCGAGAAAATCGACCGGTCCTTGCTGGAGGCCGCGCGCGATCTGGGCGAAAGCCGGGCGATGACCTTTTTGCGGGTGACGCTGCCATTGGCGATGCCGGGGGTTCTGGCCGCGATCTTGATCGTTTTCATCCCGACGGTGGGCGATTACGTCACCCCGCGCCTGGTGGGCGGATCCGGGGGGACGATGATTTCCAACATGATCTACGCGCAGATCTTTGATCTCAACGACCGGCCCATGGGGGCCACCCTTGCGGTCTGCGCCATGGCATTGGTCGGCACCGTGGCGGTCGGTCTGATCGTGGTGACACGTCGCTGGACGGGGCCGCGAGGATGAACGGGCTGAGGGCATATGCGGTCGTCTATCTGGTGTTCTTGTACGCGCCGATCGTCTTGCTGCCGCTTTTCGCGTTCAACGACGGCACGATCATTGCGTTCCCCCTGCAGGGCTTTACCACGCGCTGGTTCGTCGACCTGTTCAACACGCCCGCATTGCACGAGGCGACGCTGAATTCGCTGATCATTGCCGTCAGTGTCGCGATCCTGTCGACGATCCTGGGCCTGTTCGCGGCGCGTGCGGCGTCGCGTTATTCCTTTCCGGGCAAGGGCGGGATCATCGGGTTCATCATGCTGCCGCTTGTCCTGCCCGAGGTTATCGTGGCGATCTCGCTGCTGCTGGTGCTGATGCAACTGGGGCTGGATACCGGAACCTGGTCGATCATCGCGGGCCACACGCTGATCTGCACGCCCTTCGCGATTGCCATCCTGCAGGGCAGTTTCGCCAATATGGACCGCAGCCTGGAAGAGGCCTCGGTCGATCTGGGGGAAACGCCGTGGTCCACCTTCCGACTGATCACGTTGCCATTGGTGATGCCGGGCATCGTCGCCTCGCTGTTGATCTGTTTCACGATATCGCTTGATGAATTCATCATCGCGTTTTTCCTGTCGGGCAACGAGCCGACCCTGCCGGTCTACCTGTGGGGCCAGTTGCGCTTTCCGGCGCGCCTGCCGGTTGTCATGGCGCTTGGCACGATCCTTGTGGTCTTGTCGGTCCTGTTGCTTGTCACAGCCGAGATGTTCCGCCGGCGCGGTTTGCGCCGGACCGGACAGAAGGACACCGGAGGGTTCTTGTGAGCCAGAAGCCAATCATCACGTTGGAAAGCGTGGAAAAGTATTATGGCGACTATCACGCCTTGCGCGGGATCACGGCCGATATCGGGCAGGGGGAATTCTTTTCCCTTCTGGGTCCGTCGGGTTGTGGCAAGACCACGCTCTTGCGCGCCATCGCCGGGTTCGAGGATATCTCGAGCGGGCGGATCATGCTGTCGGGGCAGGATATGGAAGGGGTGCCCCCCAACAACCGGCCCACCAACATGGTGTTCCAGTCCTACGCGATCTTTCCGCATCTCAGCGTATCCGAAAACGTCGGCTTTGGCCTTCGGAAATCGGGGATGAGCCGGGATGAAAAGCGCCGTGCCGTGGGTGAGGCGCTCGACATGGTCGGTTTGGGCGAATTCGGCGGCCGCGCGGCTCATGCGCTTTCGGGGGGGCAACGTCAGCGCGTGGCGCTGGCGCGCGCGCTGATCCTGAAACCCAAGGTCCTTTTGCTGGATGAGCCCCTGTCCGCACTTGACAAGAAAATGCGCGAGGTGATGCAGGTCGAACTGATCAAGCTGCAGCGCGAAGTTGGCATCACCTTCATCCTGGTCACCCACGATCAGGAAGAGGCGCTGGTCATGTCCGACCGGATCGCCGTGATGTTCGAAGGGGGCATTGCGCAACTCGACGATCCCGAGACGCTCTACCGCCGCCCAAAATCGCGGCGCGTGGCGGAATTCATCGGGATGATGAATTTCCTGCCTGCCCAAGCGACCGAGGGGCCCGATGGCGGCGCGTCGGTCGAGGTGGCGGGGCTTGGCCGGATGGACCTGCTGGCTGTCCAATGCCCAAGCGGTGTGCCCATAGGCAAGGCAGAGGTCGGTGTGCGCCCCGAAAGCCTGACTCTGCTATACGAAGGGCAGGGGGCCGAGGCGGGGCGGGCGGCCACGGGATCGGTGACCGAGGTCGTCTATTACGGAGACATGACCTATTACGATATCTTGCTCGATGGTGCACCAAGGCCGGTGCGGGTGTCGATGCGCAACATGCCGGGGCGGCGTGTTCTGGATATCGGCGAGGCGGTCAACCTGGCCTGGGATCCGCAGGCGATGGTGCTGTTCCCCTGAACCGGCCCGCGTGGCCGCGTGTCAGGCCTTGCGCACCAGATAGGCGGTCGTTTCGCCCATGTCGGTCGATCCAAGATAGCCGTGACCCTGTTCCGCGCAGAAATGGGGCACATCAACGGCCGCCATCACATCGGTCGCCAGCAGGCGCGCGACCTGGCCCGGCGCCATGTCTTGCAGCCGTTTGCGCAAGCGCAGAACGGGCAGGGGGCACAGCAAACCCTGTGCGTCGATCTCGATATCCCATTCCATGGCGCGGGGCATAGGCGTTGTGTTTTGTCCTGTCCACGCGAATGTGACAACGACCCCCCGTGACCTGGGCGAATTATCAAGCTAGGCAAAGGACATGTTCGGGATTGATCTTTTCGATGCGTCGCTCTTGCCGGCGATGCTGGTGGCGCTGACCGCCGGTGTGCTGAGTTTCCTCAGCCCCTGCGTCTTGCCTATTGTGCCGCCCTACCTGGCGTATATGGGCGGCATCACCATGGCCGATATCGACACCGAGGCGCATACCGCACGGAAAAAGGCGCTGCTGGCTGCGGTGTTCTTTGTCCTGGGATTGTCGACCGTGTTCGTGTTCCTCGGTTTCACGGCGTCGATCTTCGGGCAGTTCTTCTTGCAGAACCAGATCCTGCTGGCGCGCATATCAGGGGCCGTGATCATCGTCTTCGGGCTGCATTTCCTGGGCGTCATCACCATTCCGATCCTCAACCGGGAGGCGCGACTGGATGCGGGCGACCAGGGCGGATCGGCCTTTGGCGCCTATATTCTGGGTCTGGCCTTTGCCTTTGGCTGGACGCCGTGCATCGGCCCGCAACTGGGCGCGATCCTGTCCATCGCCGCCACCGAGGCAAGTGTACAACGCGGCACGACGCTCTTGGGGGTCTATGCGCTTGGCCTTGGGATCCCGTTCTTGCTGGCGGCCGCCTTCATCGACCGGGCGATGGGCGTGATGGCGCGGCTCAAACGTCACATGAAAACCATCGAACGGGCCATGGGCGTCTTGTTGGTGGGGGTCGGCGTGGCGCTGATGACGGGGGCGTTTTCCGCCTTTGCCTTCTGGCTGCTTGAAACCTTTCCGGCGCTTGGCCTTCTGGGCTGAAAAACACCTTAGCATGGCCTGATTTGCACGCTACTGTGCCGCAATGAGCAGCGACGGGACGCCTGAGACCCGACACGAGGTCAGACATCGCCGGGTGATGTACATCCCCGGCTATGATCCTGTTCCGCCACGCAAATACCGCGAACGCTACCGCGCGCAATCGGCGCGTCAGGCGGACATCTCGGGCTACGGGATCGCGCTTGGCAAGAACCGGACGAAGGGACGGTTTGGCTGGCACGTGGCGGGCGATATGGACGGCGCGAAGGTCGAGACGGATGTCGAGGTCATGTATTGGGCCGACATCGTGCGCAGCTCGATGGAACAAGGCATTGCGGGCACCTACCTGCACCTGGCGCGCACGGCATGGGCCTATGTCGGATCGGGGGCATTGTTCCGGCTGATGCGCCTGCGCAAGGGGCCGGTGATTGCCGCTTTGTACCCGGTCGTCGTGTTGTCGGCGCAGCTGGCCCTTGCGCTGGCGATTGGCCTGTTGGCAGCCTGGGCGGTTCTTGCAGCCAGCAACCAGGTGCTGGCCTGGGGGCAGGGCGTGGCGGTTCCGACACGATCCTTGCCGGTTGTTGGGGCCTGGGCCCTGGTCGGGGTGGTGACACCATTGGTTGCGTGGCTGGTGCTGAGGTGGTTCGCGAAAAAGGATCATGTGCTGGCGTGGTACCTGATGCATGACTACGCATTTTCCGCGCGGCTTAACGGGGCCTATCCCCCCGAGCAGGAAAGCCGGATGGCCCAGTTCGCCGACCGGATCGCCGAAGCGCTGCAATCGGATGCCGATGAGGTGCTGATCGTGGGCCATTCATCGGGGGCTTATATCGCCGTATCGATCCTGTCCGATCTGATCCGGGACGGCCGCGTGCCTGCTGGAGGTCCGGTCTTGTCCTTGCTGACGCTTGGTCACGTGGTGCCGATGGTCAGCTTCCTTCCCAAGGCCACGCGGCTGCGGGCGGACCTGGCATTTCTTTCGGCGCGACCGGAATTGACATGGATCGACGTCACCGCCCCCGGAGATGGCTGCGCCTTTGCGCTGTGCGACCCGGTATCGGTGTCGGGTGTCGCGCCGCCCGACAAACGCTGGCCACTGGTCTTGTCAGCGGCGTTTTCTCAGACCCTGGCACCGGAAACATGGGCCGCGCTGCGCTGGAAGTTGTTCGAACTGCATTTCCAATACCTCAACGCCTTCGACCGGCCGGGGGACTACGACTATTTCCGCATCACCGCAGGCCCGATGACACTGGCCACGCGGTTCGCGGGGCGCGCGCCGTCACAAAGCCGGATCGAGACGCCCGTGAACCGCTATACGGACCACGCGGCATGAGCGCGCATGATCTGCCGCCCAAGCCGCCTGCACGCGCGGCGCGCGTGTCGCTGTGGCGCTACATGAAGCTGTTCCGGCAAGACATCCTGTCGGCCCAACCCGAACGGCTCTACGGCGCGTGGATGGCCGAATTCCGCACGCCGTTCTTTCGATCCTATCTGGTGAATCAGCCCGACCTCGTGGACGAAGTTCTCAAGGCGCGCCCGATGGATTTCCCCAAATCCGATCGGGTGGGCGAGGGGTTGCGGCCGCTCTTGGGGAATTCCGTGTTCCTGACCAATGGCGAGACCTGGAAACGCCAGCGCCGGATCATCGATCCGGCCTTTGAAGGCGGACGATTGCGCGACACCTTTCCCGCCATGTGGGCAGCGGGCGAGGCGGCCGTCGCGCGAATGGGGCGCGGCCCGGTCGAGATCGAGGAAGAGATGAGCCATGCCGCAGCCGACGTCATCTTTCGCACCTTGTTTTCCATCCCGATCGAGGACCGCATGGCGGCAGCGGTCTTTCGTCAGTTTCGCGCCTATCAGCGCACGCAGCCGATCCTGAACGCGGCCGCTTTCGTGCCCCTGCCGCACTGGATGCCGCGCGGTCACAGGGCCGAAACCCGGCGCACGGCACGGGCCATCAGGGGTCTGATCACCGAGCTGACCGCGCGCCGCAATGCCGAGATCGAGGCCGGCACCGCGCCGGACGATCTTGCCACCAAGATCATGACCACCCGCGACCCCGAAAGCGGTGAAGGCTTCAGCACCCAGGAGATGGTCGACCAGGTCGCGATCTTTTTCCTGGCCGGCCATGAAACCAGCGCATCGGCGCTTGGCTGGACGCTGTACCTGCTGGCGCGCTACCCCGAATGGCAGGACCGCGTGGCGGCAGAGGCGCAAGCAGCACTCGGCACAGCGCCGGATTTCGCGGTGATGTCGCAGCTGAAACTGGCGCGGGATGTGTTCCGCGAATCCCTGCGGCTTTATCCTCCGGTGCCCATGATGGTGCGTGAAACGACCTGTCCGGAACAATTTCGCGGCCGCGCCGTGCCCAAGGGCAGCCAGATCGTTGTGTCGCCGTGGCATTTGCATCGTCATTCCAGGTTGTGGGACAACCCCGATGGCTTTGATCCGGCGCGCTGGCAGTCGGACAATGGCCGCAAGTGCCTGCGCGAGGCCTTCATTCCGTTTTCCGCCGGCGCGCGGGTTTGCACCGGCGCCGGCTTCGCCATGGTCGAGGGGCCGCTGCTGCTGGCGATGCTGATGCGGACTTTGCGCTTTGACATCGTGGACGGGCACGACCCGGTGCCGGTTGCGTATCTGACCGTACGCGCAAGGGACGGGATCTGGCTGAAGGTCAGCGCACGAGGGTAGGGGGCATGCGGCAGGGGGATATGGGATGCGGCGCCGCCAAGGGACGGGGCGGCGCCGCAAAATCTGGACCCGGTGCAGGGGACAAGGGGATAGCGCACCGACCCAAGGGGCAAGCCGTGCCTCAGCAAGTACTCTACTGCGACACGGCTCAACCGGTTACCCGGCCGGATCACCGCACTGGTACAAATCAGCGCCATGACCCTGCGTTCCTGGCTGT
>Ga0102941_1001306_pt1 | contig 11645 bp, 12 predicted proteins | sample SalPonR2_C_D2_MG_FD_79281 | JGI IMG/M metagenome (GOLD analysis project Ga0102941, IMG submission 79281) | Salt pond soil microbial communities from South San Francisco under conditions of wetland restoration - Salt Pond MetaG R2_C_D2_MG | ecosystem: Environmental > Aquatic > Marine > Intertidal... | reverse complement strand
TACCCAAAAATTGTTTTAACACCTTCTGTTTCTAAAAAATTGACAATTGCTGTTGATGCTTTCACTTTTTTCACCTCTTCTTTAATTTATTTTAATATTTAGAATATTTAAGAAATTAGAACTCTTCAATGTAAAAAAAAAATTAAAAAAATAAGTTGACAGAATATTCTTAAAATAGTAGAATGATAACTAATCAAATTGAAAGCAACGCAGGAGAGCTTTAATAGAAGTGTTTATAGAGAGTTGATGCTTGGTGAAAATCAATAACAATTCTATTGAATTCTCGCTCCTAAGTTTAGATTCTGAAATTAATTAAGAATCTATGGGTCGTTCCATTAAAGACTTCAAGTGATCTATGATAATCAAGGTGGTACCGCGGAGTAATTTTTCGTCCTTTAACAAGGGCGTTTTTTGTTTTTTGAAGGATAAGGATTTAAGAGGAGGTTCAAATGAGTAAAGTAATCAAGTTTTTTGATACAACATTAAGAGATGGTGAGCAGTCCCCCGGTTGCTCAATGAATTTAAAAGAAAAAATAAAGATGGCTAAACGATTAGAATTATTAAATGTGGATGTTATTGAAGCAGGGTTCGCGATCGCTTCAGAAGGTGATTTTGAAGCAGTAAAAATGGTGGCAGAAACTGTAAAAAAACCTGTTGTCGCTTCCCTTGCGAGAGCTTTGAAGCCAGATATCGATCGCGCTTATGAAGCGGTAAAAAATGCCCGACACCCTAGAATTCATACATTTTTAGCCACATCAGAAATACATCGAAAATATAAATTGAAGATGTCTAAAGAAGAGGTTATTGAGCAAACAAAAACAATGGTAAAATATGCTAAAAGTAAGTGTGAGGATATTGAGTTTTCTGCAGAGGATGCCACACGTACAGAAAAAGAATTTTTAGTAGAGGTCTTTAACACAGCAATTGAGTCAGGTGCAAATGTTATTAATATTCCGGATACCGTTGGTTATACAACACCAGATGAGTTTTATTCTTTGGTAAGCTATGTGAAAGAACGCATTCCTAAAAATATCGAAATATCAGTTCATTGTCATAATGATTTAGGCTTAGCAGTAGCCAATTCAGTTGCAGCCATTAAAGGTGGTGCAACACAAGTAGAGTGTACCATTAATGGTATTGGTGAACGGGCAGGGAATGCTGCTTTAGAAGAGCTAGTAATGATTTTGGATACAAGAAAAGATTATTTTGATTTTAAAACTAATATCAATACAAAGCAGATTATGAAGGCGTCAAAGGATTTAATTGCCATCACTGGTGTAGATGTACAGCCTAATAAAGCGATTGTTGGGGACAATGCCTTTGCCCATGAAGCTGGGATTCATCAGCATGGTGTCATTAATAACAAAAGCACTTATGAAATCATGTCACCTGAGCAAATTGGTTTAGAAGAAAACAAGATGGTCTTAGGTAAACATTCAGGGAAGCATGCATTTAGTGAAAAAATTGAGAGTTTAGGTTATGATTTATCAGATGAAAATCTTAGAAAAGCCTTTAAGATTTTTAAAGACCTTGCAGATAAGAAAAAAGAAGTCTATGAATCTGATATTGAAGCCATTATTAGAGATGATATTTATGAAATTGAAGACCAAGTATCATTAGAGCGTTATGTTATTAACTGTGGTAATACAATTAATCCTACAGTAACCATTGCTGTTCAACATGATGATGAAACATTTGAAGAAGTTTCTAGCGGTGATGGGGTTGTCGATGCCTCCTTCAATGCTATTGAAAAAATATTTGATATTGGTCTAATTTTGAAGGACTATCGTATTAAATCAATTTCTAAAGGAACAGATGCTTTAGGTGAAGCCAGAGTAAAGATTTTATACAAGGATAAAACTTATCATGGCATTGGCCTGTCTACGGATGTTATTGAAGCAAGTATTAAAGCATATATCAATGTAATCAATAAAATTCTTTAATAGCAATTTCTAAGTATCCGTTTAAAAAATGTCAAACTGGGTATCTATTAATAAAGGCTAATACAGAAATAGTTATAGTTTATTAAAAGAAATATTTGCAGTAGATGAATGTTTAATAGAGAGGGGCAAATATGAAAAAGTTAATAGGCATTTTACTTTTATCTTTTCTAATAATTTTGTTGACAGCTTGTGGTAGTTCATCTGAAGAAGCAGCAGAAAGTGCAAATAACGATGAATCATCGGTTTCTATTGAAGAAGATTCTGATGAAATGAAAATTACTGGTGAAGGCTCTGAAACAACTGTTACAAAGGACATGGATAAAAGTGTTGAATTACCCGAAGGATACCCAGAAGATATTATTCCAGTTTATGACGATTTATTCTTGATTACTGCAATGAAAAGAGATGACGGTTCTTTTGCTATTTCTGGCGGTTCAGAAGATTCCATTGAAAGTGTAGGAAATTTTTATGAAGAGATTTTAGCAGATGCTGAAGTAATGATGAAAGATTTCACTACGGATTCTTATTCTAATATAGGAGAATATAAAGGTAATACTTATACAATAAATATATCCGAGCCAGAGGGAGAGTTAGTGGATCGTTTTGAGTCATTTGTCATGATTATTCTTGTACCTGGGGATTTAACTGGTATGGCTACAGAAGAAGAATCCGTTGCAGAAGAGAATAAAGATTATGCCAGTGCAATTGTGATTCCTGATGATTTAGTTTTACCACCAGATTATCCTGAAGAGGAAATGCCCTTTTATTCAAAGGGTGAAGAAAATGTTCTTGCTGCCGTTGAAGAACGCAATGGACAACAAATGGTTGGCTATATGACAACTGATCCGATAGATAAAGTTTATGAATATTTTGAGGAACAATACAGTGATGCTGAACAATTTATGGTAATGAATGATACAGAGACAGATAAAAATATTATGGTATCAGTTGATGGAAAAGTTTTTCAAGTAGTATTGTTTACTAATAATGAAATGACAGGAGAAGATATGAAATATAAAACACTCATATCAATACTGTATTAAATTAAGGTCTTTTGAGACCTTTTTTTTGTTTATAGAAACTTGGAATCGTTTTCAAAGAAAAAATCATTGACGGTTGATTAAAAAATATATATCATATTATATAAAGAAGAGAGGGGTAATTTAATGCACAACTGTAAGATTTGTGATTCCACAGCTTTGAAGGAAATATATGATGAACAATTCGATTCAACATATTATCTTTGCGAAGTTTGTGAATATATTTTTTTAAATCAAGAAGAGATAGTTTCTACAGAAGAAGAAAAAGAAGTATATGATCAACATGATAACACTTTAGAATCTGAAGGTTATGTAAAAATGTTTGAAGACTTTATTGAAAAAGCTGTGAACCCTTTTATTAAAGAAAAAAGAAGAGCCTTGGAATTTGGCTGTGGTCCTGGACCTGTACTTGCGAAATTATTAAAAATGGATGGATGGGAAGTTAATACATTCGATCCTATATATGATAATAATGAAGAATATAAGAAATACAAATATGATCTCATTACTTCAACAGAAGTATTTGAACACTTTTCAAAGCCAATAGAAGAAATGAAACATCTGTCAGAGTTACTAAAAGAAGGTGGCTATTTATCGATTATGACACTTTTACATCCTAAGACGGAAGATAAGTTTAAAAATTGGTGGTATAAGAGAGATGTAACACATATAAGTTTCTATTCTTCCAAAACATTGTACTTATTAGGAAAAATGTTTAGTTTAGAAATGATCTATAATGATAACAATCGATTAATTACATTTAAAAAAGTCTAAAAGCCTCCCCCCAGAGGCTTTTTTTTATTTTGAATTTTTTTCAAAATATTGAATAATTTTTTCTGTTGTGGTTATTTTTTCTTTCTTGAAGTGTTTTTTTAATTGGGAGATGAAAGGATTCATATGGCTTCCAAGGTATTTAGATGGTCCAATATTTATTATCTCTTCAAGGGTTTCTTCGTAAGAACCAATAAAATATACATTGAAAATTTCCATAGAAGTTTTTGACGATACCCTAGAAAAGTTCAGTGTTTTTTCGCCTAAGGTTTTTATTAAATCCATGGTAATAGCGCCTGTGAGTTTTTCAAAGGATACTTGTGAAGCATTTGATAGGCCCTGTAAGTCATGGTGAACTTTTTCAAGTTTATGAAAAAAATTCATTAGAAACTTAGGGTTTTCTTGATAAATATTTTTTAGTTGTGAAAAAATTCCAAGAAATTCTTCTTTTCTTATAGGGGGCTGGTCAAGGAACTTAGCACTGTTTTCGCTAATGTTTTGAATATGACTTAACAAACTATCTATAGAAGTAAACTCTTGATTAGTAGTGATTATGCCTTCTTGTTTTAAAGACTTAATTAAGTATCTTAAATAAACTTGACTACCGCCAGCGATATCACTAATCATTGCTAATAACCATACGGGTGAGTAATGAAAGGTCAATAGACCAATGCCTTCAATGACAGAACCAGCTGTTTTTTTATAGAGATAATCATTTGAAGAATGGCCCTCATTTTTTTCTAAGGGTATTTCAGCGACATGTTCAATTAAGTAGTTTTGCAGTAAACCAAAGGTCATTTGATACAAAGTACTTTTTTGGATAGGTTTAGGTAATACAGTTTTTGCTAATAAGGAAGTGATACTTGTGGCAACTGAAGTCATAAATCTCAGGCTTCTTTCAGGTAATGAAAGTAGGTATCTTTTATTTTTCTTCATAAAACCATCCTCTCTTTTAAATTATTATATTAGAAAACAAAATTTTACTCAATAAAAACTTCTTTCAATAATTTGTGGACGTTTCAGAATCTATTATAAAATCTTAAGGTGAAAAAAGCATGGTTTGACAAAGAAAGGGCATTATGCTATTATAATCATTGTAAACAATAACAGAATAGAATGTTCTTCAGGGATGAGTGAAAATCTCAACCGGCGGTAAAGTCCGCGAGCTAACGCTGAACTGGTGAAATTCCAGTACCGACAGTAAAGTCTGGATGGGAGAAGAATTTAAGATCCTTAATGCCCTGAAGTATTTTTGCTTCAGATTTTTTATTTTAAGGAGGATACAATGAATCAATCAAAGAAATTATTAAATATTAAAAACATGACAAAAATATCAATATTATCGGTTATTGCATTTATATTAATGCAATTAGAATTTCCGGTACCTATTTTCCCAAGTTTTCTTAAAATTGACTTAAGTGATTTACCAGCTCTTGTCGGTGGTTTTGCTTTAGGGCCAATTGTAGGAATTTTAATTGAGTTATTCAAAAACTTAATGCACTTAGTTCAAACATCAACATCAGGTGTAGGAGAATTAGCCAATTTCTTAGTTGGTATTGCATTAGTTGCTCCAGCAAGCTTAATTTATTATAGAAATAAAACGAAAAAGAATGCAATTATTGGATTAATCGTTGGAACAATTTCTATGGGTATTATGGGAGGCTTAGCGAACTATTTTATATTACTACCTTTCTATGCGAATGCATTAAAATTTCCAATAGATGCTATTGTAGAAATGGGAAGTATAGTTAATAGTAATATTGTTGATTTAAGTTCATTAATATTTTATGCAATTATTCCCTTTAATGTTTTGAAAGGAATAATACTATCAGTGATTACAATGCTGATTTATAAAAGAATTTCGAGTCTGTTGTAAAAAAAATATAATTTTAAAGTTGACTTAACATTTTTACTATGTTATTATAAATGAGTAAAGAGAAAGTTTAAAAATTTTGGAGGTAAAAAAATGAAAAAAGGTACAGTTAAGTGGTTCAATGCAGAAAAAGGATTCGGTTTTATTACAGTTGAAGGCGAAGAAGATGTATTCGTACATTTCTCAGCAATTCAAACTGATGGATTCAAAACGTTAGAAGAAGGCGAAGAAGTTGAGTTTGAAGTAGTTGAAGGCGCTAAAGGCCCTCAAGCTGAAAACGTAACAAAAGCGTAAATCAAATACTAAAAAGACTATAATTTAATATTTTATTATATATTTTAAGTAATATGGAGGTCTTTTCAAACAATGAAAAAAGGAACAATTAAGTGGTTTAATAAAAAGAAAGGTTTTGGCTTTATTTCTTTAGAGAGAGGTCAAACAGATGTCTTTGTACATCATTCTGATATTAATCCAAGTGACTTGGAAAGTTTGGAGGAAGGTAATATAGTAGAGTTCAAGATTATTGATACTACTAGAGGACCTCAGGCTGAAGAAGTAGTTAAGTTATAATAATTTGATTTCAAAAGGACATTATTTTTTAATAGTGTCCTTTTTCTTTTTTGAGAAAGGATAAGAGATGAATAAAAAAGTTGATACAATTATCATTGGTGCAGGCCCTGCAGGTTTAATGGCAGCAAATCATATTGAAAAAGAAACAATTATTTTAGAAAAAAATAGTCAAGCAGGAATAAAGTTATTAATTTCTGGGTCTGGCCAATGTAATTATACAAATAATATTTCAATAAAAGAATTCTTTAATAAATATGGCGATAATAAACGATTTGTCCAGTATGGTCTTAGTAAATTCACAAATGATGATACTATTGAATTTTTTGAAAGAAAAGGCGTTAAAAGTATTGTTCGAGAAGATGATAAAGTCTTTCCAGCATCATTTGATGCACAAGATGTTCTCAAATCATTACTTGATGACTTAAAACATGAAATACTCTACAATATAGAAGTACAAAAAATAGATAAGACAATGAATGGCTATATTGTTAAGACATCGACTGGAGATTATGGATCAAAGAAAATAATTATTGCAACAGGTGGTCAAACCTATCCAACAACTGGCAGTACTGGAGAAGGTTATAACTTGGCAAAACAGTTGAATATACCTATCACAAAACTTAACAATGGTTTATGTTCAATAAGAATAGATGAAGACCTTTCAAATCTGTCTGGCATTACTTTGAAAAATATTACTGGGAGCATATATAGGGATAACAAAAAAATAAAAGAAATATCCGGTGATCTATTAATTACTCATAATGGCTTAAGTGGTCCTATGATTATTAATAATGCTAGAGATTTAAGGGTTAATGATGTTCTTCAAATAAATTTCATTGGTGAAAGGTATGAGATATTTGATGAAAAATTAATAAAAATTTCCCAAGAGCACTCAAAAAAAGATATAATAAATGCGTTGAAGCTTCTAAAGTTACCCAATCGATTACTTGAATTTTTAATTAAAGGTGTTAATCATCATAAGAATATCGCTTCATTGACGAAAAAAGAACGAAAAATATTAACAGATGCTTTTGTTAGAAAGTCTTTTACTGTTAAAAAAGTAGGTAATCTTAAAAATGCAATGGTAACCGTTGGTGGTATTGACTTAAATGCTATTAATAGAAAAACTATGGCTACAAAGGACAGCCCAGATGTATACTTTATCGGTGAAGTTTTAGATGTTGATGGAGATACAGGTGGTTTTAACATTCAATGGGCTTTTAGTAGTGCTTATTTAGCGAGTATAGATATTAACAAAAAAGAGTAATTGAAAGGAAGTAATTATGAAAAAAGGATATATAGCCATTATGTTGGCCGTTGTTCCCTGGGGGTTAAGCTTTCTCAACACTAAGATTGCGTTGCAAGCATTAGAACCAATGACATTAGCTTTTTTTAGGTTCTTGTTGGCTTTGTGTCTTGTAGGAATTGTAGCCATCATAACTAAAAAAGATCTACGGATTAAGAAAGAAGATATAAAATATTTTATGCTAGCAGGCGGCGTCGGTATAACAATATATTTTTATTTCGAAAACAATGGTGTAAAATACATTGATCCTTCAGCGGCGTCAATGATTTTAGCTGCTTTACCGATTGCTACAATTTTCGCTGAAAGTATTTTTGATAAAAGAAAACTCAATATGAAATTAATTCTTAGTGGTTTTGTGTCTTTGGTAGGGGTTTTGATTATTATTAGTAGTGATTTATCTATTGATGGATTAATGGCAGGGGATGGTCTTATTGGCTATCTAATGATGTTTGCGGCTATTGGTGCGTGGATAATATACTCCCTCTCTACAAAGATTCTTTTTGATAAATACAGTCAGTTTGCAATTGTATTTTATCAATTTTTATTTGGTACTATTTTAGCTATTCCTTTTGTTTTACTTGAAAATAATAATTTTGAGTTAGTAACCTCTACAACGATTCTTAATGTTGTACTACTAGGGGTTTTTTCTTCAGGTGTTGGGTTTTTTGCTTATAATTACGCAATGAAACATCTAGGTGTTTCTAAGTCTTCTTTATTCATTAACTTTATTCCTGTGGTAACAATTATTGCAAGTTATTTTTACTATGGTTCATTAATAGGCGTTAAACAAATAATGGGTGGTGTACTGATTATTATATCTGTATTAATGAACAAAGAAGATAAAACCGTTGAAGTAGTTAATGATCGGAGAAGTATTGTTGAATAGCGAAGCTAAATCCATAGGATTTGGCTTTTTTTCTTGAAATTTAATTGAAAACTGACGATAGTAATATTGGAGGGGTACTTATGAAGATCACATCATTTTTAAAACCGAAACAAAAAATCGAACAGCAACCAATACAGTCAAAGGTAGTAGATAATATATCTGAGAAAAAATCTGGTTTAAAAGCACTAAACCTAGAGAAAGATGGGATAAACGAGAAAATATATAAAACTTTAAAAGCCAATAATATTGAGCCAACGAAGGAAATGATTGAAAATATTAAGGGACATTTTGAAAAGTTAGAAGGACCTATCAGTAAAAAAATTGATGCCTTAGATTTGATGTTGAAAAAAGGTGTTGAGATAACTTTTAAAAATTTGGTGAGTATTCATCATACGGTAAAGGAATCAATTGATTATGGTGGAATATTTAAAAATTTAAAAGAAATCTATCAAGGCAAAGAAAACATTGATTATGAAAAAGTATTGAAAGCTTTAGAGCTTACAGATGAAGGTATTGACTTCATTATAAAACAGTTTGATTTAGCGTTAAGTTTTAATGATAACATTTCTAAAATATTGTCCCAAGAGAAGCTTCCAATGGAAAGAAAAGATCAAGAAAAATTAGAAAGTCTTGTGTATAAGAAGGGCTTTGAAACTGCTTCACCAAAAAAAGATATGGAATCTTTATTAGCGGATTTTGAGAAAAATGTATCTGAAGTTTTAGAGGAAGTACAGAATGAAATGGGAGAAGCCATTGACTGGTTACCAGAAGTTGACCATTTCAGGAAGTTTTTAGTTGAAGAAACAACTGAAAAAATGAGTGAGATAAAGATAGAGTTCGATACTTTTAAAACTGAAGCAATAGAAAACTTAGAGCAAATCATTCAAGCATCAGAAAAACAAGTGTCAAAAGAAAGTATAGAGAAAATAATTAATAACTTTGAAAAAGTGATTATGAAAAGTGACATAACACTTTATACGTCTATGTCAGATGAAAAAGAATTGATACAGATGGCTTCTTTGTTAGAAGAAGCAAAAACATTAGTTGCTAAAGGTGAAATGCCAGAAGTAAAGAAACTTCTAATAACTATTAAAAATCGACTCAAGGCAATGGATTTTGAACCAAAAAATTCTAAAGTAAAGGCCTTTATGAAAGAAGATTTAAAAGTTTTGTTTTATGGAAAAAAAGGTATGATAGAAAACTTCGAAAGCCAAATTAAACACGGGGAAAAAGGCCCGCGAGAAAGTTTAGAAGTCATTAGAAATATGGGGATTAATCATGAGGCAGAGGTTGTGCAAAACCTTGAACAAAACTTAGAAGAAAAAATGCCTATTGAAAATATAAAGAGTATTCTCATGTCACTCATGACAACTAATAGTAGTGAAGAGAAAGTGCCAGAAATGAAAGCCACAGTCGACCATCTCACAGGACAACAATTATTGAGTAAGTTAGAAGTCAAATCAAATATTCAACAGATGACACTTAATATACCGTATATGGCTCAGAATAAAATTAAATCTTTAGATTTATTTATCCAAGCAAAAAAAGAAGGCGAAAAAATTGACTGGAAAAATTCTACGCTGTATTTTGTAATGGATTTAAACCGCTATGGAAAAACAGGCATTAAGATTCAATCTGTTAATAAAGTTGTTAATATGACTGTAAAAAATAATAATGATAAAATAGAGCAAGAGACAAAACAATCTTTTGAAGCATTTCTAGATGAACTAACAGAAGATGGTTTTAAAAAAGGGTTTATTCAATATTTTGATTTTGATGTATCAGAAAAAAATCCTCTTATCAGTGAAGTTAAAACAGAAAGTTCGGCTAAGGAGCAATCTTTTAACTTTGAGAAAGGATTTGATTTAAAAATATGAAAAAAGTATATGATCAAGAAACAGTTAATTATGACAGCGTTATTGATGATCTAAGTCGTGAGTATATTAAAAAAGCAAAAGGACAAAACATTAGTATAGAGGAAGATCCTAAAACTTTGAAAAATACCATTGATATGGATATTCGCGAGAATATTCCTCCGCAACTGTTAGCCATTGTTTCTGGTATTGTTAAAATAATTGAGTCTTTAGAAAAAGGTGATTAGATGAAAATTGAAAAAAGTAAGCGATTAGATAAAGTTGAATCTAAAAAAACTAAAAAGACTCAAGACAAAATTGTTTCCCGATTGAGTTTTACTGAGATTTTAGAAAACACTGAAGAAGAAAAAATGCGTCAGGCATTAAATGAAATTTTAGAAGAGATTAATAAAAAAGGGCGTGAGTTAATCGATAAAAGAACGGTAGAAAACTTATTAGCCTATAAAAAAATGGTACGAGATTTTGTTGAGGATGCAGTAGATTTTGGACTAAAACTAAATGCGAGAAGAGGTTATGGTCTTAGTGGACGAACCAAAATACTAAGAACCGTTAGCACAATTGACCAACGGTTAGTAGAACTGACGGATATTATTATTAAACAAGAAAAGAAAGGGGTAAGCCTTCTCAAAAAAGTAGGGCAAATAGAAGGTTTATTAGTAAATATTTTTGTTTAATATGAAAATCAGGAAAAAGTATTTGACAATGTTAAAATTATGTAATAATATTACAATCAATAAAAAAAGCTTTGAGAAAAAGAGTAAATAGGATTCCTTTAATTAAGCGAGCCGGTGATAGTGAGAGACGGGTATTAAATATCCTATTGAAAAACATTTTTGAGTTATTAACTGAAATCGAAAGAAAGTAGGCTTAATCGGGTCTGACCGTTATATCAGTAGAGTATCGATTAATTTCCGTACTCAAGATTAATAAATCAAGGTGGTATAGCAAAGTTCAGTCTTTTGTCCTTTTTAGGATAGGAGACTTTTTTTATTAGAAAAATATCAGAATTTAGAATTTAAAGGAGGCAACAAATGAAACGTTTAACAATTATTGAAGGTTATGAATCCCTTATGACTTTAATGGAAACAGAAGTAGCTTTAAAAGAAACAAAGGACTTTTTTGAAAGAGATCTAGCGAAATATTTAGATTTAACCCGTGTATCTGCGCCTTTATTTGTGTTACCAAAGACAGGTTTAAATGACAACCTAAACGGTGTAGAACGTCCTGTTTCATTTGATTTAAAAGAAACTGGAGAAGTAGCGGAAATTGTACATTCTTTAGCTAAATGGAAACGTATGGCCCTTCACAAGTATGGTATTGGTGTAGGTAAAGGCCTGTATACAGATATGAATGCTATTCGACGAGATGAGGACCTTGATAAC
>Ga0102941_1001303_pt1 | contig 11655 bp, 7 predicted proteins | sample SalPonR2_C_D2_MG_FD_79281 | JGI IMG/M metagenome (GOLD analysis project Ga0102941, IMG submission 79281) | Salt pond soil microbial communities from South San Francisco under conditions of wetland restoration - Salt Pond MetaG R2_C_D2_MG | ecosystem: Environmental > Aquatic > Marine > Intertidal... | reverse complement strand
CCTCGTTTCTGTAGGTAATCGATGCTCTTGCTCGTAGCTCGGCGGTCTATCTCGAGGGCGACGAAAAGACGCCCCAAGTGCGCCTCCCGCGTCCACTTCGAGAAGCTAGATCAGGCCAGCCTCCCAGCTTCCCAGCGTCCCGCCTTGGAGCACCCGCCCGGCTAATGAAGTGCCCCACACCAAGGGATTCCAATCCCTTCACCTCCCGCCATAATTCGCCTAAGCCTTTGAAAAGCTTGGTGGGCCCGCCAGGACTCGAACCTGGAACCAAGGGATTATGAGTCCCCTGCTCTAACCATTGAGCTACGGGCCCGCTGGGCGTGGCGAGAGTATACCTCCCGTCAGGCAGGCTAGACTTCCCCCTGTCACTGCGGTCGCAGCCGCGGTCCGCGACGAAGGAGCGAACACGATGTCCATTACCCACACGCGCCTCGGCCACCACGGCGTGAAAGTCAGCAATCTCTGCCTCGGCACCATGAACTTCGGCTGGCACACCTCCGAGGAAGACAGCTACCGCATCATGGACCGCGCGCTGGAGCTCGGCATCAACTTCTTCGATACCGCCGACGTGTACGGCTGGGGCGGGGAGGCCGGCTCCACGGAGGAGATCATCGGCCGCTGGCTCGCCCAGGGCGGCGGGCGGCGGGAGGCGATCGTCCTCGCGACCAAGGTCTACGGCACGATGAAGCGCAAGGCTAACCGGCCGGAACCGAACAGCGACGGTCCCGGCCTCAGCGCCTACAAGATCCGCAAGCACTGCGAGGCCAGCCTGGCACGCTTGCAGACCGACCACGTCGACCTCTACCAGATGCACCATATCGATCGCGACTGCCCGTGGGACGAGATCTGGCAAAGCTTCGACGTCCTGGTGCAGCAGGGCAAGATCGTCTACGCCGGCTCGAGCAATTTTGCCGGCTGGGACATCGCCACCGCCTGCCAGGAAGCGGCGCGGCGCGGCCGCACGGGACTGGTGAGCGAGCAGAGCATCTACAACCTCGAGAACCGCATGCTCGAGCTGGAGGTCATCCCCGCCTGCCGCCACTACGGCATGGGGCTGCTGCCCTGGAGCCCGCTGGCCGGCGGCTTCCTGGGCGGCGCGCTGGAGAAGCACGACGGCGGCCGGCGCACCGAGGAGAACTTCGCCGCCCGCGTCGAGAGCAAGCGCGCGCAGCTGCAGCGCTGGGAAGACCTGTGCCGCCGCATAGGCCATCCGCCCGCCGAAGTCGCGCTGGCCTGGCTGCTGCACAACCCGGTCGTCACCGCGCCCATCATCGGGCCGCGCACCGTGGAGCAGCTCGAGAGTTCGGTGCGCGCCGCCGCGATCGAGCTGGACGCGGAGACCCTGAAGGCGCTCGACGAGATTTTCCCCGGCCCGGGCGGCGAGGCGCCGGGGGCTTATGCCTGGTAGCTGACGGTCGCGATCAACGACTGCGCGAGGTGCTTTTGCCTCGCGGACGCGACCGCAGAGGCGCGCACGGCGGTCTAGACTTGGGGTCTGAATGCATTGCCAGGAGGCCCCCGTCATGCCGATGATTTCCATCAATCCCGCCACCGGCGAGGAGATCTTTCGTGCCGCCGGGCATCGCCCGAAGCAGGTCGAGGCGATTCTCGCCGACGCCGCCAACGCCGCGCCCGCCTGGCGGGATCTCGGCGTCGAGGCACGCTGCAAGCTGCTTGAACAAGCCGCGCAGCAGCTCGACGCGAAGCGCGATGAACTCGCGAACCTCATGTCGCTGGAGATGGGCAAGCTCATCGGTGAGGCGAAGGCCGAGATCGGAAAATGCGCCAAGGCCTGTCGCTACTACGCGGAGAATGCGCCGGAGTTTCTCGCCGACGAACAGATCGAGACCGACGCGAGCCGCAGCCTCGTGGCCTACCAGCCGCTCGGCACGGTGCTCGCCGTGATGCCGTGGAATTTTCCTTTCTGGCAGGCGATCCGTTGCGCGGCCCCTGCCATGGCCGCCGGCAACACGGTGCTCCTGAAACATGCCTCCAACGTGCCGCAGTGCGCGGTCGCTATCGAGCGGGTGTTCGAGGAGGCCGGCTTTCCCGACGGCGTGTTCCGTACCCTGCTGGTGGGCAGTGACGCGGTGGACGAGCTGGTCGCCGACGATCGCATCCATGCGGTCTCGCTCACCGGCAGCGACGGCGCCGGGCGCGCGATCGGCAAGGCAGCGGGCGCGCATCTCAAGAAGACCGTGCTGGAACTCGGCGGTTCAGATGCCTTCATCGTGCTCGCGGATGCCGACCTTGACGAGGCCGTGGCGCACGGCGTGAAGTCGCGCTTCCAGAACGCCGGCCAGAGCTGCATCGCGGCCAAGCGTTTCATTCTCGAGGACACCATCGCCGACGCGTTCCTGGAGCGCTTCGCTGCGGCCGCCGCGGAACTCGTGCCAGGCGACCCGCGCTCGGAGGACACGACGCTGGCGCCCATGGCGCGCACGGACCTGCGCGACGAGTTGCACGCCCAGGTGACCGACGCCATCGAGAAAGGCGCGCAGGTGGTGCTGGGCTGTCACCCGCTGGATCGTCCGGGGGCGTTCTATGCCGCTTCGGTGCTGCGCGGCATCGCGCCGGACATGCGCGCCTGGGAAGAGGAGCTGTTCGGCCCGGTGGCGCTGGCGATCACGGTCAGCGATGCGGATGCCGCCATCGCGGTGGCCAACTCCAGCCCGCTGGGGCTCGGCGGCACGGTGTTCACGGGCGACACGGAGCGCGGCGAGTCACTCGCGCGGCGCCTCGCCTGTGGCTCGGCTTTCGTCAACGGCATGGTGAAGAGCGATCCGCGCCTGCCCTTCGGCGGCGTGAAGCACTCCGGTTACGGCCGGGAACTGTCCCGCCACGGCCTGATGGAGTTCGTCAACGCGAAGACGTTGTGGGTCGCTTGAGGGAATGAACGCAACGCGCGCCGCGACGCGAGACCGGCTCACCGGCCTCGCGCTCGAGGCGCCCGCTCGAGGCGCCGTAGGTCGCGAGTTGTCAGGTCGCGAGGCGTCCCGGGTGACTAGCTGCCTTCCACCAGGAATGTGACTTTCATGATGACGCGGAATTCGGTCAGCTCGCCGTTGTCGCCGATGACCGCTTCCTGTTCTTTCACCCAGACGCTTTTCAGGTGCTTGACCGTCTTGCTGGTGCGCTTGACGCCCTCGCGGATGGCGTCCTCGAAGCTCTTCGTCGAAGAGGCGCTGATTTCGGTGATCTTGGCAATGCTCATGCTCGTTCCTCCTTGCCGGACCCGTGTGCGACGGGCCGCGTTTTTCTGTCGATGTACCTGAAGTGTAGAAGGGGCTGCGCTTTACGCCAGCGCGATCGCCTCCGCCGTGCGTTCCCGGTCGCAACTGGACGGCACTTCGGCGCTGGGCTAGCTTTTGGCTGAGTAAACCAAGGAGTAATCCGGATGTTCAGACAGCAATTCGTTCACGTGGTCGCCCTGTGCGTGGCGGTGTCGCTCGGCATGGCGGGCATGGTCTCGACGGCGTCCGCAGGGGTGCTCGGCAGCCGCGTCGTCATGCAGCAGGCCGAACGGGCTGACACCGTGGCACGGGTCCAGGCCGTGCTGGATCGCGAGGCGGTGCAGGCACAGCTGGTCGCGTTCGGCGTGGATCCGGCGATGGCGGTCGAGCGGGTTGCGGCACTGACGGACGATGAGCTGCGGCAGCTCGACGGGCGCCTGTCGGAGCTGCCCGCCGGAGCGGGCGCCGTCGAGGTGGTCGGCATCGTGTTCATCGTGCTGCTGATTCTCGAACTGGTCGGCATCACCAATATCTTCACGGCCATCTGATTCGCGCGATCGCGTGGCGGTGAGCGCACGCGCCTTGGTTCCACTGGCTGCCCTGGGGCTGCTGGCGGGATCAGGCTGCGCGGGCCCGCGGCCGTGGCTGTCGGACGCGCCGGCATTACAGAGTGGCGAGCCGCCGGTGGAGCTGGTCGAAACGCCGTTCTTTGCGCAACAGGACCTGCACTGCGGGCCCGCCGCGCTGGCCACGGTGCTGGGCGCAGCGGGGACCGCCGCCGATCCCGATTCTCTAGCCGACGAGGTCTACACCCCCGGTCTCGGCGGCAGCCTGCAGCTCGAACTCGCGGCGGCGGCGCGCAGCCGCGGCTACCTGCCCTACGTGGTTCCGACCGAGCCCGACGCCCTGCTGGCTGAGCTGGTCGCAGGCCGCCCGGTGCTGGTACTGCAGAACCTGCGCCTGCGCAGCTGGCCCGCCTGGCACTACGCCGTGCTCATCGGCGCCGACCCGTCGAAAGAACAACTGCTGCTGCGTTCGGGCGCCGAGCGGCGTCTCGTGATGTCGTCAGGGCGCTTTCTGCAGAGCTGGGACCGGGCCGACCGGTGGGCGCTCGTGTTGCTCGAGCCCGGCACGTTGCCCGCGCTGCCCCATCGACCGAATTATTTCGCCGCCGTCGCGGGCCTCGAGGAGAGCGGCCGCTACGAGGCTGCGGCCCGGGCATGGTCGGCGGCATTGCGCGCCTGGCCGGGCGATCCGGTGGCGCGCTTCGGGCGGACGACGGCCTGGCACCTCGGGGGTGAGCTGGACGCCGCGCGCGCCGCTTACGCGGCCCTGCTCGAGGACGAGCCGCGGCATGCCGCGGCGTTGAATAATCTCGCGAGCCTGCTCGGTGGCCTGGGATGCCGGTCCGCGGCGCTGGAACTCGCCGAGAGGGCGCAAAGCGCCTCACCGCCGGGCAGCGCCGTCGAAGCCGCCGTGCTGGACACGAAAGCGACCCTCGAGAGCCTGGCGGTGGGCGAGGGTGGTACACACTGCGACAGCCCCGCGTTGCATGGCCTGCGGTGAAACTCATGTGCTCCATCGTGCAGCGAAATGCTGCGACTTTCCCGGACGTCGCCGGTCGAGGTGACTCGTATACTCCGCTCGCACCTGGGACGTTAATTCTGGAGTTGAACGATGACTGACCTGGACTGGGTCACCCCCGAGGGCTTGCCGCTGCAGGCGCCGCGCGAGGACGTGCCGCTGCGCATCACGCGCCGCGGCGCGGACCTTTATCACGAGCCGCTGTTGAACAAGGGCTCCGCTTTCAGCCCGCAGGAGCGCGTCACGCTCGGGCTCGACGGCCTGCTGCCGAGCCGCGTGAACACCATGGCGCAACAGGTGCGCCGCATTCACATGACGCTGGACCGGTTGCGCGACCCCTTCGACAAGTACCTCGAGTTATCCGGTCTCCAGGATCGTAACGAGCAGCTCTTCTACCGGGTGCTCTGCGATCAGCTCGAGACGCTGATGCCGATCGTCTACACCCCCACCGTCGGCAGGGCGACACGCGAGTTCAGCCACGTGTTCCGCCGCGCGCGCGGCATCTGGATCACGCCGGATCACCGCGGGCGGATCGCCGAGACGCTGCGGGCCGCGACCGTCGGGCGTCCGGTGAAGCTCATCGTCGCCACGGACAACGAGTCGATCCTCGGCATCGGCGACCAGGGCGCGGGCGGCATGGCGATCGCCATCGGCAAGCTGTCGCTGTATTGCGCGGCGGGGTGCATCCACCCGGCCTATACGCTGCCGATCAGTCTCGACGTCGGCACCGACAGCGCCTCGCTGTTGGAGGATGAGTTGTACCTCGGCTGGCCCGGCAGACGCCTGCGCGGCGAGGCGTACGACGCGCTGCTCGAGGAGTTCATCGAGGCCGTGACGGAGGTGTTCCCCGGCGTGTTGCTGCAGTGGGAAGACTTCCGCAAGGACAATGCGTCGAACCTGCTGGATCGCTACCGCGACCGGCTGCCGTCTTTCAACGACGATATCCAGGGCACGGGCGCGGTGTGTCTCGCCGGCGTGCTGACCGGGTTGATGAGCACCGGCGGCGAACTGGCGGAGCAACGTGCGGTCGTGCACGGCGCGGGTGCGGCGGGCCTCGGCATCACCCGCCAGCTGGCGAAAGCGATTCGCGAAGCCGGCGGCGACGAGTATCCGGTGGCGGTGCTCGACAGCCGGGGGCTGCTGGTCGGCGACAGTTTTCGCGACGCCTACAAGGCGGAGCTGGCCTGGCCCGTGGAGGTGGCGAAGCGGCATGGTTTCGGCGGCGAGGCCGGGGCCGAGCTCGAGGAAGTGGTGGAGAAGTTTCGCCCCACGATCCTGGTCGGGGTGTCGGGCCAGTCCGGCGCCTTCAACGAGCGGGTGATCCGCAGCATGGCGAGCCATACATCAAGGCCGATCGTCATGCCGCTGTCCAACCCGACCGACTATGCGGAGGCGCGCCCCGAGGAAATCCTGCGCTGGAGCGAGGGCCGCGCGCTCGTCGCCACCGGCAGCCCCTTCGCCGACGTGGTGCTGGAAGGGCGCCGTCACGTGATCGGCCAGGGAAACAACGTGTTCATCTTCCCGGGCCTCGGCCTCGGCGCCCTGCTGAGCGAAGCACGGTTCGTCTCGGACGGCATGATCTCGGCTGCCGCGCGCACCCTCGCCGAGCTGGCGCGCCAGCAATCGATCGGCGAGAACCGGCTGTATCCGTCGGTGTCGGAATTGGGGGAGTGCACGCGCGAGGTGGCAGCCGCCGTGATGCGCGCGGCCAGCGAAGAGGCCTTGTGCCCGGCATTGTCCGAGGAGGACGTGGAGAGACGGCTGGCGGCGGCGCGCTGGGCGCCGAATTATCCGAGCTACGAGGCGGGCTGAGTCGGACGGGGTGGGCCGAGTCGGTCCGCCCCGGGCGCTCGGCTCGCCCGGTGATCGATGGCCTACTCGCCGACGCCCAGCTCGAGCTTCAAAAACACCAGGTTGTCGTCCGCGCGCGGCGCCTCGCCCGGTTCCGCCACCGAGATGCGCGCCGGGTCAAGGCCGCCGTCCTCCACCAGCTCGTTGCGCACCGCCGCGGCGCGCTCCATGCCCAGAAGCCGAAATTCCTGCTGCTCGATCTGCTGTTGTTCGAGCAGCGCCGCGCGCAACGCTTCGATGTAGTCGGCTTCGTCCAGCACCGGCGCGTCACTGTTCTCGGGCGTCGTCGTGTGCTGCGCCTGCAGCGCCTGCAGCGCCTCGGCGCCCTGCGCTTCGGTGTACATGCTCTCCATGATCAGCCGCACCGGGTCGCCCTCCTTGTCGCTGCCTTCGCCGGCCTCGAAGCGCGCGGAGATCGCCGCGTCCAGCTGCCGCTGGCGCATGATCCGGCCGTCGCGTTGCTCGTCGTAGGCGGCGCCGACCTGCAGCATCAGTTCGGGACGCTGCGTCAGCGCCTCGGCGAGCTGCGCGAGCTCCGCGGCCTCGGGTCCGCGCAGGTCGGCATCTCCGGCCAGGAAACCGACGAACTCGAGATCGACCTCTGCGCCATCGCCGCCCAGCAGCGAGGCGAGAAAACGGAACGGCGCGGTGACGATCTTGCCGAGCACGTTACCCAGCGCCTTGAACACCAGCGGCGCATAGCGGAACTCCGGATCGTCCAGGTCGCCGCTCACCGGCACCTCGAGATCGATCCGCCCCTGCGCATCGGTCAACAGCGCCACGGCCAGGTCCAGCGGCAGGTCCAGCGCACCGGGCGCGTCCACCTTCTTGCCCAGCTTGAGGTCGTTGATGACCATGCGGTTGGTGGCCTCGAGCTGGCCGTCGCGGATCGACCAGCTGAGATCCACGTCGAGGCTCCCGTCGGCGATCTCGCGCCCGGCGAACTTCACGGTGTAGGGCGTGAGGTTCGGCATATCGATGTTGCGGAAGTCGAGCTCGAGGTCCATCAGTTGCTTGGGCGCGAATACGTTGAGCTGCCCGCGGACCGTGGCGGCGCCGTCCTGGTTCACGTCGCCGTCGAGTTCCACGCGCGCCGGCGTCGGGCTGCCGGAGGTGATGGCTGAGACGGACCCCGCCATCGGTTTCACCAGCGCAGTGAAGGGGATCGGCAGGTTCAGGTCGGTGAAGTCCATGGTCGCCGCCGTGATCTCGACCCGCCCGACGCCGATGGCGAAAGCCTCGCCGGAACCCGTGGCGTCCGCCTGCGCTGCCGCCGTTTCGGTCGATTGAGACGTTCCAGCCTCGGTCTCCGCGCCGGTTTCTGCCTGGGCCCCGGTTTCCGACTGGGCCGTCTCCCCGTTCTCGCTGTCGCGCACGATGGCAGTGAGGTTCAGTTCGCCGTCCTCGTTGACCAGCACCCGGAGGAAGGGCTCGGACAGCGCCACGTTCCCGATGCGTACGCTCTGCTCCGCCAGCGACAGGTCGACGCCCTCCGCCTCCAGGGTCTGCCAGCCGATCAGCTGCTCGTCCTTGCCGGGGAGCCTGCTGTCGAGCGCGCGCAGCGAGGCCCTGCCGGCATAGCCGAACGGCTCGGCGTCGGTGATGGTGATGCGGCCTTCTGCTGCGGCGAGCAGGCTGCGCACCTCGAGATTCATCGCCTCGTCCATGTAGGGCAGTCCCGGGAGCAGGGACAGGGCCTCGACGCCCAGGTCCAGCTCCACGTCCAGCGGTGCGGCGCGCACGGCGCCGGACAGGGACAGCGTGCCTCCCGAGGCGGCCGTGGCGTCGAGTGACAGGTCGGCGCGGTGGCCCTCCGCGCTCCGGTAGTCGGTCAGGGCCAGCCCGATGTCCTGCAGCGCGACGCGCACCGGGCGCGGCGCGGCGCGGTCCTCGAAAGCCACCCGCCCGCCGTCGATCCGGAATGCGCCGACTTCGATGGCGAGGCCCGGCGCCGTCTCCGCGACGTCATCGGTCTCGGCATCGGCACTCGTATCGGTGACCGTATCCGCGTCAGCGTCCGCATCCGCATCCGCACCGGCGTCCGCATCCGCGCTGACATCTACGCCATCGTCGGCCGGCATCAGCACCGCGACCAGGTCGATCCGGCCGTCCTCCAGCCGGCGCAACTCGATCTCCGGCTGCGCCAGGTCCACCGTGCCGATGCTGAATGTTCCATCCGCCAGGTCGAACTCGACGGCATCCGCGCGGGTATCGGGCAACCCGAGCAGGGCCTCGCCGGAACTGCGCCGCGCGACCTCGAGACCGGTGAGCCGGGCGCGACCCTGTGCCAGCCGGAAGTCCAGCTCGGCGCCGCCGCCGTCCAGCGCGTAATCGAAGCCCAGCCCGAGACGCGCATCGCCGGTCAGCTCGGCATCGAAGTCGTGGCGCACGTATTCCCAGAAGGGCGCCAGCGCGAGATTGTCGACGTCGATCTCGCCCTCCGAGGCGAGCGGGCCGACGGCGAAGGTGCCGCTCCAGCGGATCTTGCCGCCGCGTGGCCCGGTGGCTTCCAGGCTGTAGAGGCCCTCGCGCTCGGGCAAGGTGGCGAAGTTCTCCATGACGAAGCTCAGCGGCCCGAGCGAGAGCGACCAGTCTTCGGGATGCGCGTCGTCCTCGATGGTGAGCCGGCCTTCCACCAGCGAGACGTTGTGCAGCACCAGCCGCGGCGGTGCGTCGCCGGGTTCGGGCTCGGGCTCCGCGGGCGTCTCCGGCGGCGGCAGACGGTCGAGCACGCGCTCGATGTTGCCGATGCCGTCGGCGCCGCGATGCAGCCGCAGGTCCGGCTGTTCGAGCGTCAGTTCGCTGAAAGTCCAGGCGCGCCGCCAGGTGCTTGAGAGGGAGAAATCCACCACCAGGCGCTGGAAGGCCAGCATTGGGCCGGATTCCGGGTCATCGACCGCGAGGCCTTCCACCGTGAGCTTGAACAGGTAGGGGTTGAAGCGGACTTTCTCGAGTGCCAGGTCGACGCCGAGATGTTTCTCGGCCAGCTTCGGCGCCTGGTCGCGCGCGACCCAGGGCAGCAGCAGGAATCCGACGAGGGTGTAGGCCAGCACGGCGAGCAGCGCCCACAGGCGCCATCCCTGGAGTCGGAGTCGCCCTCGCCACCCGGCGGGGCGACTCCCTGTTGAGCCGTTTCCCTCGGTCATACGGCTCAGGATAGCCCGAAACCGGACAGGCTTCAGTCTTCGACGATGAAGCTGCGCAGTTGTTCGGAGCGCGTCGGGTGACGCAGCTTGCGCAGCGCCTTGGCCTCTATCTGGCGGATGCGCTCGCGCGTGACGTCGAACTGCTTGCCGACTTCCTCGAGGGTGTGGTCGGTGTTCATGTCGATGCCGAAACGCATGCGCAGCACCTTGGCTTCGCGCGGCGTCAGCCCGGCGAGCACGGCATGCGTGGTCTCCTTGAGGCCTTCACCGGTCGCAGAGTCCACCGGGGACAGCACCGAGCCGTCCTCGATGAAGTCGCCGAGATGCGAATCCTCGTCGTCGCCGATGGGCGTCTCCATGGAGATCGGCTCCTTGGCGATCTTCAGCACCTTGCGCACCTTGTCTTCCGGCATCTCCATGCGCACGGCCAGCTCGTCCGGCGTCGGCTCGCGACCCATCTCCTGCAGCATCTGCCGCGAGATGCGGTTCAGCTTGTTGATGGTCTCGATCATGTGCACCGGGATGCGGATGGTCCGCGCCTGGTCGGCGATCGAGCGCGTGATGGCCTGGCGGATCCACCAGGTGGCGTAGGTGGAGAACTTGTAGCCGCGACGGTATTCGAACTTGTCCACCGCCTTCATCAGGCCGATGTTGCCTTCCTGGATGAGGTCCAGGAACTGCAGGCCGCGGTTGGTGTACTTCTTCGCGATGGAGATCACCAGGCGCAGGTTGGCCTCGACCATCTCCTTCTTCGCGCGGCGCGCCTTGGCTTCGCCGATGGACATCTGGCGGCTGATTTCCTTGATGTCACCGACGGTCAGCCCGCTCTCCTGCTCGAGGGCGATCAGCTTCTTCTGCGCGCGCTCGATCTCCGGGCGCAGCTTGCCCAGCGCGGAGGAGTGCTTGCGCTTGGCACGAATCTGCTTATCGATCCAGTCGGAGCTGGTCTCGTTCTGCGGGAAGCTGGTGAGAAAGTCGCGCTTCGGCATGCCGGCATGGCGCACGGCCAGCGCCATGATCTGGCGTTCCTGGCTGCGGATGTGGGCCACCGTGCCGCGCAGGTTGTTGCTCAGCTCCTCGAACAGCTTCGGCGACATCTTCAACTGCATGAACTCGTCGGTCAGCTGGCCGCGCGCCTTGCGGGTCTTCGGGTCGTCGATGCCTTCTTTCGCGAGCAGCGTCTTGACCTGCTTGTGCAGCCGGCCGATCTTCTTCAGCCGCCTGCTGACCTCGGCCGGGTCCGGCCCGGTGTCGGCGGGTTCGGAGTCCTCGTCGTCGTCATCGTCGTCGCTGTCCTTGCCCTTGGCTTTTGCCTTGGCCTTGTCGTCGGCGCGGTTGCCCGGCTGGGCGACCTCGTCGCTCTGGTCCGGGTCGATGAAGCCCACGATGAGGTCGGCCAGGCGCACCTCGCCAGCCTCGTGCGCTGCGTAATGCTTGAGCAGCAGCTCGATGGTGCCCGGGAATTCCGACAGGGCGTGGCGGACCTGCTCGAGGCCTTCCTCGATGCGTTTCGCGATACGGATTTCGCCTTCGCGGGTGAGCAGCTCGACGGTGCCCATCTCGCGCATGTACATGCGCACCGGGTCGGTCGTGCGGCCGAATTCGCTGTCCACGCTGGCCAGCGCCGCCGCCGCTTCCTCGGTATCGTCGTCGTCCGCGGCCACCGCGGTATCGGCCATCAAGAGCTCTTCGGCATCCGGCGCCTTTTCGTAGACGGTGATGCCCATGTCATTGATGGTATTAACAATATCCTCGATCTGCTCCGGGTCGACGATGTCGTCCGGGAGGTGATCGTTCACTTCCGCGTAGGTGAGGTAGCCCTGTTCTTTGCCGCGGGCGAT
>Ga0102941_1001301_pt1 | contig 11659 bp, 7 predicted proteins | sample SalPonR2_C_D2_MG_FD_79281 | JGI IMG/M metagenome (GOLD analysis project Ga0102941, IMG submission 79281) | Salt pond soil microbial communities from South San Francisco under conditions of wetland restoration - Salt Pond MetaG R2_C_D2_MG | ecosystem: Environmental > Aquatic > Marine > Intertidal... | reverse complement strand
TCCCAATTACTAGTTCGAATATTTTTGTTATCATTTTATTTCGGGGCTAGGTTTAATAGTTTGAATAGTTTGCTTGAGTATCTCGAAGGATAGCGGTTTATCCGGGTAAGCAGAAGCTATTGCTTCAGGCAAGACCTTCAACCTAACGTCGGAGAAAGAATATCCAACTTCTTCGTTACTCTTTACCGACAAAGTAGCTAGTTCTTCTAACTGTTTTTCTGTTAGTTCAAGACCTTCAAGTCCCCTTTGATAGAGTTTGATACACTCGTCTTTTGTGGGCCTATTGAATTCCAAAACTACCGCAGCTCTCCGTAAGATTGCCTCATCAATGAAGTGTAGTCGATTGGTTGACATAAATAAGATTGCCCTCCCATTCAGTTCTCGTAATTCATCAATTTTCTGGATCAAGGTATTAACTGCTGCCTTTTCTTCTTGATGCATTTGACTAGTCGAGCGTGTTGTAGCAATAGCATCGGCCTCGTCAATTAGAAGAAAGGCCAATCTCCGTTTTCCTGCTTGTTCTTTTAACTGTTGAAAAGCATCATTAACCAGTTTACCCATTTCGCCATGTAAACCTTCTCCACGAACTCGTGTACTTAGTTTCAAGAAGAATCCTTCTTTACCTAATTCTCTAGTCATTCTGTCAGCAATTGCGGTTGCGGAGATTGTTTTACCTGTACCGGCATCGCCAGCCAGAATGATCAAAGGGTATTTTTCCTTTAACTGCTTTATAACGGGCAATTCGATTTTATGATATCTTTTGCTCCACTTGGTAAGACTGTCTTGGTCGAGCAATAATTTTAAGTTGTTATAGATTCTATCGAATTTAGTGTCAAAACCTATCAAAGATTCCGTTTGAGTTTGAATTTCTTCGTTGGGAAGTTCGATGATGTTGTCAAATATTGTAGCCATTATTTATAATTTGTTTTTTGTAGTTCGTATCCTTTACTCGCATACAACTGAGCACTTCCAGAGTTTAAATGGGAAAATGAGGTGTCGTCCCTAGTTGCCGACCATCCCACTTTGAAATCGTTGTCGATGTAAAATTGATTTTGCTCACGCTCTGATAAATTACCCCATTTGTTGGTATAAGAGAGATATACAGTTAGATATGTTCCGTCGATGTTTTCCCAGTCGTTATTTCGACCAGCCCTATCACTATCAGTTTTGCTTCCACTTTCGTTAACTTTAAATTTTGTAGCTCTTAAAGTGTAATTATCGGATTTTCTTTTTAGAGCAACGGACACCGTGGTCAGGTATTTGTTTTCAGCAAGTTTAATTATATCGTGCATAACATCATCGACATAACTTTGTGCCCACTTGTTAGTTCTTCTCGCTATGGTTCGTATGTCCGCTTCGCAGCTTTCAAAAGTTTTTCTAATATCGGTTACGGTATAAGTGCTGGTATTCGTTGTAGTGCTGTAATTGCTCATTTAGTTAATATTAAAAGTTGGACCAAAGATTGATTTCCATTCCTCGACTGTTGCTCCTTCATGGTTTTTTGATTGGGCTATGTTGAGCGTGTCGAACGCCACCTCTGCTTCTTCAAAAATCTCGTTCCATTTAGAAGTATCGATTTTTTTTGCAGCATTGTTTTCGTTATTGGTATCATCTGCTATATAGATGGGTGTCGTGTAAAACGGAATACTATTTATAGCATGATCAAATTGTATATCTGGAAAATTTGAAGAACTGACAAATTGAAAAAAGCGAATAATTGCTTCTTCAATATTAGTTTCAATTCCTTTGGTTTCATCCAGATAAGCCACAATGAGCTCAATTGCAAAAGATGAAATACCTGGCTCATTTTCGTAAGGTTTCAGCTCTTTGTAGTTTTTCCACCACTTCAACGCTCTTACAATAGAGGTATAACTAGGATTATTCTTTCTAAGCAAAAGAGAATAGTCTAAATGATTTTCAACGCTAGTTATATACTTCCCACCCCCACCTCTTTGTGGCTGCCACACATAACGATCAGGTTTGTCAATTGGAACTACCGGTACAATATCTACCTCTAGTCCGGAACTCGTAAATCTAATTTTGATTGATTTTGTATTCCCTTTAGCATCAACATCTCTTTTGATGTCTTTTAGCGGGTATATTTCCTCAAGATACTTAACAATAAAATCATGTAATTTCATCAAGTCATTTTGAATGTTGTCATCACCAGAAACAAATAAAACTAAATCAATATCAATAGGGTTCTCGCCTGAAGGTTTCAATATGGTGTGCTTTTTCCAAGATCCGGCTAGTAGGTATTTCGAAACCTTTAGGCCATTTCGGTTATCATTCTTGATTTTATCTTCCAGTCTGGATTTGAGATTGTTTATTTGATCTCGATACTTTTGCATATTGCTGCTTTGTAGTTTTATTTTATCTACAAATCGAAGCAGTTGATAGTTTTCTAATTTCATTTAGTATTAAATTATTTCTAGCTTATAAATCGGTGCTAGGAGTTAAACCGTGAAGGAAACCTCTTTATTCCTTCTATTTTGGTAGTGTATGATTTTCTTACAATTAACTCAACGACCATTCCAGTTTTCTTAAAAAAATCTTAACTACCTTTTTGTCAGTTCTGACTATGCCAATTTCCTGATATTATAGTCGAAAGGGGTATTTAAATCGACGAATTACATACTTGCCCAAATACCTGATAATGACATAATTGCAGACAACAACTAGTGGCTCAAAAAAAGTTTCGGTATTAAATTGTTTTTGAGCAGTTACCATAGTCGTAGTATTTTATGTTACTACCACAAAGATGACACGGATGTATGCAACCTATCTGCACACATAAGGATTTGAAGTAAAGCCGGGTAGCTTTTTTGTCTAGTAATAAGAATTAAACCGACTGGCTACCGTTCAAGTTTTCGATAATTTCGAAAATGGTATCTGCTTGTGTCTCGTCGAATACACCGTCGATACCCATGGAATGATAGTTTCTGAAAGGGGAGTCGTAAAGTTTAGTAGGGTCTATCTTTCCGTTTTTGGTTAAGAATAGTTTGATGGTATCTAAAAATTGAATTTGTACTGAATTGAGTTGATACAGATTGATGAAATTGGCGAAAGCTTCGTCAACCCGGTCAGCCGAAAGGCCCATAAGTGAGATAACAAATGGAACAAGGTTAAACTGCTCGCCTATTTCCTTTTCAATTGCATCTTTCTTGATTCCATCAGTAAATAGGATAGTTTCCAAAGACTGTAATTCTCTTTCGGTTATGGTCTCCCCCTTACGTATTCTAGATATGGTCAGGTTGTTTCTGTTTGCCCTGATAAGTTCTTTTAGGCGGTGCAGATTATTGGTAAACGGTGTGCTTAAGGTTATCGGTGGTTCATTTACAAAATCCTCGGTAGTCACCTGACTTTCGTCCAAGCTGTCCTCAAAATCGGTGGTTACATATTTCTGATCGGTAGGATCAATATATTTTACAAGATTTCGAATACCCTTTCGTATTTCTTCCAAATGGGCAATCCCGTCCTTGTTCCAGAACACTTCTTCCAAAGGCAATTTTACAAGGCCTTCTTTTTCCTTAACTTCTGGAATCGTGGTTTTCTTTAATAGTTTTTTGGAAATGATAGCCACCTTGGAAATAGGAATGGTAAAGGTCGAAACAAATTCTTTTCTATCCGGGATCTCCAATCCTTTTATGATTAAGGTATATAGAAGCTTGTCATAGAAGCGGGCAAGATCAACATCGCCTTTTGCTGGCCTGACCAAAGGAGCCAATGCTTCTTCGATTATCTTAATATCTTTTTTCGATAGGTGGTTCCAAAGTTCACGATTTTCGCTGCCGTACTCCAAAACAATTTGCATTCGCATTTTAACGTCGAATCTATCCTTGTTGAGATGGGAGATTTCCGAATGCAGGGTGTCTAATAGTACTGTTCTAAATTGTTGTAAATCCGCTTCTTCGATAAAAGCATCTGTTTTTAGGTATTCTGCCAATTGCAGCTTTAAACCAAAAACGATTTCGGTCAAACTTTTTTGGGAACTGGTTTCTATGCCTTCCGGATTTTCCTTAAAAAACTCAAAGTTGCCGCATAGGTCGAATATCAAGAAACGCTCTTTGTCCTTTCCTACTCCGAAAAGATCAGGGCGCAATCGCGAACCCCTGCCGATCATCTGCCAAAATTTTGTATACGACTTTACAGGTTTGTAAAATACGAGATTTACACAGCTTGGTGCATCGATACCGGTATCCATCATATCCACAGAAATCGCTATCTGGGGCAAACGGTCTTTTTCTTCATCACAGAAACGCTGAATAAATTCTTCCGCTTTAGGTTCGCCATGCGTAATAACCTTCACATAGTCGTTGCCAAAACGTTCCTTATCCAGTTCCATGAAAATATCCTTTAAGAACTGCGCGTGCTTTTTGTTTCGAGCAAAAAAGATGGTTTTTCCGAGTTCTTCTCCACCTCGTTTTTTAATGCCGTTTTTTAGGATAAACTGTAACGTTTTTATCGTAGTATCTTTATTGAAAAGCCATTGATACAACTCGTTGGATGATATCCATTCATTGCCCGTTGCCTTTTCCCCATCTAATATTTCTTCTTCGAATTCTTCTTTTTCTTCATCGGAAAGCTCATCGTAGCGAATGCCTTCCCTCAAAAATTTGGTCGGTGCGGAAATGGTTCTGTAAGGGACTAAATGTTTATTGGCAACTGCTTCTTGGAAAGTATAGGCGTCGGTAGGAGACTTGTCCGCCAAACCAAAAATGGAGTATGTATTTTTATCAATACTATTTTTGGGCGTTGCGGTAAGCCCTAAGAACAAGCCGTCAAAATATTCAAAAATCGCCTGGTACTTTTTATAGATGGAACGATGTGCTTCGTCTACAATAATTAAATCAAAATGCCCTACCCCATAAAAACGTTTGTCATCAGCTTTTGAACTGTCTATTAGTCCCATCATGGTCTGATAGGTGGAAAAAGCAAAACGGGCATCTGGATTATCTTTTTCCTTCAAGAGATTTACGCTGGAATGTTCGGGCAGAAATTTTACAAAATTGCTCTTTGCCTGTCTCACCAAACTTTTTCGGTCTGCCAAAAAAAGTACACGCTTTACCCAATTGGCTTCCAACAGCATTTTTGAAAGGGCGATGGAAGTTCTAGTCTTTCCCGTACCTGTTGCCAAAACCAATAAGGCCCCACGGTTTGTTCCAATAAGGTTTCCTGTTGCTTTATCGGTGCCTGCAAAGTGTTCGGCAATACTTTTTATGGATCGTAATTGATACGTTCTACCTGCAATCAATACGTCTACTTCCGCCGTTCTAATATCTGCGCGATGGTTGCGACGGTACATAAGGGTCTGGAGTTCCTGTTTGGTATAAAAACCGTGTACGGGTCGTGATCTTTTATAAAATTGGTCGTCCCATAGATAGGTTTCGAATCCATTACTATAATACATCACAGGCCTTCGCCCGTACATTTTTTCTAAACTATCAGCATACAGTTGGGCTTGGTTTTCCCCCTTACTAACACTTTCCAAGGTCTTTTTTGCTTCCACCAAGGCCAAGGGGAGGCCATCATCATCCCACAACACATAGTCTACATAACCGGTTTCGGAAGTATTTGTTGATTTGGGCATGTACCGCACCTTGAATTCGGTATCTTTTATTCCTGCCAAATCCCATCCTGCTTCCCGTAGAAGTACATCTATAAAATATTTACGGGTTTCGTATTCGTTTCGCGGATGGTGTACTTCATCTTGCGTATTAGCGACAACTTTGTTCGCTAAGATTTGCTGCTGTAAGGCTTCGAGCTGTTTTCTGAAAAGTTCGTTCTTTTCCTCTAATAACCTATTTTTCTCAGCTGATGCAGCCAGTTGTTTTTGAAAAGTATTTTTCTCGGTATCAAGTTTTTCTTGAAGTTGTGCCAATTGCTTTTTTGAAAGTGCATCTTGCCCTTCCTTTGGAATCAATTCCCAATCGAAAAGACCTATGCTCTCGGGAACTTCTTGTGCATACGATTTTGCGAACCACTTGGCAAAATAGAACAGGTACTCGATAATGGTATGTGAATCGACATCTGAAACCCTTTTGTTGTGCAAGGCCAGATTCCCCGCTTTTCGAATGAGGTGGATTTCATTGTACAGCTTATGATTGAACTGTTCTTTAAAAGCTTGGTCCGTAATCAGGCTGTTGAGCGAAGTATCGAAAGGTAGCGTTAGTTCTTCGTCGTTCGTATACATCCAGTTTACGGCAAGTTCCAGGGCCATACGCGAATAGGCTAAAGAAGCACGGGGGTCTGTAATGACCAATTGCTCCGCTTTGGTAGCTCTTTCAAAGAAAGTGTCCCATTCAGTAGCCAAAAATTGGAAATTTGTACCCATTTGTTTTGTATCGCCTTTTTTTAAAATTTACTTTACTCCGAACTTTACTCCGAACTTTACTCCGAACTTTACTCCGAACTTTACTCCGAACTTTACTCCGAACCTTTTAAAACTGCCTTTATCTACTATTTTTTAATTCATCACTTTCCAATGGCCAGCTTTGTCGGAGCCTACCCTTGTTAGCTTGTTTTGTTGCTGTAATTTTGCTATTTGTTTTTCTACCGCCCTGTCCGAAATACCTATGATTTCTGATAACTCTTTGGCGGTTCTTTTATTATCTTCCTTTAAAAGGGTAATAATTTTCTCCGACGTTTTGCCCGACACTTTCTCCGACGTTTCCTCCGACATTTCCTCGCTTGGCTTTTCGCTAAGTGGAATTATAATCTCAAAAACATCGCCCTCGGTAAAAGTAGGTTTCGCTCCTGGAGTATATAATTCCGTGTACTTAAAAGTATTTCGTACACCGGAACCCAATTCATCTACCCATCCAATTTCCTTGAACAGTTTCGCAATAATTGGATTTTTGGGATAGGGGGAAAAATTGGCAGGGTCTATATTGCCCTTTCCATGCGGTTTGTTCCAATTTTCTGAGCGGACTTGGTCAGCTTCGATAATAAATTTTGCCGGAAAAGGATTTGTGTATTCCCTATGAACCAAAAGGTTGCCGACAATTTCCCGGAAGAGGTTATCGCGTACGTTGATACGCTGCCCATCTATCAATTGAAATTTATCCGGTAAGTGCTTGGCAACAAATGCCATAAGGCGTTCATAACTTTCCACCAAATTGGTGCGTATATCATCTCGGTCATCATAACGGTCAATGTTCTTAATCCGTACAATCGCATCCGTTTTGTAATGGGGCACTACGTTCTGTATCAATTCATCTTTTCCAAATAGCAAAATTGCCGCAAGGGTATAACCAGAATGCCCTGTTTTCATATCTTTTTTATATAGCCCTGCCGAGCGCAACAATTCTTCGTTGGTCATGGCCAACCAAGGATGTTTGGGTTGTTGATTGCGTGCCAGATTACGGACTTTATCGAAAAGAGATTCTTTAAAGTCAGTTAGTTCAACATATTGATATACCTGATTTTCAGAATAGGTGTTTTGCTTTCGCAAATACAACTGGGAAACTAGGTCGTGTTGGTTGGTAATATCAAAATCGCCATCTTGGTTTCGGTCATAGATACGGCCATTTGTGGCATGCACCTGTGAACTTTCGGGGACATAGACTACAATGACTTTTTTGCCATTCATATCTAAGACCTCTGGGGAAACATAATAGGGTGGGCTCAGTTTCTGGGGATTATTAGTATTGGTAACCAAACCATCTATAATGCCTTGTACCTTATCTTCTTGTACCCCGTTTATAGTGCCATTGTTTTGAACCCCTAATATCAGATGCCCACCGCTACGGTTTAGAAAACCACAAATGGAATCAAAAGCATCTTTATTGAGCGCAATACTTGATGTTTTGAACTCAACATTGACGCTTTCGCCTTGGTCTATTAGCGTTTGTAGTCTTTCTATGGTCATGCACGACTAAGTTAACAATGAGTATTTTAAAAATTGCTACATTAATAAGAATCTTGAGCCAAATCCATTAGCCTATAATACTTCTATGGATTCAACCATTCCCTATCTGGTTTCGCTAGTAATCTTGCATTATTGTAAGCCCAATCTAATGGCAAAATAGTATTAGCCCTATATATTTCATTTTCTCTAGCTACTACTAATGCTAAATCTGCTTTTTCTGGTTTTTCCAAGCATAAAGGCAAAAGTAATTGGATACCTCCATTATAAAATTGAGGAATAGCGGTTTTGTAATTACGTTTTACTCTTTTGATAGCACTTTCAATAGCAGAACGCAACCTTTCCATTATCTGATCATCTGAAAGGGCCTTAAACGATTCTGGAAATCTATCTTCTCTATCATCTACAATATGTTCAAAATCAGGTATTAATCGACGATTCACATCATAAATCAAATCAGTCGGAGATGAAAAGTAATTTGCCAACTTGGGCCTGTTGATAAAGTGGGTCATAATTCTATCACTCTCTCTATCAAATTTCAAGAACTTCCACTTTTGAGAATCTAAATTTAAATAGGAATAAGTTGGCGATGGCGGCCGATTAATTTCGAAGTAAGCAAAAATCTCTTCCTGCTTGATTGTAACTAGACCCGTATTGAATGCAGCAAAAGAAGCTACGCCATTTTGTTCAGCATACTCAATTTTATCTTCTTTTTTTAATTGAATGAAAGTTTGATGGACATAACTATCTAGAACAGGATGACCACCCGTTTTTTCATCTAGATAATCCCATTCTTCTGGCTGAGCTAAATCTTTAAGTTCCTGTATGGCTTCTTCCCAATTTCCTAAATAGGCAAACTTATCCAAAGCATTTCGGGTATCAATACAAACAATGTTACTTGCGTTTAACCTTGTACCATCTTTGGTGGGTGTCATTTCTACCAAAAAGTCTTCGCGGATTCTTTTGAAGCCAAATTGACCCTTAACTTGTGAGTGATGAAACCAATATTCTTTACCATCCGATTCAATAAAACCCCATCCGTCTGACATTTGATAGCTTTTGATTTTTCCACTAATACGTTCTTCATGCCTTTTTACATTGATCGCATTTGAACCCTTCCGGGTTTCTTTGATTTGAAATTCCACTTCCTCTCCTTCAAAGAGTGCTTTAAAGTTTCCTTGCACTTCAGAAAAATGTACAAAATGTTCAATAAGCTTACTGTCTAAGATTTTGCCAAAGCCTCGTTGTACGTTAAAAAATGATACCTTGCCTTTCATCGCTCAAAAGTGTTTAATAGTTAGAATACAAAGATACCTTACATAAATGCAGTATATCTGCACAAGTGAAAGAATTCAAACCAATTCCCCTTTAAATGCCTTTTGTAACAGACAGTTGAACAAATCTTTACTTTCCTTCAGTTCTTGCTTTGCTAATTCTTTTTGTTGTTCAATCAGTTTTAATTTTTCTGTAAACTCTTTTTGAAGTTCTATAGGTGGATAAATTATTGGGAACTCTTCTAAATGGTTTTTATTTAATTGCCTCTTATCTATCCCTCCTACACAAACTCTTCGGATGTATTCTCGATACTGATTGGTTGTTAAAATGAATAGGATGTATTCCTTTAGAACATCTTTTTTCAATCTAATCAAATATACATGACCATTTAAATTTGCTTTATCATCTTTCCCTAAATACATTGCCGCTCTACCTAAACTGCTATTTTCTGTATTGATTCTTCCTGTTTTTGTCATAAGGATATCTCCATGCTTTAGACTGCTCTTTTTCATACCCTCATGCGTCTCTTGGTCGATAAACGCAATATCATCCATGACCAAATTGTTTTTCCAAACATTCTGACTTCTAAAAAATGTGATGCCCTCATCCACATATACTTTACTGCCACCTTTAGGCGTGTTGCCGCTTCCTATTTTGGTTGATAATTCTTTTAGCTTCTTAACTTTCCATTTTTTAGGATTCGTTAATGGATCCCCGAACATTCCTAAAAATATACTTTGAGCTAAAGCATCATATTCTGTTAATAGTTGTTTGGTTTTGGCTCGTAAAGCGGCTGCGTTATCTAATATCTCAATAATTTCTTTTTGCCTTTTTATTGTTGGTAACAAGATTTTAAATGTTTTTAAACTCTTTGCTGAAAGGTTTGGCTGGGCTGTCCCATTATCGTTTTTTATTGCTAGTCTTTGAGATATATTACTGCCTAAATAATAGTAAAGATATTTTGGCAAAACATTCTTTTTAGGCCTCAATACTACTAATGAGGAAGCAATAGAGCCTTGATAATTTTCAATATGCATAGCAAACTTTCCCAAAGAACCTCTCAAACAATAAAGTATATCATTCTTCTGAATTTTTGCTCCACCCATTTTTTCAAAATGTTCAGGCGATATATATTTAAAACTTCTTTTTTCTAAAGTTCTATCATCTGATAAATCTCCAGCATTTATAAACGGAATACCTTTTTCTTTGAAGTCAGATCCTGAAGGATAGTTTTTACCTCTGTCTCCATTTAAAAATAAAGCAACATCTTTTAAAGCAACTACTGTCATAAACTAAAATTCTAATTTAGATAGTAATTGAACTCTTTCTTTTGAAATATTTTTAATTCTGTTTAAAATAACCGATGGTTTGTCATAATTTACTTCTTCATATGTGAATTTTTTATAGTGTTTAATTGATAAAATCCAATCATTCTCCTTAATCTCTTTAAATGGTACCAAGAATGATTGTTCTGTGCGTTTGCGGTTTAATTCATTTGATTGCTTAGCATCCACTCTCAATGACTTAAAACGGGTGATGATGTCTGGTAAGTTGAATTTGTCGTGCATTTTTATTGCGCTAGATGTAACCATACCGTCAAATGAAAAGGCTTGAAAAACCTCTTCGTCAACCAATAAATTACGTTTATCGTCAAGACTTTTACCATCTGCCAACATATCATAAAACCAAACGTTATCTGTACCACCAGAACCTGTTTTTGTAAAGATGATGATAGCAGTGCTTACTCCTGCATAGGGTTTAAATACTCCTGAAGGCATAGAAATAATGGCTTCTAGTTTGTTGTTTTCAACAATTTCCTGCCTGATACTTTTGTGAGCTTTACTACTACCAAAGAGTACGCCATCAGGCACGATGACAGCCGCACGTCCACCTGTTTTCAATTGACGGAGCATCAAGGCCAAAAACAGCAATTCGGTCTTTGTGGTATTGGTCACGTTTTTGAGCCCGGGTGCGATACTCTCTTTGTCAATTGTACCCTTAAAAGGCGGGTTGGCCAAAACCAAGGTATAGGCATCGGCAATGGTATTGTCTTTAGATACTGCATCTACATCGATAATGTTAGGTTCTTCTACACCGTGAAGGTATAAGTTCATCGAGGCAATACGCAACATAGTAGCATCGAACTCCATACCATTAAACATTCTTGTATTAATAAAATCGGCATGTTTATCAAGCTCCGTTACGCTGTGATGTTTGTCTATATATTCTTTGGCAGCTACCAAGAAACCAGCGGTGCCTGCCGAAGGGTCACAAATGCTATCTTCCAAAGTCGGCCGCATCAGTTCTACCATTAATTTAATGATATGGCGTGGAGTACGAAACTGACCTGCTGTGCCGCCCCCTTCAAGCTTGGAAAGTAGGTACTCATAGATATCGCCTTTAGTATCTTGATTCTCCATGGGCAGCCGTTCCAATTTTTCGATGACCTGATCAAGAACGGCAGGTTTTGAAATACCGAAAGTAGCCCCTTTCATATAGGTACTAAAAAGACTTTTT
>Ga0102941_1001300_pt1 | contig 11661 bp, 15 predicted proteins | sample SalPonR2_C_D2_MG_FD_79281 | JGI IMG/M metagenome (GOLD analysis project Ga0102941, IMG submission 79281) | Salt pond soil microbial communities from South San Francisco under conditions of wetland restoration - Salt Pond MetaG R2_C_D2_MG | ecosystem: Environmental > Aquatic > Marine > Intertidal... | reverse complement strand
TCGTGCACATGGTGCGCGATGGACGCGACACCATCGCTTCGGTGATGAACGAATCGTGGGGTCCTACTGATCCAGTAGCCGGTGCGCGGTGGTGGGCCGACCGAACGGTCGCAGCGCACCGCGGCTTGGCCGGCGTCCCAGCCAGCGCCGTGCTCACCGTGTCCTTGGAATCTTTGGTGGTAACCGATCGGGTGGGGGAGTACGGGCGGCTACTGGACTTCCTGGAGCTGCCCGACCGACCCCGAATGCGTAGGTATTTCGCGGAGCAGATGCCCGCCGAACGGGTCCGGCCCGGATCGTGGGCGCAGCGGGTACCGGACCCTGCTGCGTTGGAACGGGCATATCGGTCGGCCGCCGATCGGCTGGAGGCGGCCGGGGTTCCGATCTACGAAGCCCCCACCCCCTAACCGTTTCCCCCGGAATCCGGGGGGTTCGCTTCGCTTCCCCCCGGATCACCCCGAAAGTACGCGTTTCCCCCGGAATCCGGGGAAACGCGTACTTTCGGGGTGTTTTGGCGCGAATCTGTGCGTTTCGCCCAGATTCCGGGGGAAACGGTTAGGGGGTGGAACCGACCCCGGTGTGACGGCGAGCGGCCTCGGGCGTACACTTTCGGGGCTGGTATCGGGCTTCCCCGTCCATCCGCGTTGACAAGCCGCGAAAGCGGCCCACTCGCGCGTGTGCGCAGGTCGCTTGTTATCGGTCAAACCGCACAGGATCGGACAGTCCGATCCGCGCAGAAGGATGGCAATGGGCAAGAAGGACGGCGCGATCGAGCTCGAGGGCACGATCACCGAGTCTTTGCCGAATGCCATGTTCCGCGTTGAGTTGGACAACGGGCACCAAGTGCTCGCGCACATCAGCGGGAAGATGCGGATGCACTACATCCGAATCCTCCCAGACGATCGCGTCGTCGTGGAGTTGTCGCCGTACGACCTCACGCGCGGGCGCATCGTTTACCGATACAAGTAACGGCTGCCTACGGGCGATGGAGAACGGATACCGCACATGAAGGTGCAACCGAGCGTCAAGAAGATCTGCGACAGCTGCAGGCTGATTCGTCGCCACGGACGCGTGATGGTCATCTGCTCCAATCCGCGTCACAAGCAGCGCCAGGGCTAGTCGGCCGTCAGGCCGATCGACCCGCGGTGACCGGGAGAGACAACCCGAACACCAAACCCACGGGAGCACCCGACCCCCCACCCACAAAGTGGGGACGACACCTCCGGCCACGGGGCCGGAGACCGGTCTCGGCGGACCGGAACGGTCTCCCACCGAAACCCCGTGCAGAGAAGAGATAGGACCGCCCCATGGCACGTTTGATCGGAGTCGATCTCCCGCGCGAAAAGCGCCTGGCGATCGCGCTCACCTATATTTACGGTGTAGGCCGCTCACAGGCTGCGAAGGCCCTCGAGGCCACTGGCATCGATCCGAATATGCAGGCCAAAGACCTCACGGACGATCAGGTGCTCGCGCTGCGTGACTGGATCGAAGCCAACTTGAAGGTTGAAGGCGATCTGCGCCGCGAGGTTGCCGCCGACATCCGCCGCAAGGTGGAGATCGGTTGCTACCAGGGGCTTCGGCACCGCAAGGGGCTGCCGGTTCACGGCCAGCGCACCCACACCAACGCACGCACCCGCAAGGGCCCGCGCAAGACCGTCGCCGGCAAGAAGAAGGCGTAACCAGCCCCCTAGGGCAAACCCCGATCGAACGTCCACGAACGTAGGAAGTAGGCACAGAAATGCCCCCCAAGTCCGCCGGCGCGAAGAAGGTGCGCCGCAAGGAGAAGAAGAACGTCGCGCATGGTCACGCGCACATCAAGAGCACGTTCAACAACACCATCGTCTCGATCACCGATCCCACCGGAGCGGTGATCTCCTGGGCATCGGCCGGCCAGGTCGGCTTCAAGGGAAGCCGCAAGTCCACGCCCTTCGCTGCCCAGCTTGCTGCGGAGGCAGCAGCCCGCCGCGCCATGGAGCATGGGATGCGCAAGGTTGATGTATTCGTCAAGGGTCCCGGCTCCGGCCGCGAGACCGCCATCCGCTCCCTGCAGGCCACTGGCCTAGAGGTGGGCTCGATCGCCGATGTCACCCCCGTGCCCCACAACGGCACCCGTCCCCCCAAGCGCCGCCGCGTCTGATCGCGCGCAGGAAATAGGAGAAGTTAGAGATGGCGCGTTATACCGACGCAGACTGCAAGCGCTGCCGCCGAGAGAAGATGAAGCTCTTCCTCAAGGGCAGCAAGTGCGAATCACCGAAGTGCCCGTTCGAGAAGCGGCCCTATCCGCCCGGCCAACACGGCCGCGGTCGTAGCAAGGACAGCGAGTACTTGCTGCAGTTGCGCGAGAAGCAGAAGGCAGTGCGCATCTACGGCGTCCTGGAAAAGCAGTTCAGCAACTACTACGTAGAGGCGAACCGGCAATCCGGAAAGACCGGCGACAACCTGCTTCGCATCCTGGAGTCACGGCTGGACAACGTCGTTTTTCGTGCGGGCTTTGCCAAGTCACGAGACATGGCCCGCCAATTGGTGGCCCACGGTCACTTCACGGTGAACGGTAAGAAGGTGGACATCCCCTCCTACCGGGTTTCGCCCAACGACATCATCGAGGTGAAGCAGTCCTCGAAGGAGATGACCCCGTTCGTGGTCGCACACGCCGAGATCGGTGAAAAGACGGTGCCCGCTTGGCTGGAGGTCGTTCCCTCCAAGATGCGGATCATCGTTCACTCGTTGCCCGAGCGTGAGGTCATCGACACCCCCGTCCAAGAGCAGCTCATCGTCGAGCTCTACTCCAAGTAAGCAATACCCCGGTCCGGCTGCGGACCGGGGAGCGTTCAGATACGCGGCGTCATATAGCGGTCGTCGCGGGAAGGAAGAACACAGTGCTCATTAGTCAACGTCCCATCCTTAGCGAAGAGCCAATCAGCGAGTTCCGTTCGCGCTTCGTGCTGGAACCACTCGAGCCAGGTTTCGGCTACACGCTCGGTAACTCCATGCGCCGCACGCTGCTTTCCTCGATACCCGGTGCAGCAGTGACCAGCATTCGGATCGACGGCGTCTTGCACGAGTTCAGCACTATCGAGGGTGTCACCGAAGATGCCACCGAGATCATCTTGAACCTCAAGCAACTCGTGGTCTCCTCCGATCACGACGAGCCGGTCGTCATGTACCTGCGCAAGCAGGGTCCTGGCGTTGTCACCGCTGCCGACATCCAGCCTCCGGCGGGTGTGGAGGTCCACAATCCCGATCTGCAGATCGCGACCCTGAATGGCAAGGGCAAGTTGGAGATCGAACTCGTTGTCGAGCGTGGTCGCGGATATGTGCCAGCCAGCATGAACAAGCAACCAGGCCAAGAGATCGGTCGGATCCCGGTGGATTCGATCTACTCACCCGTTATGAAGGTCAGCTACAAGGTCGAGGCAACCCGCGTCGAGCAGCGCACCGACTTCGACAAGCTCGTCCTCGATGTCGAGACCAAGCCGAGCATCCGTCCCCGTGACGCCGTGGCCTCGGCTGGCCACACGCTAGTCGAGCTCTTCGGACTGGCTCGCGAACTCAATGTCGAGGCCGAGGGCATCGACATCGGCCCGTCGCCAACGGATGCCTTCGTTGCCGAGCAACTGGGCACCCCGATCGAGCAACTCGATATGACGGTTCGCTCCTACAACTGCCTCAAGCGCGAGGGCATCCACACGGTGGGTGAACTCATCACCCGCAGCGAGGCCGATCTACTGGACATCCGTAACTTCGGCCAGAAGTCCATCGACGAGGTCAAGGTGAAGCTCGCCGGGCTCGGTTTGGCGCTCAAGGACAGCCCGCCAGGGTTCGATCCCGGAGCGGCGGTGTACTTCGCTGACGATGAGGATGACGCGGACTTCGGCGATTTCGCTGTGGTCGAGGGCACCGAGATCACCGAGGGCGACGATTCCGCCTACGCCGAAGACGAGCAGCTCTAACGCAGGTGGTCGGACCGACCATCGGCTCAGAAAGCATCAAGGAGAAGAGATATGCCTACCCCAACAAAGGGTGCCCGCCTCGGCGGTGGTCCGGCGCACGAACGCCTCATGCTCGCGAATCTTGCGACCGCGCTGTTCGAGCACGGGAAGATCACGACCACCGAGGCCAAGGCCAAGCGGCTGCGGCCACTGGCTGAGCGGCTGATCACCTTCGCCAAGCGCGGCGATCTAGCTGCGCGGCGCAGGGTCATGACCGTGGTTCGGGACAAGACGGTGGTGCACATGCTGTTCACCGAAATCGGCCCGCAGTACGCCGGTCGGCCCGGTGGCTACACCCGCATCACGAAGATCGGCGCCCGCAAGGGCGACAACGCACCCATGGCGGTGATTGAACTCGTCGAGCCGATGGCAGAGCAGGTTGTTGCCGAGGCCACCGGAGCAGCCAAGCGTGCCGCTAAGGAGCGTGAGGCGGCGGCCGAAGATGTGGTCGTCGAGGAGACCCTTGAGGAGACCGTCGCGGAAACGACTGCTGACGCCGACGAGGTTGTCGAAGAGTCGGCCGCGGAAGATGCTGCTGAGGCAGTGAGCGAGGAGATCGTCGACGAAACGGTCGAGGAAGTCGCGGCTGAGAAGGCGGACGAGGAAGCGGGCGACGACACCAAGTAGTCACCACACATTCGTAAGGCGGGTGGTCGAATCATGAGTGATTCGGTCACCCGTTTTCGTTTGGATATCGCTTACGACGGCACGGGATTCTCTGGCTGGGCTGTGCAACGGGACCAGCGCACGGTGCAAGGTGAACTCCAGCGGGTGCTGACCCACCTTGCAGGAAAGGGGATCGAACTCACCTGCGCTGGACGAACCGATGCGGGAGTGCATGCACGAGGCCAGGTTGCTCACCTTGATGTTCACGCCACGGAACAACTGAATGCTGAGCGGATCAATCGCGCTCTGCCCGAGGACATACGGGTGCTCGCTGTCGCTGAAGTCACGACTGATTTCGATGCGCGCTTCTCCGCCCTCTGGCGTCGTTACAGCTACACCGTCTGCGATGACCCACGAGGTCCCGATCCCTTGCGCCGTCGCCACCAACTAGACGTCGGTCGGCAACTTGACATCGATGCGATGAGCCATGCTGCGGAGGCCCTTGTCGGTGAGCACGACTTCACCAGCTTCTGCAAGATCAAGGAGCATGGAACGACGGTGCGGGAGATCCTTTCCCTTGCCTGGGAGCGTGAGGTGGATCCCAGGACCGGGATGACCACCGCCGTTATGCATGTCACGGCGGATGCGTTCTGCCATTCGATGGTTCGGAGCCTGGCCGGTGCGCTGATCCCTGTTGGGGAACACCGCAAGCCGATCGAGTTCCCGAAGACTGCTTTGGAGATGCACGCCAGAGAGGCCGGGGTGACCGTGATGCCAGCGCACCCACTTGTCCTTGAAGAAGTCGGCTATCCGCCCGCGAGTGAGTGGGCGGTTCGGCAACAAAGAACGCGAACTCTGCGCACGCTCTAGTCACCTGACCGTCACTCCGAAAATCTCGGCGATGCGTGCCTGCTGCTTGTCGTTGGTGAGCAGTTGTGCCTGTCGTCGAGCGGCAACTGCCACGATCATGCAGTCGATGTAGTTGTTGGGGGTTATGCCGAGGCGTCGTGACGTGCGATACACGTCGGAGGCCCCCTCGAAATCAGCAGCCACATCGAAGGCAAGCAGGGAGCCGCGCACGATGAGTCGACGAACATTCCAAGCCTCGTCGTCGTTTCGACAGCCGGACAGAAGTTCCATCAAGACAGGTTGCGTGTAGCCGATCCGCTCGTCTTTGGCGGTCATGTCGGTCAGAGGCGTTCCCCCCTGGCGCAGGGCATCGACCCAGACGGAAGTGTCAGCTAGAGGGGTCGTCATCGTCGTGGAGGAAATGGGTAAAGCGATCCTCGGGCACCTCGAAGTCCGGCATGGAGCCCATCATTGCTAGGGCCTCCTCTTTGGTCATGGGCTGACCAACGAGGTGGCGCAGGGCGTAGTCGACGGCCTCGCGCTTGGTCTTCAGGTGGTACCGCACCATGACAATCTCGACCAGTTCGTCGTCGATATCAATATTGGTCCGAGACATGTGGAAAACGTTACACCTACTTGGTGTATGACCCCTCGGCTGACTCCTCGCTACGGGGGTCGGGTAGCCTTCGTCTGCTGTTGAGGCCGTCACGGCCGACAGCCTGGGTGCCCGGAAGGCACCCAGTACGGCCTCCTCGGCATGAGGGGGTGCAGAAACCGGTCCCAACGAGAGTAAAGGCGGCGTCCTGTGCGCACCTATAGCCCCAAAGCCGGCGAGATCACTCGCAACTGGCATGTCATCGACGCCACCGACGTAGTCCTCGGTCGCCTCGCCACCCACGTCGCCACCTTGCTGCGCGGCAAGCACAAGCCGACTTTTGCTCCGCATGTGGATGGCGGCGACTTCGTCGTTGTCATCAATGCCGACAAAGTCGCACTCACCGGGTCGAAGCGGGAGAAGAAGATCGACTACCGCCACTCGGGATATCCGGGCGGCTTGAAGTCGATGTCCTACGAGGAACTCCTCGCCACCAACCCCGAGCGCGCTGTCGAGAAAGCCGTGAAGGGCATGCTCCCGCACAACAAGTTGGGCCGTCAGCAGTTGAAGAAGTTGAAGGTCTACACCGGCAGCGATCATCCGCACGCTGCACAAAACCCCCAGCCCTACCAAATCACCCAGGTCGCGCAGTAGTCGCGCCGGTTCTACGAGCATCGAAAGAAGAAGAGGAAATCGTGTCTGAGGCAACTGTCGATATCGAAGACGTCGAGGCAGCCGACGTTCCGTCTGAATACACCAGCGAATCCCCGGCTAGCGCGCCGGTAGCGCGTGAGATAACAACCGCTCCCAGCGCGGCGATCGGTCGCCGCAAGGAAGCCGTGGCCCGCGTTCGCTTGGTTCCGGGCCCCGGCCAGTGGACCATCAACGGCCGGTCATTGGATGAGTACTTTCCGAACAAGGTCCACCAGCAGGAGGTCAAAGAGCCGTTCGTCACGCTCGGTGCCGAAGGTCGCTTCGACGTTATCGCGCGCCTGAATGGCGGCGGCGTTTCCGGCCAAGCCGGCGCCCTGCGACTGGGCATTGCCCGGGCGCTCAGCGCGATCGACGAGGAGAACAACCGCTCCGCGCTGAAGAAGGAAGGCTTCCTAACTCGCGATCCACGCGCCAAGGAACGCAAGAAGTACGGTCTGAAGAAGGCCCGCAAGGCGCCGCAGTACAGCAAGCGCTAACAGCGTGGGCCGGCTGTTCGGTACCGACGGGGTTCGGGGACTCGCCAACCGGGACATCACCGCTGAGTTGGCTGTCGATTTGGCGGTCGCGGCGGCGCACGTTCTCGGTGAGGCTGGCGAGTTCGCCGGGCACCGTCCGACGGCGGTCGTCGGCCGCGACACCCGTGCGAGCGGTGAGTTCCTAGAAGCGGCTGTTGTTGCTGGCCTGGCCAGCGCTGGGGTGGATGTTCGAGTTGTCGGTGTTCTGCCGACCCCAGGGGTGGCCTGGCTGACGGCTCACACCGGCGCCGATCTCGGTGTGATGCTCTCCGCGTCCCACAATCCGATGCCCGACAACGGCATCAAGTTCTTCGCGCGCGGTGGCGTGAAGTTGCCCGATCACCTCGAAGACGAGATCGAAGCACGTCGCGGGGCGTCGTGGGATCGCCCGACCGGCGAGTTGGTCGGACGGGTGGCGCGTGATGACGAGGCTGTGGGGGCGTACGTCGAGTACCTGCTCAGCACCATTGATACGCGGCTTGACGGCTTACGCGTTGTCGTGGACTGTGCGAACGGAGCCGCGAGTACTGTCGCGCCGGCGGTGTTGCGGCTCGCGGGAGCGGAGGTCGTGGCGATCAACGACGATCCCGACGGTTGGAACATCAACGCCCAATGCGGGTCAACGCATCTTCAGGGGCTGATCGACCAGGTCCGGGCATCCGCAGCTGATGTCGGCATCGCCCACGACGGTGATGCAGACAGATGCCTGGCTGTCACGGCCGAGGGGGCTGTTGTCGATGGCGATCACATCTTGGCGATCCTTGCTACCGCACTGCGTGATCGTGATCGGCTAGTCCAGAACACCGTGGTCACCACCGTCATGGCGAACATGGGCTTCAAGTTGGCGATGGAGTCGGCAGGGATCATCGTGGTCGAGACCGCGGTCGGTGACCGTTATGTCGTCGAGGAAATGGGCAACGGTGGATTCGTGCTCGGGGGTGAGCAGAGCGGCCACGTCGTTCTCAGCGAATTCGCCACAACCGGCGATGGAGTCTTGACCGCCCTCCAAGTTTTGGGCCAGATGGCTAGGACGCGCAGATCACTTGGCGAACTCGCTGCTGCTGTTGAAAAGCTGCCTCAGGTGCTCGTGAATGTTGCAGGAGTCGATAAGTCAGCGATCGCATCGAACGCGGCGGTCCAGCAAGCAGTAGAGGAAGCTGAACGCCACTTGGCCGGTCGCGGGCGGGTGCTTTTGCGTCCTTCAGGAACCGAACCCGTGGTTCGCGTCATGGTCGAGGCTCCGACGCACGACGACGCCGAGCGACTCGCTGGCGCCATAGCCGCCGTGGTGAGTGACGAGCTAGCTCTCGACTAGTCCGGTCGCTCATGCGCTGTCGGATAGCCAGTGTCACCCATCCCGCCAATGCCATGCCGGTCAAGTTGATGATCAACTGCAGCGCGCTGCCCGTCACCTGATTCCACTGGGCGAAAACCAATCCAACGGCGACGTTTCCCGAAGCGGGGATGGTGGTGACGGATATGAATACGCCGATGATTCCGGTGGACTGGGAAGTGGTCAGCGCGAGAACCCCGGCGGCCGCAGCGATAACGGCCACGAGAAGTGACCAAACGTTGGGGGAATAGATGAAGGACACCCCCGGCCTGGGTGAACTCACGTCGGCCATCGTTGCAAGTCCCGTCGCGCGCGCGATCGCCACGAATCCGACAGTGACAGCGACGGAGAAGGAAAAGCCCACGAGCAGTGTGCGAGCCGCCTGACGAAGTAGCGTTCGACGTCCCCGGACGAGAGCAAGCCCCATAGCGATGACCGCCATGAACTCCGGGCCGAGCACCATGGCGCCGATCACCAGGATCGGGGAGTCGGTGATGACCGCGATCGCTGCGAGGAGGGTCGCCATGGTCATGAATGCCAGGAACGTGCCGGTCACTTTCGATTGGGCGTAGGCCCGCTCGATCACCTGGGGCCAGATCACGTTGTCGCTATCCGGGGACTCTTGTTCTGCGTGGAGGGCTCGGGCTGAAATCCAGGTATCCGGCTCGATGATCTCGATCGAGCCGTTCTTTTGGATGTTCATGTCCATGAGGGCTGCGACCAAATCGTTGACCGCATCCCGCTCGACCTGGGCTTCGAAGAGATCGCCGGCGGGATCCACGCTCGCGTGAGGGATGCGAACCAGAGCGCTGAGGCTGGGAGTTGCGCGCAGGAGTTGATCGCACTGAGCCGTCAGTTCGGACGGACAAAGGACTCGAACCGTCAACACGGGACTACCTTGTCACCTCCGGCGTAGTCTTGCGCCTATGTGCGGAATCGTCGGGTACGTAGGCGAGAAGCAGGCCCTCGAGGTGGTTGTCGCCGGTCTGCGCAGGCTCGAGTACCGAGGCTACGACTCCGCAGGGGTTGCGGTGATCAGCGATGGACGGCTGGAGATCCGCAAGAAGGCCGGCAAGCTCACCAATCTCGAGACGTTGCTAGGCCAGGATCCACTCCCGCAATCCACCACCGGAATCGGTCACACCCGTTGGGCTACCCATGGCGGGCCGACTGATCACAACGCCCATCCGCATGTGAGCGCTGATGGTCGCGTGGCCGTCATCCACAACGGCATCATCGAGAACTTCGCCGAACTCCGAGAGGAGCTCTTGGTACGGGGAGTACCGCTGGCGTCCGAGACAGATTCGGAAGTCGTCGCCCATCTACTCGCCGAAGCGATGCCCGGTTCGGATCTAACGACGGCCATGCAGGCTGTGTGTCACCGTCTCGAAGGTGCATTCACGTTGGTTGCGATGGATCCACAAGATCCGTCCACCGTTGTCGGTGCTCGTCGCAGTTCGCCGCTCGTGGTGGGCTTAGGTGAAGGCGAGAACTTCCTGGCAAGCGATGTTGCGGCCTTCGTCGAGCACACTCGGGAAGCATTAGAGCTTGGCCAGGATCAGATCGTGGTCCTGCGAGCCGACTCGGTGCAGGTTCTCGACTTCTCCGGGACACCGGTCGATGCCAAACGGTTCTCAGTGGATTGGGATGCCTCCGCTGCGGAAAAGGGCGGCTATGAGCTCTTCATGCTCAAGGAGATCGCCGAGCAGCCCAAGGCTGTGGCTGATTCATTGCGCGGGCGGTTGGACGCGCAACAGCGGATCCGGCTCGATGAAACCCAGATAGACGAGAGCATCTTGCGACAGATCTCGAAGGTGGTTGTCATCGCTTGCGGAACAGCAGCCCATGCCGGAATGGTGGCCAAGTACGCAATCGAGCACTGGACGAAGTTGCCAGTTGACGTGGAACTGGCCAGCGAATTTCGCTATCGCGACCCGATCGTTGGACCCGATTCGCTCGTTATCGCCATCTCACAGTCCGGCGAGACCATGGATACCCTGATGGCCTTGCGGCACGCCAAAGAGCAAGGCGCTCACACATTGGCGATTTGTAACACTGTCGGCTCCACCATTCCGCGTGAATCAGATGCAGTCCTGTACACCTATGCCGGTCCGGAGATCGCTGTTGCATCGACAAAGGCGTTCTTGACCCAGATCATTGCGGCTTATCTGGTTGGCCTGTATCTCGCACAAGCGCGTGGGGCGATGTTCGAAGATGAGATCCGCGCGATCATGCAGGATCTGTCGGACATGCCGCAGAAGGTTGATCTGGTGCTCGACACCGTCGAGCCGGTGCGCGCTCTCGCGCAGGAATACGCGCAGGCCGGTTCGGTCTTGTTCCTGGGCCGACACGTGGGCTATCCAGTTGCCCTCGAAGGTGCGTTGAAGTTGAAGGAACTCGCATATATGCACGCGGAAGGGTTTCCCGCCGGTGAACTCAAGCACGGACCGATCGCGCTGATCGAAGACGGTGTTCCGGTGATCGTCATCGTTCCGTCCCCGCGTGGGCGCTCGGTCCTGCACGGCAAGATCGTGTCGAATATTCAAGAGATTCGGGCCCGCGGTGCTCGGGTTATCGCCATCGCTGAAGAAGGCGACGAGGCGATCACGCCATTTGCCGATCACATCATCCGCGTTCCCGAGACCCCCACTCTCATGCAACCCTTGGTGTCCACGGTCCCGCTACAGGTCTTCGCGTGTGAACTGGCCACGGTCAAGGGTCACGATGTTGATCAACCGCGCAACCTTGCCAAGTCCGTAACGGTCGAGTGATGCTGGGCCTCTACCCGGTGGCCGAAGTCCGTGCTGCCGAAGAGGAAGTCATGTCCCGGACTGCGAGTGGGACGTTGATGCAGCGGGCCGCCTTCGGTCTTGCCGGTGAATGCGCGCGGCTACTTAGCACCGTTGTTGGCCGCGTTAGCGGAGCAAAGGTCGCCATATTTGTCGGCACGGGAAATAACGGCGGCGATGCCTTGTTCGCGGGCGCTCGGCTGCAAGAGCGGGGGGTGGCGGTACAGGCATTCACACTGGCCGATCGTCACCATGAAGCAGGCGCACGCGC
>Ga0102941_1001299_pt1 | contig 11662 bp, 7 predicted proteins | sample SalPonR2_C_D2_MG_FD_79281 | JGI IMG/M metagenome (GOLD analysis project Ga0102941, IMG submission 79281) | Salt pond soil microbial communities from South San Francisco under conditions of wetland restoration - Salt Pond MetaG R2_C_D2_MG | ecosystem: Environmental > Aquatic > Marine > Intertidal... | reverse complement strand
TTCCAGACCATAAGCGCCCCCAGAATGGTCAGGGTTCCGATCACATGATACAGGGTAATACGCTCTTTTAGGAGAAGATGGCCCCCGAGGACTACCATTAGATAGGTGAGACCGGAAAAACTGTAGCCGACACTCAACTCGACCTTCGTGAGGGCGTACATATACAACACGGGCCCGGCGATCACCGAAAGCCCACCGAGGGCCAGGGGCCAATTGAGCATAGAACGGAGAAGGTGTGCCGTGCCGAGGTGAATATCAATACGGACCGCCCCCCGCTTTACCAGGAGCTGTCCGATAGTATTAAGCATCACCATAAAAAGCAGGGCGACATAGGGGTTCATACTAGGATTCTCCCTTCTCTGTTTTTCGCGCGGTAGTGTCCACTGACTGCGGAGTGTTAGTATCCACTGACTGCGGAGTGGCAGTTTCCCCTGCCAGGGGTGGTTTAGCTTCCGCTGCCGGGGGTGCACTTTTTTCTGCCGCTTTTTTCTGTCGCACCTCACCGTAGGACACCAGACTGACCCCAGTCATCAACAGCAGGGCACCGACCATCTTGCCGACTGTCAACGTCTCGTTGAAAAAGAGAAAGGAGATGCCCAGCACCAGCACATAGCCGATGCTCATCAGCGGATAAGCCAGCACCAGCTTGAGCTTGCGCAGCAAAAAGACCCACAACAACCCCCGCAGAAGAAAAAACACGTAGGTACCAAGGGCAAAGGTGATTGCCAGTGAGGCAGCCTTCGGGCCGGAGAGGGCGTCGCGGAGTCTCGCCGGTAATCGGCTGCCGGCTCCGTTGCCGGTTTCTGCGGGGGTGTCGATCCCGCCACCAGTTCCGTTGACAGCTCCGCCCCCAGCTCCGTTGCCGGTTCCTTGGTCAATTGCAGTTGTTTTGGAGGCTTCCTCCAGCTGCATGACCGATCCTGCCAGTTTGGCACTCACCTGTCCGGCGGTAAGACAAATATATGAAAGCAAAAGAAGTAGTGCCACTGTAGTCTTTTTATAGGAGCGGCTTGAAAAATGTCGGGGAGAATAATGGGAAGAGTATCCTGAAGAGTGCTTTGGTGTTGCTTTCATAGCTCTGCACCTATTCTTAATACAAAAACAGCTTTAGGTAAAGCTACTCCGGTCGGTGCTCCTCGGGGATGTGCAGAATTTCCCGCGGCTTGCTGCCGTTCTGGGGACCTACTATTCCGCGCTGCTCCATCTCTTCAACCAGACGGGCGGCCCGGTTGTAGCCGATTTTCAAGCGGCGCTGAAGATAACTGGCAGAGGCCTTGCCGGCACTTGCTACAACTTCCAAGGCCTTATTCATCAGCGGGTCATCGGCCGCACTGGATTCTCCTCCGTTCCACTCTTCCTCGTCATCGTCAAAAAAGATTTCCTCATCAATGTAGTCTGGCTCGCCCAGGGTCCGAACATAGTCGGCTACATGTTCGACTTCCTCTTCCGACAGGTACGCACCTTGTATACGGGTGGGATGCGGGTTCCAGGCGGAGGTGAACAGCATATCCCCCTGGCCCAGGAGTTTATCGGCCCCGATAGAGTCGATAATAATACGGGAATCAAACTTATTTGCCACCATGAAGGCTATGCGCGAGGGAATATTGGCCTTTATTAGCCCGGTGATCACATCAATAGAGGGGCGTTGAGTGGCCAGTACCAAATGAAGGCCCACCGCCCGGCTCATGGCGGCCAGCCGTGCCAGAGTCGATTCCAACTCCTTACCACTTGTCGCCATCAGGTCGGCAAACTCATCCACAATTACTACAATATAGGGCAGCGGCTGGGTGGCCAGTTTCTTACGTTTTATTTTACGATTATACGCCCCGATATCACGGACTCCAAGGGAATCGAGCAGGGCATAACGCCGCTCCATTTCGTAGAGCAGATACTGCAGCGCCTGGAACGCACGTTTTGCCTCTGTGATCACCGGAGTCAGCAAATGGGGTATATCGTTATAGAGTTTGAGTTCTACAATTTTCGGGTCAATCAGCACCATTCGGACTTCGTCGGGGCTGCGGGTGTAGAGCACCGAGCAGATGATGGAGTTTACACAGACCGACTTACCCGAGCCGGTAGCCCCGGCAATGAGCAGGTGAGGGGTCTGGGTGAGATCGACTATCTGAGTCTCCCCGGTAATGTCCTTTCCGAGAATAACCGGAATTTTTTTCCCAGACTCCTTCAGCTCTTCGCTCTGCATCATCTCTTTGAAGGAGACCAGGGCTCGTTTTTTATTCGGAACTTCTATACCCACCGCATGTTTGCCCGGGATAGGAGCAACAATACGCACCCGGCTGGCCGCCAGTCGCAAAGCTATGTTGTCGGCCAGGTTTACGATTTTTGAAAGCTTGACTCCGGGGGCCGGCAATATTTCAAACATCGTAATGACCGGTCCCTTTTGAATGCCGGTTACCTCGGCGGATATTTTGAACTCCTCCAGGGTATGTTTAAGCACCTCCGCCCACTCACGGGTCTCGTCGTCGATAACCCAGTAGTGGCGGTCGGGATACTCTTTCAGGAGCTCCTCCTCGGGAACGGTGTAGTTTTTGTAGGTAAAACGCTTGGGAGGCTTTGCCTCCCGAAGCTTCAATTGTGCCCCCTTGGGTGGAGGTGGACCGGTGTGGGATACCGGCTCAACTTCAACCACTTCGTAAACTTCGGCGCTGCCGGATTCCTGTCGGTCCGGATCCAATACCGGGTCTGGGCTTAGGTCAGAGTATGGGTCTTCATCCTGATCTGTTTCTATATCGTGGTGTCGGTTTAGGTCAGAGTATGGGTCTTCTTCCGGATCCGGGCCGGGAGCTACATACTCTTCAAAGGAGTCGTAGTCCCTAAACTCCTCTTCTTCCTCTATTTCAAACTTCTGCCGAGAAGCTGAGGAATAGTCAAAGTTGTTTCGTACAACCGAGCTGTCTTGTGTTTCTGAAAAATCCTGCGACCCTGGACTGTAAATTTCAGGATCCCGTAGTTTATCCAAATCTATCTCGAGGGCTTCATCGATTTCCTCCGAGCCGGGAGCTTCCGACTCGGGATCCCCCGATTCGGGATCTTCAAAAGTTTTTAGCTTCGGCGCCTCCGGAATATGTGGAAAAGAAATACCCTTGTTCGGGCGGTCAAATTGTTCCCACCCCTCTGCTGCAACATCTCTCTGCGCTTCTTCAAAACTCTCTGTTTCAACCGGGCCTTCATTGGCAGCCCCTTCTTTAATAGAGCTTTCTTTACTAGAGCCCGCGTCCTCGCTTTCCTGTTCCGGAGGGGCCAGCAGTTTTGTTTCTCCGGAAGAGAATAGGCGTACCCCCTCAAAGATATGCATTGTCAAAATATAGATGGCAGGGATTTCTGCCGCCCCCAGAAGCAGCATCAAGGTAGCACCAATCTTCGGACCAAAAGTAATGGCCAAGACTTCTGCGGCAGGGCCGTAACTGCGAAGGGTCAGCTGAATTACCAGCGCGAAAGTAAGCAGCGGCAACACTGCAGCCGTCATTACAAACAGAGTCTTTTTGAGCAGACGCTGAAAAAGCAGCATACCCCCAAGAACAAATAAATAAACCGGTATGTAATATGCCAGATAGTTATAACTTCGCATCAAGAAACTGCCCGGACGGGCAATTGCTGCAGGTAAAGTTTGAAACCCAAGCGAATATAAAAAGAGGGACAATACTACATAAGCTCCGCCGAGGATACTCACTATCGCTGCACTTGTTGTCACTACTCTTGTTGTTGCTACTCGTCGCTGCACGCGTAACTCCTCCTTACTTCTCTTATTATCGGCTGGATTTTACACTTCGCTAGGAGAAATCGGTCTTCAAGCCATTCAAAACAAGAATAGTCCGGTAATTCCGAGGGGAATCAAATAGAAACTAAAAACAAATAATTTTCCGCGATGGACTAATCGCAAAAGTAGAAGCAGGCTTAAAAGCCCAACGATAAAGGCGCTGCCGAAGCCCGCCGCCACCTTGAGCGGAGCCACAGCTGTAAACAGCGTATCCGCGTCCTTGAGTTCCAACAATAAAGCTCCAAGAATTGCGGGAATGGAAATCAAAAAGGAGTATTCCCCGGCCTTTTCACGGTTCATCCCCGCCATCAAGGCCGCTGAAATGGTGATCCCTGAACGGGAAATCCCAGGAAACACCCCAAGGCCCTGGCCGAAACCGGTGATAAGCCCCTGTTTTACCCCAATAGTTCCATAATTTATCGTTCCCTGCATATAACGGGTCCATATCAGAATGAGCCCCGTTACTATAAAAAGGGCTGAAACCAACTTGATGTTCGAACCTGGGTCCATCTTCTCTATCCCCAACCCCATCACTCCGGTGATGACCGTCGAAATAAGGATCACCCCAAAGAGCCGCAGATTCTCCCGATCTTCCTCGTTTCTCCGTCCGATTAAAGTACGCCCCAGCGAGACCAGTATTTTACCAACCCTGTCACGAAACACGATCAATACTACAAACAGTGTCGCTACATGCAGCAGTACATCAAACAACATAGGGACTTCTTCAAGTGCCATGAATCCCTTCAGCACCACCAGATGTCCGGAACTGGACACAGGAAGAAACTCCGTGACCCCCTGTAATGCGCCCAAAAAAATTGATTGGATGAAGGACATAACCTCTCCTCTTTATATTTTTTTATAGTCCAAAGAAACTTTTGATTAGATTATTCGGCTCCACGCCCTCATAAAAATAACCGTAAAGCACCGACGATACAAGCACCTTTCGCCCGTAATGGGATGTTTCTTGATAGGGAATCAACTCCAGTACCAAGTCACCCTCTACACCACCGGCATTCCGTACCCAACGCCGCACCCGGGTAATGCCCCCGTTATAGGCAAAAAGGGCTTGGCTTATATTCTCGGTCCTCTCCATCAGATGCATCAAATACCACGAGCCTATCCGCAGATTAAGGTACGGGTCGGTGAATTCGCCTAGCTCTACACCGATCCTCCCAGCCACATCTTTCGCAGTAGAAGGCATCAACTGACTTAAGCCAACCGCTCCCGCCGCCGAGGATATGTGTGCATCAAAAAGGCTTTCTTCGCGTACCAGGGCATAAAAAAGATAAGATGCAAGTTCATACTCTTCGGTCAGCGGACCAATAAAATGGTCATACGCATCGGGATATAAAAGCTGTACATCCTCTTGGTTCATATCAGCCCGGGTATCTCTGCAGTAGCGGCTAAACATGCGGATAGATTCCAGGTACATATCCTGGGCTTGTAAGGCAGCGGTCCACTCTCTGAGGGTGGAAATCTGTAAACTATCCACATATCCACGATCTATTCCGTAACGTTGGTATGCTTCAGCGGCAAGACCGAACTTTACATATCCCCCGATCAGAACATCATCTACAGATGTAAAGGTACCATCATCCCAGGTGCGGGTAGCTCCTAGGCTCCTCTCCGCCTCTTTTATATCCTCCAAAGTATCTCCCAGTAAAATCCGACAAAACTTCTCCGGCTGCATCACGTCAACGGAAATACCATACCCTTCAAGGGCCGTCGCCGCCATCAATCGATAGTAGAGACCTGCCCCGGTGCCCCAGGAACTACGTACCGCCGACCTTAACCACTGAATGATCTGTTCCTCATCAGCATTAATATATCCCGACTCCGCCGCACGAGCGGAAATATAGGCTGCCCGGGCGCCTGCCACACCAACCGCCGTATGCTCCAGAGCATCCGCAATCCGGGAAACCTCCTTCCACTGCCGTCGGCTAATCAAACGGTCTATAAGATTGTAGAGTACATCGGTATAGTAAGACGGGTCGGACCATTCACGGGACAACTCGGGAAGCTGAGACACTGCAGTGGATATGTCGGCACGAAACAGACAGTCAAACCTGTACCACGAAATGCGACGAGCTTCCACTTGGGGAGAAATATCGAGGGCACGGTCGTACAGATCACCGGCATGGGTAAACCTGCCAAGTTTTCGGCTCAGATACCCTTCAGTTTCCAGGATCCAAAACAATGCCGGTCCAACCGGATGTGGAAGATCCCCGGGGGCAATATTCCCGGGGATATCCCCAGAGAAAAGTTTATCCGCAATTTCATTATCTTCAACCGCCTCCTCAAGCCGGCGCCGCGCTTTTTCAACTGCCGCGTTCGCTTCCCATGTGCGTCCCGAATAAAGACCGCTAAGGGCAAACTCATCGGTCAAGGCTCCGGTAATCAACTCCAATTTTTTGGCCTTCGAAGAGTTCCTTGTAAAATCATCAAACACAAGACCTATAAAATCGATATAATGTGAAAAAGCGGTATGATAATCTCTGCGTCCATACGCATATTTTGCTCGAAGGAGACTCCGTTCAAGGGGGGGGAAATCACCCTCAGAGAGGTCGAGTATATTCATATAGTCCCCGTCCTCAAACAACTCCGGTGGAAGGTCCTGCCGGTTGAAGCGACTCAACAATTCAATCAAACGAGGGCGCCACTCCTTTTTCCCGCTCCTCCTTTCATGCACAATCTGAAGGTACACATAACGAGCAGATAATTCTGAATCGTCCTTATTCAATATAAGCTCTCGATACTCCTCAACTGCCCTGCTAAAGGTACGATGCTTCCCATCTTTAAGCAGACCGGTCAAATACAACACCGCCGCTTCCGGTTGAATTTTCCGGTTCACGGCGTGGCCTTCAAAAAAGCTTATAAGCTTACCCCATTTTTCCAAGCTGCTTAAAAGCCTCAGATACTCCTCGGCGGCATAGCTCTGCAATTCGTTGCCGTCCTTTTCGGCGGCGTATCGAAGAAGAATCTCAGCACTCTCAAAGTGTTTCTGTTCCACCCCATGGATCCCCAAAAAAAAGGCGGCGTGGGGGCTGTAGCGGTCAACCACTTCCGGGCCGAGGGCACCCGAGGAGATGCTGGAAAACAGAGCCTCCGTCTTATAGGGTTCTTTTAGTTTAAGGGAGTCGAGTAATGATGAAAGGTTGGATGAACTGTATGTGCTTGCCCCTAACGAGGGGCCCATTCCCATGAGAAAAAGAGCAATTAGTACAGCAATTTTGGACCGCTTACTTCTTTTTGGGTATAAAAATGCTGTTTTCCGCGTAAATGATGTCCGGGTCTCGAATTTCGTTTTCTTCAGCGATTTTATCATATAACCAAGGGTTGTCGTAAAAGCTGGATGAGATTTCCCAGAGTGTATCACCCCATCTCACTTTATACCATACCCCTCCGGTAAACTCTACTTGATCTTTACTTGGCGAAACCACTACCTCATCAGCCCCCTCAGGGGGAGCCTGTTCGGCGACTTGTTCAGTGTCTTCACCGGAGTCTTGTTCGGAGCTTGTACCATCCACAGTTTCCTGCACCGGTTGCTCTTCGCTCTCTATCTGCCCGCCCTCAGTCTGTTGTTCCTGTTGAGATTGCAGGGGCGGCGCAGCTTCTTTATCTGCGGCCATAAACACAAATAGATAGAGTAAAGCCCCTATCAAGCCAATAGCCAGTATGACCAGCAGGGCAACCAGAATCGGCCGGGCCTTTGACTTTGACTCCTCTTCCGGTTCTTTTTCAGGCTCCTCTTCAAACTCGTCTTCAAAATCCTCTCCACCTGCTTCTACTCCGGCTGGTTCTACGCCGGCTGGTTCCGCCTGCCCCTGTGCTTCTTCCAACCCCTGCATCTCTTGATCGAATTCAAAATCCTGATCGGCAAAGGGTTCTTCAAGGTCGCTTTCAGTCTCTTGGTCAAAGTCCGGAAGTTCGTCAAACACACCTTCTTCTATGTCTTCAATACCCAGGTCCCCGGAATCTTCAAGTTCCGGTTCGCTGATCTCGGTAAAATCTGACTCAAGATCAGTCTCAGAACCGGCCTCAAAATCAGCCTCTTCGCCGAAGTCCTGGGAAACAGAATCCTCAAATCCAAATTCTTCGGCCCCCGTTTCTTCTCCAAAATCTTCAACCCCAAGGTCTTCGGCCCCGAAATCTTCAGCTTCAAGATCTTCGCCGAAGTCCTGGGAGGCTAAATTCTCGGTGTCCAGCTCCTCAGTCCCCAGCTCCTCGGTGTCAAAAATATTCTCTACATCAGTCCCCTCTTCTTCAAAGGAGAAATCCGGCACCTCATACAAACCCGACTCATCCAGGTTTTTAAGGCTCACGGAGAGACTTTGCTTTGAACCGCTTTTTTTATCTTCTGCAACCGACTCTAAATTACCTTCTTCATCAACTCCAACAACCAGTTCAACTTCAGCGTTTCCCTGCATATCCGGCGCAATTTTCTCTACAAGCAGACTGCCTACATACGCGGCGTTCTCCATTTCTTCTCCGGAACCCTTATACAGATCTATTTGAACGCTCTCCTGATTGTCCTTTACCGTAGTAAGGACCAGGCGTTTTTTTTGAGAAACCCCTTCATCCAGTATAGGATAAAAACTACCATCGGCGACTTTTATTCCAATTTTACCGTTCTCCACACTTTTCCTCCATTAGCACAGTTCTTGACTTGCCCTCTAAAGACCACCATAATATGCTTATGTTACCAGTCGCTGTCATAGTAATACCAAGCATTGCTGCGGTTGCCGCTATCTTATTAATTCTCGTCCTAACAGGGAGAAAAAATAAGAAGGACAATCCGAAAAACAGTAAAAATACCCGCAAAAAGAGCAAACAGACCCAGTTGAAAGAGGCAAATCGCCGTCTTTCTCAAAATCCGAAGGATGCTGAGGCCCTTCAAATAGTAGGAGCCAACCACCTTGAAGAGGGGCGCTACGAAAAGGCCATGCGCACTTACGACATGCTGATCGAACTCTGTGCAACCGACAAGGAGCTGGACGAGTTCGATTTCACCCTAAAGCACGCCATTGCTGCGCTGAGGGCCCAACATCTGAAGGAAGCCTACAAATCCTTTAAACTTGCCCGTACTATGAAACAGGACGTCTTTGAAGTTAATTATAATCTTGGTTACCTAGAATATAAAGCCAAGAATTACGAAAAATCAGCTTCTCTTCTTCAACAGGCAATTCAACAACAGCCGGAGCACGTACAATCACTTAAATACCTCGGTATGACCCGGCTCAAAAGTAAAAAATACAATGATGCGGCAAATTCCCTTCGCAAAGCCCTCGATTTAGAGCCGGAAGATAAGGAGGCCCTTTTTGCTCTGGGCCAGTGTTATTACAATATCGGTAAAAACGATCAAGCCCTGCAGGTATTCTCTCACCTGCGTACCGACTCAAACATCGGACCAACGGCGGCACTGTACGCCGGTAGTATCAATATGAAGGGCAAACGTGTCGAGCAGGCGGTACTGGACTTCACCATCGGTCTGCGCCACGAGAACATTAAAATCGACAATAAGCTGGAGCTGATGTATAGACTGGCCCTGGCCTACATCACACAGCAGCAAATTGGAGAGGCAATCAATCTTTTGGAGGATATTCAGAATATGCGTCCATCTTACAAGGATGTGTATTCTCTTATCCAGCAATACAGTGAGCTAAACCGCAACGAGAGTCTGCAAACCTATCTTATTGCCCCTACCTCCGACTTTGTGGCCCTTTGCAGGAAGCTAAGCCTAACCTTCTTCCCCAAAGCAAAGATAAAAATCACCGACATTAGCATGCATAAGAGCGAATACGCCGACATTTTAGCCGATGTGAGTACGGTAAAATGGGAGGATACCGTGGTATTTCGTTTTGTCCGTACCACTAACCAGATCGGAGAACTCATGTTGCGCGATTTGTATGCAAAGGTGAAGGAAGTAAAAGCAGGACGGGGGATCTGTGTGACCGCGGGGGACTTCTCCGAGGGCGCCCAGTCTTTTGTGGAGGCGCGCCTGATTGATCTGGTAGAGAAAGACCAATTGCTTGGTAAAATGAAACAGGTTCAGCGCAAGGGAGTGTAAAATCGACACAGGTGTCGCTCTTCATCTAAAAAGGGTACATCAATCCTCCTGATTTCAACACCCTCCGTGGGGTACGCTAACTTTTCAAGCTCCTCTTCCAGACCCTTCCGTCGGCCCGCGTAAAAAACCATCTCCCCCTCCACCTCGCTTATGAGAGGATACAAAAGCGTAAAGGCCTTAGATACCGGCATAAAGGCCCTGCTGAGGACCAGCGGAAATCTTCGTGCCATCTGTCCCACGTCCCTCTCCTCCACCCTTACTCCCTCATACACACCGAGGATACCGGCGGTCGATCGAAGAAAGGCGGATTTCTTTGCGCTCCGTTCAACCAGAAAAAACCGGACCGGCGGCAGTATGCCCTGCAGAACCAACCCGGCCAGGGGCAAGGCGGGAAAGCCGTTCCCCGAACCTACATCGACAACCTCCAGGCGTGCAGGTGCCGTGGGGTCTACGTTTTGCTGTGAGTTGAGGCGCTGCACATCCTCACCCAGCTGTTTCCACGGCGAGAGGGAGTCAAGGATATGTCGAATGATGATATCCCTGGGGGTACCGGATATAAGACGGACCCTCCGGTTCCACAGCTGAAGCTCGCTGATATAACGGCCGTACCAGTCGAGGTGCTCCGTTTCAGCCGGCAGCTCCAGCCTTTGAAGCCCCTCCCGGAGCACATCAAGGTCCCCACTGTGCAGCCCACTCAATTACAAACCCCAGGAAAAAGAAATTTTGAAACCCTCATCATCGATTCCCCAATGCTACCATAAGCACCGCCACATCCGAGGAACGAACCCCGGAGATTCGAGATGCCTGCCCTACGGATATGGGCCTGATCTGTTTGAACTTCTCCCGTGATTCCGAGGAAATCCCCTCCACAGCATCATAATCAAAGCTTTCGGGAATGCGCATATTCTCAAGTCGCTGGAAGCGGTCTACCTGCTGTTGCTGGCGGCGAATATACCCTTCATATTTAACCTCCAGCTCCACATGCTCCAGGTGGCTTCGGCGGTAATTTTCCAGTTCCGGCACAAAGCCGGAGATTTTATCAATATCAATTTCCGGCATTTTCAGTAGCTGCAGCATGGTTTTTCCGTTGTGTGCCTCCCAGGCCCCCTTATCTTCCGGAGAAAGATTCCCCGAGAGGTCCTCCTTAAGTTTCAGCCGGCGTTTCTCCAACAAACTCCGAATCTCCTCTACCTCCTGCAGTTTGTCCTGCAGCCGCAGATAGGCCGCTTCACTCTGAAGGCCGAGCTTGTAGGCCTTTTCCAGCAGCCGCACGTCCGCCGATTCGTGACGCAGGTTTAAGCGGTATTCCGCCCGGCTGGTGAACATCCGATAGGGTTCGTTGGTGCCCTTGGTCACCAGGTCGTCCACCAGAACTCCCCCGTATGCCTCCGCCCTGCTGAGCACCAGCGGCCCGCGGCCGCGCATTTTCATTGCGGCGTTTACACCGGCCAGCAGGCCTTGGATCCCCGCCTCTTCGTAGCCGCTGGTGCCGTTGGTCTGGCCCGCCACAAAAAGTCCCTCCATCCGCTTGGACTCAAGGGAGGGTAAGAGGTGCCGCGGGTCTAGATAATCGTATTCCACTGCATAGCCGGGCCGCATTATTTCCACATTCTCAAGCCCCGGCAGGGTGCGGATAAAACGCTCCTGCACCTCTTCCGGCAGCGATGAGGATATTCCGTTCAGGTACATCTCCTCGGTCCCAAGGCCCTCGGGTTCAACAAAGATCTGATGTCGGTCGCGGTCGGGAAAGCGGACCACTTTATCCTCGATAGAAGGACAGTAGCGCGGGCCTACCCCAACTATTTTACCGCCGTACAGCG
>Ga0102941_1001298_pt1 | contig 11662 bp, 6 predicted proteins | sample SalPonR2_C_D2_MG_FD_79281 | JGI IMG/M metagenome (GOLD analysis project Ga0102941, IMG submission 79281) | Salt pond soil microbial communities from South San Francisco under conditions of wetland restoration - Salt Pond MetaG R2_C_D2_MG | ecosystem: Environmental > Aquatic > Marine > Intertidal... | reverse complement strand
GTCAGGTTTGGATTCACTGTAACGTCACTTTGAGGAATCGGGCGGTAATAATATTTCGGATCAACAAAAGTTCCTCTCTCCTTAATCGACTCAATATAGCCCTGATTATCGCCACTGATGTAAAATGAAGCATCGCTGTCCTGCGGCCCCACGCGGTAATAAATCAATGTTTCGCCGAGTTCATTGGTTTCTTTATCGCCTGCGCCGGGAATAGATTCGCTGACATCGAGCAATACAATATCTTCAACACCATCACCAGTTAAATCATACTTTCCAAGTCCCGGGAAATAAAGTCCTTTGGGTTCGGTTTCCAGGTTTTTCCCAACAGACCATCTCATGAGATCGTCAAAACGATAACCTTCCAGGGCAAATTCAATGCGGCGTTCACGGCGGATTTCAAGAATTTCATTTTTCTGAGAACCATTTACATTGGGAAAACGCACCTCCTGAACCGGATCAACCGGTGGGTTCATGGTCATGTGTGGCATTCCGGCACGGTCGCGCAGCACATTCACAGTCATATCCAAATCAGTTTGGCTGAGTTCACCCAGCTCTGCTTTGGCTTCTGCATAAGTCAGCAAGATTTCGGCATAACGCAATGATGGGAAATCCACACCGTTTTGAACGGTTTGCTCCGTGCTGTTTACAAATCCTTTAATCTGGTGGTAGCCGGTGAAATTCTTTTGCAACTGTTGTACGTAAATTCCGCCGCCTTGCGAATAGGTTGCTGTATTTATCAGTTCCCAACCCGGGTAGGCGTAAGTTTGCATTAATCGTGGATCGCGGTTCTCAAACTCTTCCACAAACGTTTTGGTTTCATAATCGGGCTGCGAAGTATAGTAAGAGCCATCAGTCATTAGATACGATTGCAATAAATCTTTTGCAGGGCTTACTTCGTAGTTCCCAAACATCCATTCCCACCAGCCGCTGTTCACTACCTGGTCTTCGTAAATACGCGTAAAAATTACTTCGGGATTGGAAGTTAAATCCTGACTGTGGAACAATGTGCCATAATCTGATTCCGGATTGCCGGTGTTGTAAATGCTGAATCCGCCGTTGTCCATCACCTGTTTGGCTGCGTCACGCGCCATTGTCAGGTAGGAATTGGCAGATGATTCCAAACCAAGTTCAGAATGGTATTTTCTGTATGTTCCTTCGTACAATGCATGGCGTGCCATGTAAGTGAGCACAACCCATTTATCGACTGCGCCGGTTGGCTGGCTGGCTTTCACATTTTGAGCCGCAAATTCATAGTCTTCAAATATTTTTTCAACTACCATTTCGCGTGAATCGCGGCCTTTGTAAAGCAGTTCTTCGTCCGAAGTTCCAATCACCTGGTCGTACCATGGTACATCGGAAAAACGTTTTACCTTGTCCATGTAAAAACGTGCCCTGAAATACCGGGCTACACCTTCGTAATGAGCCAGTAAATCATCTGAGACATCCGCTTCCCTGAAATTCTCCAGGAACAGATTGATGCTTCGTAATGTACCCCAACTCCAGCCACCGGTAATTGTTGCTGAGTTTGGATTACTACTGAGCATGATATTTTTCAATTCAGTGTTTCCGGTGTTCGAAGCGTTGTCAGTGGTGTAATATCCGTCGTCGCCATATTCGTTAATTCCCGGAAAACTGTAAAGGTTGTACAGGAACATTTTGAGGTCTTCTTCACTTTTGAAAAAGTTTTCCGTTCCAATCGAGGTTTTCGGAAAACGGTCCATGTAGTCATCATTGCATGCTGAAAACAGAATGATGAGAGTTATACTGAATATTGAAATTATTTTTTTCATTGTTAATTTGTTTTTTGTTTAAGAATGATTCTTAAAAGTCAATATTTACTCCAAATGAAAGTCTTCTCTGGAAGGGATAAGCATACCCCCAGCCATCGTCAGTAACTGCTTCCGGATCAAAAAAGTCACTCACTTCTGACCATTCGGCAATATTTTCGCCACTCGCAAAGAAACGAACCTTTTCAATGTTCCAGTTTTGGGTTAAGCTTTTTGGAAGTGTGTATCCTACTGTAATATTTTTAATTCGCACATAAGCCGCGCTGAGCATATAACGGGTTTGCGGTGTGGCCAGACCTTTTGAAGAGTTCAGGCCTTCACCAAGGTTCCGGTCGGCCAGCCAGGCTTGCAGAATAGGATATTTTGCGTCGAGGTTTTGGCTGGCAAACCCTGCATCGATGTATGCCTGTGAGTGTTTTGCCATGTCCACCTCGCTGTCGTCCGACGGACGGTAAAAATCGAACAGGTGTTTGTACCCGCCTTCATAAGGTTGCTGGTAAAATCCCCAGTATAAATAGTGCCGTGGGTAGTAGTCTTTTTTACCGATTCCCTGCACGAATGTGCGCACATCGAAACCTTTCCAGTTGAAATTCAGGTTTATTCCAAATCGGAAACGCGGAGATGTATTCCCGATAATCAGGGCATCTTTTGGATCGTCCACTGTGTATCCTTTTTCGATAATACCATTTCCGTCCTGGTCAATATATTTTGGCCAGCCTGGCACAATTGAAAGTGCTCCCCAGGGAATTAGCTGGGTTTCATCCAACGCCTGGGTTTGCTCCACAGTTTCAAAAAATCCGTCACTTTCCAACCCCCAAAGTTCACCAAATTCCATTCCCTCATAATATTGGTCAAGGTTTTTATTTGGATTGTCGAAACGGGTAATCCAGGCACGACTGTCAGACAAAATAAAACGGGTATCGAAATTAAACCGGTCTCCTGCCAGCATAAAGCTGTTTCGGTATGAAAGTGTTAGCTCCCAACCATTGGTTTGCAGGTCGGCTGCGTTTTCTCTGGGCTCGGAAGCTCCAAGTACATCGGGCAAATCCCGTCCGAGGGTGAGCATCCCGGTGGTATTTCTTTGGTAAATATCGAATGCACCGGTAAATCGATCTTCAAATAACCCGAAATCAACACCGAAGTTAATAGTCTCTACTGTTTCCCAGGTATAATTGTCGGATACCAATTGAGGGGGCGAAACCCGTTGAGGGATTTCTCCTCCAACAATATAACTTGCTTCTGAAGGATTCATTGTTGGAATATATCCATAAGCAGAAACATTTTGGTTTCCTAACGAACCATAAGAACCTCTCAACTTCAGCGTACTAAATGTTGGCCGAAGCGTTTCCATAAAATTTTCACGATCGACTCTCCACGCTGCTGAGGCTGATGGGAAGAATCCGAAACGAGATTCGGCCGGGAATCTGGAGGATCCATCATACCTACCATTGAACTCAACAATATATCGTTCTTTAAAAATGTAATTCAACCGGTAAAAAGCTCCTCTGATAGCCCAGTCCGTAATACTTTCATCCACATAGTCTTCACCAGTTGCCAGGGCAATGGTTGGTAATGATCCTGAGATTACATTGTCTCTGCGTGCCTCGAACCATTCCGAAATATTGTATTCCTGATTGAACCCAACAAGTGCGGTTATCTCATGTTCGCCAAACTCTTTGTTGAGTGTTGAGTAAATATTAAAAACATTGTAGGTGTTGAAAGTAGCACTACGGTAAGCTTCATTTACTCCCTCTTCCCTGATGTCATCAGGGCCATATCCTATATTATATTTTGAATAATACCAACCGTAGTTGGAATTTCCTTTACGAATGGTGTAGTCTGCATTCACTTTCAGCGCTTCATCAAAGAACCGGGCTTCGGCTGTAAAAGTAGACTGCGTACTGTTGTAGCGGTTATCTACTTTGCCTCCGTCCTTTAGCTGCGCTGCCTCGGTTCCCACACCTGAATTGGCCCACGAGCCATCCGGGTTTTTGTCCCATGAAGTAGGTGCAATGTTATATAAATCCTGAATATTGAGATAGGAAGGTTCATTTCTTTCTGTCATCGTAAACAGTGTATTATTCCCGATGGTCAGCCATTCAAAAGCATCGTAAAACACTTTACTGCGGATGCTGTACCTGTTAAAAAGGTCCTCTGCAATTGCCAGAGCGCCATTTTCATTGTCGTATGCTCCTGAAAGATAGTACCGCACTTTTTCTGTCCGGCCATCTACCTGGACATTGTGCTTTTGCGAGAACGTGTAATCACTTAGGAAATAAGGCGTCCAGTCGCGGTTTCCCATGTATTCCCATTGTGTTTCATCACGAGGGTTGATTCGTACACCTTCTGTTCCCTCCGGATTATCTGAGCGTTCTCTGGCCCAGGCATAGGTTTCATCCGTTGGATTAAAGTTATTCCAGGGAGTATTGTCGGTTGACAAATCCTGAAGACGCAAATAAATATAAGGGTCGTTTGTTTTGTCGGGCAACACCGTTGGTTTCGACCAGGAGAGGTTGTTGTTGTAACTAATATTTACTCCTTCTTCACTTCCCGATTTAGTGGTAATTAAAACCACGCCAAATGCTGCGCGTGCACCATAAATCGCAGCCGATGCAGCATCTTTTAGAACTGATATATCGGAAACATCTTCCGGGGTCAGCCGGTTAAGCTCCCATGCATCAGCCGGAACACCATCGATAAGAATTAACGGCTCTCCCCCGTTGATAGAGGTAATTCCCCTGATATTGATTCGTGCGGCCTGGCCTGGTTCACCGCTCACAAAGTCGATGTTAAGGTTAGGTGCCACACCCTGCAGTCCCTGCGAGATATTGACAATCGGGCGGCTTTCAAGTTGTTCCGCATCCACTGCATCTACAGCGCCAGATACATTCACTTTCTTCTGCGTGCCGTAACCTACAACAACTACTTCACCGATGTCAGTTAGCTCCTGTTCCAACTGAACGTTAATTTGGTTTCTTCCGTTTACCGGAACTTCTTTTGTTTGCATCCCGATAAATGAATATACAAGTGTGCTGTTTGTGGGTGCACTTAGTTGATACTCTCCGTCGACATTGGTAACTGTACCCTGCGAGGTGCCCTTAATAACGATTGAAACACCTGGCATGAGAGAATTGTCCTTTGCCGATCTCACGGTTCCGCTAACCTGTAATTCCTGTGCAATTAATTTTGCAGGCAGGAACAAGGTTAAAAACAACACAAACAGTAATAATGTGTTGCGCTTTTTTAGATTTTTCCCAAACTCGTAAATGATTTTCATAGAATAAATTTTGGATTAAATATTCGTGACAAATTTGCTTTAATTCCTTTTATATTTTTTAAAAAAGTGATTAAAACATTGTTACATTTTTGTGAAAAATTGAATAAACATTCAAATAAAATAAATAATGTTTTTATATCCAAATAAATTAATAATTAATGAGTTAATATAATATATAAAATGCAAATTCATAATATAAGTGTGTTGTTTTAAACAGAACTTTTGTTTAGTTATATTTATGCAGAAATACTTATTAGTAATCATAATATTTTAATTTTTGTTTTCAGGAATATTTGGGTGTTTTATAACATATTTAATGTATTAGCAGTTTATTGAAAAATAAATCTATTAACCATAATATTAAAAGTTTTTTGTTTAAGATGTCGCTGTTAAAACAAATAAATAACTAAATTATCATGACAACGATCAGTAAAAATTTTTTTTTGTTTGGAAAAATGCTGAAAATGACTATTTAAAAAGATTCATCAATTATTCAAAAAAAACATAAAAAGTTTATATATTCGAAGTTTATATAATAAATCCTCAGAACTTATATTGCTGTGGGAAGAAAAAGTTTAAAAGAAACAAGGCAAAAGGAAATAGTAATTGCTTTTTATAAAGTAGCAAAAAAAGAGGGATTAAAAAATGCCTCGATTGCCAAGGTAGCTGAAAATTTGAAAGTTAATCCCAGCTTAATAATTCACTATTTCAAAACCAGGAAAGAGTTGCTCAACTCATTGATTGATTTTATTCTGAAAAGATATCTTGAAATTTATAAACTTAATGGGGGAGCAGATTCCAAAGAAAAACTTGTAGCACTTATCGATCATCTTTTTTCCAGGAACTGGCACCGGCTGTTCGATGATGGTGTGTTTTACAGTTGTTATGCTTTAATTTACAGAGATGCCTCGGTAAAAGACAGGTATAAAAAGCTGCACGATACATTGATAATGCAGTTTCGTCTGTCGTTGCAGGAGGCGTGTGAAAATCACATAATTGAAGTTGAAGATATAAATCAAACAGCTGAGGTTGTATTTTCAATGGTTGACGGGGCCTATTTTTCATTGGGTATGGAAAGTGACATCGTGGAACGAGAAAGAAAAGCCGAAATTTACAGGTGTCATGTAAAAAGGATGCTGAAACTTACCGACTGATCTTTCTTTAATTCAGTACAATTTTATTCTCCATATAATTTTTGAATCAATCAACTATTCTTTTCTGAGGGTTTTGGGAGGTGAGATTTTCTGCGTCAATCGCGAAACCACGATAATTGTTATGAGGCCGCTTATCATTGCCAGTGTTCTGAACGGAAAGAGTACCAAGCCGTCCTGAATCATCGGATATTTAATAAGTACCGGAATCCCCAGTGTAGGATCGCCGCCTCCTATTCGCAGCGTAAATGCCACCGCAAAGCCAGCCATTGAGCCGATTGCATTGGCTTTTTTATCGAACAATGCAGTAATTAGTTGTGCAAATAGCAGGGTATACACAAAATCGCTGCATAAAAACCAAAGCGCATACACACTTTTTATTTTTAAGGCCAGAATGGTGGCTGTTATGCCAATTATCCAGATGCTTCGCTTGATTACTTTTGTAAGATTTTCATTCGTGATTTTCGGCTTCACCAACGGTCGGTAAATATTCCAGCTTGCCATTGACGAAGCGGATAAAATTGATGAATCGACGGACGACATAACTGCTGCAGCGATAGCTCCCAATCCTACAGTGGCAAGCACTCCCGGCGTTAAATAACGAATTACGTAAGGTAAAATTAAGGCCGAATCGGCTGGCGGACCTGCTGCTCCCAGGCTTTCCCATGATGGAACAGCCGAACCGATTATTCCAATTAATATAGCAGGAATTGCAGCAAAAATGCAGACAAAACCGGCGATAACCGACAGGCGAACCGCGGTTTTGGGATCGCGCGAAGAGAGTACTCTCTGGAAATAAACCTGCCATGGAATACCGCCGAAGATTAACAGCAGCATATTGTCCCACCAGTTAAAATAATAATCTCCCAGCACTCCTTTTTTGGGGATGAAAGTAGCCAGGTCGCCCATTTTATCCTGATACATTCCCCAGGCATTATCCCATCCGCCAACTCCTTTTAGCGCAAACGGAACTACAACTATTAACCCAATTAAAAGAAAAAATAACTGAACGACGTCAGTTAAGGCAACAGCCCACAAGCCACCAATGGCTGTATAGGCAATGGCGATAAGCGACGAAAGAATAATGGCAGTCTGAATATCTAGTCCTAAAATAGTAGCAAACGTGGCTCCCAGTGCGGTGAGGATGGCTGCTGTCCAGAAAATTTCTCCCAGCAGTGCCGGTAAAAATAAAACAGCAGACATTCGAAGTCCAAAACGCTGAGCCAATGGGTCGAGCATGGTTTTGAATTTGTAGGTGCGCATTTTCCGCGCAAAAAACAAACCGCCAATTATCAGGCTGATTCCGTATCCGAAAGGAGCTTGTACCCAAATGAGCCCATATTGTGAATCGAATGTATATTCAGCAGTACCGTTGATATAGCCTCCACCCACCCAGGTAGCGCTCATTGTAAAAATGGCAATCCAAAGCGGAATATTTCGTCCTGCCAGCATTACCTCGGAAACTGAGCTTTCTTTTTTCAGATTCCCTGCGTAGGTTCCCATAAAAAAGATGATTGCATAAAAGAAAATCATCGAAATGTAACCCGGCCAAAAGACATTTGAATCTGTGAAAAAATTGAGATACAATCCCGCCGCCGCAAGAATCAGGATCAATATCAGCGTTGGTTTCATGTTCTTAATCAACGAATTTATTGAATTCATAATTGAATGATGTCAGGTTTATTATTACTGATAAAAATAACTGAACCCGCAGTGCCCGTTGCAACGCGATTCATTCTTATTGAAGAGAGTATCATGCCATTAAATACTCTGCAAATTGAGTTGCTGAGATGGCAGTTGTTTTCCGTTCTGTGATATGTTTTTCTGTTGAAATATTCGATAGTAATATTTCTTAAATTTTAAAGATAGTATATTATCTTATGTATGTTGATTTTTAAGGAATTTCCGGTTCCAGTGGTTTCTTGCCCAAAATCAGATCGGCCGCTTTTTCAGCAATCATCAATACCGGGGCATATATATTTCCGTTGGTAATGTCGGGCATCACAGAGGCATCCACAACACGAAGATTTTCTACCCCATGAACACGCAGCTGGTTGTCTACAACTGCCATATCATCGTAGCCCATTTTGCAGGTGCAGCTCGGATGATATGCACTTTCTCCTTCGCGGGCCACCCATTCCAGAATTTCTTCGTCGCTTTGAACACTTTTCCCGGGTTCCAGTTCTTCGCCACGTAACTCCTCCATGGCTTTTGTTTCAATTAGTTGGCGACTTTTCCTTACAGCTGCTATCCAGTTTCTTTTTTCATCCGGTGTTGAAAGATAGTTGAATAAAATGCTGGGATATTCATACGGATTGGCTGATTTAATTTTTACATGACCGCGCACATCGGTGTTCATGGGTCCCACGTGAAGCTGGAAACCATGCCCTTTTGTAGGTACTGTGCCGTCGTAACGAATGGCAAGCGGAAGGAAGTGGAATTGTAAATTAGGATATTTTTTATCGTCGTGACTTTTTATAAAACCTCCTGCCTCAAAGTGATTGGTTGCCCCCGGTCCTTTTCTTCTGAAAAGCCAGTTGAAGCCTATGAAAGGCGCTCTCCACGGATTGAGTGACGGATATTCACTCACCGGCTTTTTGCAACGCCACTGTACGTATACTTCCAGGTGATCCTGCAGGTTTTCGCCAACCCCGGGCAGGTGATGAACCGGCTCAACACCCACTTTTTTCAACTCGCTGGTATTTCCTACGCCCGAGAGTTGCAAAAGAGTGGGAGAATTGATGGCACCGCCACAACTGATAATTTCTCCACCGTATACTTTTTTTACTTTTCCTTTATGTTTAAATTCTACACCCACAGCCTTTTTTCCTTCAAAAAGAATTTTGTGAGCCATGGCACGGGTGAGAATGGTGAGATTTTTACGTTTTTTTGCCGGCCAGATGTACGCACGTGCTGCACTCATTCTTCGTGCCCTGTGAATGGTTTGATCGAACTTTCCAAAACCTTCCTGCTGTTCGCCGTTAACATCGTCCGTTAGTGGGTAGCCAGCTTCCCTGACTGAATTAAAAAATGCTTTAAAAAGCGGATTTTTGTTTTTAGGAACAGAAAGTTTCATGGGGCCTTCACCTCCGTGGTATTCATCGGCTCCTGTCATTCTTCCTTCCAGTCGTTTGTAGTAGGGTAGTGTATGCGCATAGTCCCAGTCTTCCAGTCCTTTTTCTTCGGCCCATTTATCGTAATCTTTTTTATTGCCGCGTATCCATATCATGCCGTTAATGCTGCTTGATCCACCAAGTAATTTTCCGCGCGGCTGATCAATTTGCCTGTTATTCATAAACGGTTCCGGATCTGATTTATACGCCCAGTTGTAAAATGTTCCGTTGAGCAGAAAACTCAAAGCTGCCGGCATGTGAATTCTAAAATCAACCATATAGTCGGGCCTCCCGGCTTCAAGCACTAATACTTTGTTTGCCGGATCGGCGCTCAGTCTGTTTGCCAGAACTGCACCGGCAGTTCCGCCTCCGATAATAATGTAGTTGTATTGCATAAACGGTTATCTGTAAGGTGAATCGATTTTATTCATTTCAATGTAAACTGTTTTTAGCTGTGTGTAGGCCTCAATAGTGGCGAGTCCGTTTTCTTTTCCCATGCCCGATTGTTTATACGGGCCAAACGGCACTTCTGCCGGATTGACATTGTAGTTGTTCACCCAGCACATGCCAGCTTCCAGTTGGCTAACCATGCGGTGTGCCCGTTGCAAATCGTTGGTAAAAACTCCGGCTGCCAGTCCGTAAATTGTGTTATTCGCTTTTTCAATTGCTTCTTCCTCTGTTTTAAATGGTAACACGGTCATAACCGGCCCGAAAATTTCTTCTTTTACAATTCGTGCATTTTCATTGTCGGTTTCAAAAATGGTAGGCTCCACAAAAAAGCCTTCATTGAATTCCGGGTTTTTATGCGACTGGAAACGGTTTCCACCCAAATGGAGTTTGGCACCTTCTTCTTTTCCGATTTTAATGTATCCCAAAACTTTTTCAAGGTGCTCCTGGCTAATAAGCGCACCAACCTGGGTTTCCATCACCGTTGGATCACCAATGACCATTCTTTTTGTTTTTTCGATGAGTTTTTCAAGAAATTCTTCTTTTATGGGTTCGGCAACATAAACCCGGGTTCCGTTGGAGCAAATTTCGCCCTGGGTATAAAAATTGGCCATCATCGCCCCTTGAACCGCTTCATCCAAATCGGCATCTTCGCAAATAATCAATGGCGATTTACCCCCCAGTTCAAGGGTAACATGTTTGAGTGATTCGGCAGCAGCCGCCATCACTTTTTTCCCGGTTTCCACTTCACCGGTCAGAGACACTTTCCTGATATCCGGATGCGTTGTGAGCATTTTACCTACTTCGGCATCGCCCTGCACCACATTGAACACGCCATCGGGCAATCCTGCTTCCGTGAAAATTTCAGCCAGGTAAACGGCCGAAAGCGGAGTCAGTTCTGCCGGTTTGAATATCATTACGTTTCCGGTGGCAAGTGCCGGTGCAGCCTTCCAGCAGGCAATCTGAATCGGGTAGTTCCATGCACCGATACCGGCTACAATTCCGAGCGGTTCACGACGGGTGTAGGAAAAAGGTCCTCCCAAATCGTAATATTCACCATGAATCGACGGCGCAATTCCGGCGTAATATTCAATGGCATCGGCGCCGGTTACCACATCCACTTCAATGGCTTCCGAAAGTGGTTTCCCAGTATCGGTTACCTCAATTTTTGCCAGTTCATCGTTTCGTTCTCTTAAAATATCGACAGCTTTTTTCAGGATTCTTCCCCGTTCGGTTCCTGTCATTTTTGACCAGACAGCAAATCCTTTTTTTGCTGATTCAATAATTGTTTCAACATCTTTTAATGATGCCGTTTCAATTTCGTTGATTACCTGGTTTGTGGCAGGATTAATGTTTGCAAATGTTTTTCCGGAAGTGGCTTTTTGGCGCTTGCCGTTATAAAAAAGATGATGCTTTTTGTTACTCATAAGCTGCCTGTTTACTTAATTCGACGTTTGAATATTCTGTGTTTATACAGAAATAACTACATTGAAAATCTCAGGGTAATTATTTCCCTTCTTTGTAGTTATTAAATGACAAATATATGAAAATCAATTTTGTGTGAAAATGATTTTTAAAAGTTGAAAATTTAATTTGCAAAATTAAGGCTGCTTTTTATCTGATTGATTAAGCTTTTAGTTTTCGTTAAGTTTGCATAAAGCGTTTTTTATCAAAACTTTATAATATTCGGCAAGGCTTGGTTTTAGTCTTCGATTTATTAATCAAATGTTCTTTAAAAAGTTCAAATTTTTTTATATTTACATTGAATGTTTATTCAATTTTTTATATGATTTTTATTATTTGAGTTTTTAGAAGAAAACAGGAACCGGCATTATTCCCAAATGAAATTCATTCCGGGGAATTCGGTTAGATAAAAGAAATTGCAGG
>Ga0102941_1001296_pt1 | contig 11671 bp, 9 predicted proteins | sample SalPonR2_C_D2_MG_FD_79281 | JGI IMG/M metagenome (GOLD analysis project Ga0102941, IMG submission 79281) | Salt pond soil microbial communities from South San Francisco under conditions of wetland restoration - Salt Pond MetaG R2_C_D2_MG | ecosystem: Environmental > Aquatic > Marine > Intertidal... | reverse complement strand
GTGAGACGAACGATTCCCGCGACCGCGTGGCGCAGGCGGTCGAACTGCGAGGCGTACTCGTTGCGCAGACCCGGATGGCGAACAGCCGCGAGCTGAAACTCGAGCATCCAGAGCGTGCTCTCGGGATCCTCGGAAAAGGCTCGAGCGAGCCGGGCGTAGTGCCGGGCTGCCTCCTCCGGGTCTTCAACCGTCGCCATCTCGTGTATCCCGGCGAGATCTCCTTCGAACCCGCTCTTCATGAGCTCGGCCATGACCGCCTCCTTGTTCGCAAAGTTCGCGTAGAAGGCGCCGCGGGTATACCCCGCATCGCGGGCGATATCGTCGACGGAGGTGCCCTCGAAGCCCTGCGTCGCGAACAGCGCCTGCGCGGAGGTGAGTAGTCGGGATCTCGTGAGCGCCTTGCCCTCCTCGCGGGTGAGACGCTTTCTCGGTGTTCGCTCGGGCTGTCCGTTCGTCATGCGCTCACGAACCCTGCGCGCGGAACCACGCGACCGTTCGTGCGAGGCCCGTGTCGATGGGCGTCGCCTCCAACCCAAAGCGGCTCTCGGTCTCGCTCGAGTCAACAACGAAGTCCTCTTCAAACTCGTAGAGCATCTCGATCATCTCCCGAGCCGCAGGGACGAACAACGCACCGAACCGCAGCATGACTTTCCCCATGAAGCTCACGCGGGCACCGTCGACGAGTCGAGCGAGCTTCGCTTCCAGCTCTCGGGTCGTCACCGGCGCGTCGTGGGGCACGATCCAACTGCGTCCGAAGTCTCCGCTTTCGCCGGTTACTCCGATTGCCGCCATGGTCGCACCGAAGTCAGGCAGGTACGCGTAGCTATGGAGAACATCGGGCTCTCCGTACATTGACGCGGGCTTCCCCGAAACCGCAGCTCCGATGAATCGTTCCCCGATCACCGAATCCCGTACTCCAGGCCCGTAGAAATCCGACGCACGGACGAGCGCGACCGGGACATCCCCGCCGTCGTGCGCCGCAAGCGCTTCGCGTTCGAGATCCGCTCGTATGCTGCCCTTCCGGGAACAGGGCGCGAACGCCGAACTCGCGTCCAGCTGTCGGTCGGCGGGACGTCCGAGCGCGTAGAGATTGGTCCCGACCACGAGACGAGCCCCCGCACGGCGAGTCGCCTCGAGGATGCCGTGCCAGAGCGGCGGAAGCTCCTGCGCCCAGCGATGGTACGGCGCATTCGCGCAGTGATAGACCGTAGTCGCGCCCTGCACGGCAACCGCGAGTTCATCCACACGCGTGGCGTCCGCCGCGATCGGCTCGACACCGTCAATTTGCTCTCTGTCAGGAGTGCGGCTCACGAGTCGCACCGACTCGCCCTTCTCCGCGAGCGCTCTCGCCGTTGCCAGACCGAGCGCACCGCCACCGATCACTGCATGAATTGCCATCTATATTCCTCTTTGAATTAAGATACATAATTGTATTCCAAAAGGCAAATGGTTCACCTGAATCTGCAAGCATCGTCGGTGCGGGCTTGACTGCGCACAGGACGGGCAGATAATTGAAGGAAAGGTCGCTATGGAACGGGCCACCACATACATCTTTCTTGGCCTGGGTCTCATGATGTTCATCTTCGCTGCCCTACAGCTCTCGGCCCGCAGGAAATCCAGCGTCACCTTCTCACTGGCACTCCTCTTTCTCTGCCTTGGCTATGTCTGGATGTACTACGGTCTCTATCGTATGACACGGCTGGCTCGAGTTCCCTGGCTTGTGTACAGCGACGTCGCCGTGACCTTCCTCATCGGACCGATCCTCTACTCGTACGCCAAAGGGCTCGTCGGAGACCGGACCCGGGGCGGAGTGGTGCGATACCTCCCCGCGTTGCTCGTAGTGATCTACCTCGCTGTCTTCCAGCCCGGTGTTCGTACTACTGCTCCGGGACCCATCGGACTCAACCCCGATCCCTTCGCGATCCCTGTGATTCGGATCCTGAACACGGCTGGAGACGTGCTTTTCTTCGCGCATGTGATCGCCGCGACGGTGATTCTGCTTCGCGTCTTCCCTTCGGGAGCTCCTCGCTTCAGACAGCACTTCCGGGGCGTTCTCATTTACTTCTGCATCGGACTGCTCACGCTGCCGTTGTTCGTCGCCGGTCACATCATGGCCAACGCAGACGTTCTGGAGACGGGCGTTCTCGTAAATGGGGCGAACAGCGTGTATTTCTTCTTCTTGAGCTACCGTTACCCCGAAATCACGCAGCGGCCAATCCGCGTCGCAGCCTCGGGATCACGTCGGGAACCCGGAGTCGGCAGCGTCGACGTCTCGGCGATTCTCGTCAGGCTGGAGAGTGCGATGGAAATCGACCGCTGGTACCGCGATCCGGATATCAAACTCCAGTCGCTCAGCACACGATTGGGAATCCAGAACCACCAGCTCTCGTACATTCTGAATCAACACCTTCACACCAGCTTTCGAAGCTACATCAATCACTTCCGGCTCAGAGAAGCAGAACGGTTGCTCACCGAGCATCCCGACATGACCGTTCTCGAGGTCGCGTTCTCGGTCGGCTTCAACTCCAGGTCGGCGTTCAACGCCGATTTCACGAGCGCGACCGGCTTGTCGCCGTCGGCGTTCCGCAGGCAAAACGCGTCGGACGTCCGGAATTCATAATTCAGGACGACAGCGAAGGCCTCAGAACGTAGGGTTCGTTCAGTGGAGGACTCCATGAAGAACAGAGCTCGGACGATCTTCGCCGTGGCGACCGTGATCATCCTCGTCTGTCACGTATCCTGCGACAACCCGGCGTCGGGTTCGGACCCGCCCGACGACGAGAACACAACCCCGCAGACGATCACCGTGAGCTTCGACTCGCAGGGAGGCACGGCTGTGCAGCCGCAGAGCATTGCGCCTGGTTCGGCACTTGCCGAACCCGACAACCTGGAGAACGCCGATCTCATATTCGGCGGATGGCACACCGAAGCCGCGTGCACTACCCTCTGGGACTTCACTCTCGGGACCCCGTCGCAGGACATGACGCTCTACGCGAAGTGGAACGCCGCAGACGCTCTGTCCTTCACCGAAATTGCGAGCGGAAGCGCTTACGAGGTAGCGAGAGGAGCAGAGGACCCGGAGCCATGCGTCTACGTTCCAGCCTTCTACCGCGGCAAGCCGGTAACCAGCATCGCCGCGCTCGCCTTCTACAACTGCAACTCACTCGAAAGAATCGCGATTCCCCGGACCATCGTCGACATCTCCCACAATGCATTCTTCTACTGCGGCGGGCTCACGAATATGATTGTCCATCCCGAGAATGAGCACTTCGCCTCGATCGACGGAGTGCTGTTCGACAAACCGCGCTCGGTGCTGCTGAACTACCCGGCTGCGAGAGGTGCATCTTCGTACGAGATTCCCGCAGGAGTTACGACACTCAACGAGTTTGCATTCTTGAACGCGACATCGCTGGCCACCGTCAACCTTCCGCGCAGCCTGAGCGCCATCCTCTACTGTGCGTTTCAGGATTGCGCGAACATGACGCAGATCTTCATTCCTGCAACCGTTACGACCAACGCCAGATTTGCGTTCATCGGCTGCCACTCGCTGGTCATTGCGTGCGCGGCGGCAAGCCGGCCGGCGAGCTGGCACGCGGAGCGGAACTACAGTAGTCGCCCGGTCACCTGGGGCGTTGCTCCCTGATAAACCGGCTGCGGCGGATCGTGGTAGGCTTCGCGAGGGAGCCCGCAATGACACCGCTTCAGCCGACAGGCCTCATGGTCAACCTGCTCCGCTACCCGGAGCGAACGAAGATCACCACCCGCATCCCCCGCTTCAGCTGGATCGTGAACTCCAGCGACACGGGCGCCGTACAGCACGGATTCCAGATCCTCGTCGCGTCGAGTCGCGCGATCCTGACGCGCGATGAAGGAGATCTGTGGGACTCGGGCAGTCCGGACATCGGGAAGGCATGGAAGATTGACGCGAGTTCCACGGCCGTCGCGTACGACGGCGAGGCTCTGCGTTCGGAATCGGTCTACGTATGGAAGGTCCGTACCTGGCTCTCGGCGAGCGATGTCGGCCCCTGGTCGGAGGCGCAGGAGTTCGCGACCGGCGCGCTCACCGACGCGTTCACGGTGGATGCGTACCTGCCCGAGATAGAAGCCGTTCGCCCCTCGGCGTTAGTCCCGCTCGCCCCCGGCAGACTCTTCGTCGACTTCGGCCGAGCTGCCTTCGCGACGGTCGAGCTGACGACCGACCTCGACGAGGAGACCGACATCACGCTGCACCTCGGCGAAGTTCGCCGCGGGCCCTACGCCGTCGACCGGTCACCCCGTGGCTCACGCCGCTACCGGGCGGTGAGCGTCCGACTCCCCGCCGGTCGCCATACCACGCGGGTGGAGATCCCCGCCGACGCGCGCAATACCGGCGCGCACTCGATTCACATGCCCGCCGAACTCTTCGAGGTGATGCCGTTTCGCTACTGCGAGATCGAGGGCGCCCCGGCGACGCTCGGGAGCGCCGACGTCGTTCAGCTCGCGGTTCACTATCCGTTCGACGAGACGGCGGCCTCGTTCACGAGCTCGAGCCCGGTGCTGAACGACGTGTGGCAGATGTGCCGCTACACGATGAAGGCGACGAGCTTCGTCGGCTACTACGTCGACGGCGATCGCGAGCGAATCCCGTACGAGTCCGACGGGTACATCAACCAGCTCAGCCACTACGCGTGCGACCGCGAGTACACGATGGCGCGCCGAACGCTCGACTACCTCATATTCAGGCCGACCTGGCCGACCGAGTGGTACCTCTACCTCGTGCTCGCCGCGTGGAACGACTACCTGTTCACCGGCGACGACCGGTTCATCGCCGAGCGCTACGACGATCTGGTGCCGAAATTGTTGACGTCGCTCGCACGCACCGACGGGCTGATCAGTATCTCGAACATGACCGATGAGCTGCTCGAAGCGATCCACTTCGCCGGCAAGTCGCAGGAACTGTTCAAGGAGGGGGTGCGCGATATCGTCGACTGGCCGCAGGCCGAACGCGACGGGTTCGAGATGCTGCCGGTGAACAGCGTGGTGAACGCGATGTACTACCGAGCGCTGCGCTGCATCGCCCGGATCGCCGAGTCACTCGGTCGCAGCGCGGACGCGTCACGGTTCGCGCGGATGGCCGGCGTGGTGCGTGAGGCCTTCGCTGTCTGCCTGATCGACCCCGCAACCGGCCTGGTCGTCGACGGCGAGGGCAGCGCGCACAGCTCGCTGCACGCGAACGCGTTCGCGCTGGCGGCCGGCGTACTCGCAGAAGAACGCGTCCCGGCGGTCGTCGAGCACATCCAATCGCGGAGAATGGCGTGCAGCGTCTACGCCTCGCAGATGCTGCTCGAGTCGCTCTACACCGCAGGCGAGGACGCGTACGCACTGTCGCTGCTCACCGGGACCGGCATGCGATCGTGGGCGCACATGATCTACGACGTCGGCACGACAATCTCGATGGAGGCGTGGGACGACTCGATCAAGCCGAATCAGGACTGGAACCACGCCTGGGGCGCGGCACCGGCGAACATCGTTCCGTTCGGGCTCATGGGCGTTCGGCCGCTCGCACCTGGCTTCGCCGAGGTTATGATCGACCCGAAGCCCGGCTCGCTCAGTTTCGCCCAGTCCCGAGTCCCGACGGTGCGCGGAACGATCGCCGTACGCGTCTCGAACGAACCGGGCGTGCCCTACGTCGTCGCGGTAGAGATCCCGGCGAATGTATCCGCCACGGTCGGCGTTCCGTGCCCGAGTGGCCCGCCCACTGTCGTCGTGGATGGTCGGGTCGTGCACGCGAGGCGCGAGGGTGGTCGATGCTACGTCTCGGGGATCGGGAGCGGGAAGCACGCGATCGTAGCCACGCCACAGACAGAAAGGGGAAAGAACCCATGAACGCACCCGACAGAACCATCATCCGCGACCTCGCCTCTCAAGCCGCCGAACTCGCGGCGCTGCCGATCAACGAAGAACGGCGTCGGCTCTGGCGAGGCCTGAACGCGCTCGAACCAGAACGCCCAATGGTCATGATCGACCAGGTCTGCTGGCACGAGATGGACGCCGACGAGCTCACGCTTCGCTGCGAAGACAACGAGCTCCGCGGCTACGAGCGTCGACTTCGCCGGTCTCTCTACCAGTGGCATCACTTCCAGGTCGATATGGTCATGGAACCCTTCATCCGCGTGGACAAGGCGATCACCAGTTCCGGATTCGGCATAGACGTGACCGAGCAACGCGCGGAAACCGATCCTGATAACGATGTTGTGAGCCATCTCTACGAGAACCAGTTCGAGACCGACGAGGATCTCGAGCGCATCAGGATGCCGGTCATCAACCATAATGAGACGGAAACAAGCCGCAGACTCGCCGTAGCGGACGATCTGTTCGACGGGATTCTCGAAGTGCGCCCCTGGGGCGCCGACCCCTACCTTTCGCTGTGGGATCCCATCGCCACCTGGATGGGCGTGGAGAGCGCGCTGTTCGCGCTCATCGACCGACCCGACTACATCCACCGGCTCGTCGGACGGGTGACCGAAGGCTACCTCTCCATGCTCGACCAGCTCGAGGAGCAGGGTCTGCTCAGCGGTCCGCAGAGCCTCGTCCACTGCACCGGCGCGTACACCGACGAACTGCCCGCCCCGGGTTACGATCCGGAACAACCGCGAACGAAGGACATGTGGATGTTCGGCCTCGCGCAGATGTTCTCATCGGTCTCCCCCGACATGTTCCGCGAATTCGAAGTCGACTACGCGAGCCGGATCTGCGAGCGGTTCGGACTCGTCTACTACGGGTGCTGCGACCCGCTCGACGCGAAGATGGCCGAGGTCCGCATGATCCCCAACGTGCGCAAGGTCTCGATGAGCCCGTGGACCAACCAGGAGCGCGGCGCGCAGGAGATTGCCGGCGACTACGTCTTCTCGCGCAAGCCGAACCCCGCCTTCGTCGCGACCGACTCCTTCGACGAAGACCTCGTCCGCAGCGATCTTGTCGAAACAAAGGCGATCTGCGACCGAAACGGGTGTCCGGTGGAGTTCATCCTGAAGGACATCAGCACGGTCGCCTATCACCCCGAACGCCTCGACGCGTGGGCGCGCATCGCGATGGAGGTCGTCGGGGGATAGCGCCGCCAACAGTGACTTTGAATGATTGCTCGATCACCTGAACAGCGGCGGTAGAGCGTGCCCGTTGTCTCCAGAAGAGAAGCGACCTATACTTGTCTCGATGAACACCTACACCGCAGTTGTCAAACAGGATCGTGAGTGGTGGTACGGCTGGGTCGAGGAAGTCCCGGGTGTGAACGCGCAGGAAGGGTCGAGAGAAGAGCTTGTAGTTGCACTCAAGGAGTGTCTCGCAGAGGCACTCGAGATGAACCGCCACGAAGCTCGCGAGGCCGCCGAATCCGACTATAGCGAGGAAACCATCGCGCTGTGAAACGGACGGCGCTCATCAAGCACCTGCGAAGACATCATTGCCTCCAGATTCGAGAGGGTGGCCGGCATTCCTGGTGGTCGAACCCTGCTTCCGGGAGCCGCAGCGCCGTTCCGCGTCACTCTGAGATCCCTGACCAACTTGCTCGCAAGATCTGCCGTGACCTCCGAGTTCCGGAAATCGGCAAGTGGTGAATTCCCCGGACTACAGCGACTCTACCGCCGCCGCTCGGCGCGACCTCGCGGTCGCGCCTCACCGCTACAGCGGCGTCACCGGAATACAGATGTCCACGGTGAACGTCCGACCGGTCGTACCGTCAATCTCATCCTCCGGCTCGGTGTCGAAGTACTTCTCGTAACACTGTCGGTCATCGGGTTGGTACCCGCTGTCTGGCAGCCAGACGCCGTAGACCCAGCTCCAGGCGCCACCGAACTGCGTCGCATCGACGACGAATCGGGCCTCTGCGTACAAGCCGGGAGGCAGCGTCAATTTCCCTATCTCACCCGATACTTCGGTCTCGGGCGGGACGGTGATCCCGCAGCTGATGCGGAGCTTCTGCGGATCGACGGTGTCGGGGTCGTCGTGATAGATGACGATCTCTTCGGTAACGCCGCGCTGCACGAGATTGCGCGGATTCGCCCACTTGTACAGGGTCGTGAAGAGCCTCCCGAACAGCGCTTCATCACCGAAGTAGGGGCCGGTGTGACGCACATACGCCACCGTCATCTCGCCGCGGTCCCGCACGTCAACAGACTTCGCGGGAAACGGCTTCATGGAAAGTTCGGACATATCATTCCTCCTCAATGTGATTGATATGTCTGAATCGTACGCATCCGCTGCGTCGGCTTCTTTGCCCGGATTGCGATCCGATATGCCGAAATTGCGATTCTGCCGGTACCGCGTGGCGGACATCCCGTGTGCGAGGCGAAACGCACGCGTGAACGCGGCGACATCGGAGAAACCCACGGAGAACGCGATGTCTGTTATGCTTCGCTCGCGATTGGCGAGGACGAGCATCGCCGCTTTTTCGAGTCGGAGGCGCTGAATGTATTGCCCCGGTGTCTCGCCTACGTGCGCAAGGAAGAGGCGATGGAAGTGGTACTTGGAAAAGGCCGCCACGCCGGCGAGCCGATCGAGCGGGAGCGGTTCGGCAAGATGCTCGTCTATGTAGTCCATCGTGCGGTTGATCCGCTGGACGTACTCAGCGCGCGACGTGTTCACGACGGAGATCCTTGTTCACCCGGTCGGCGGCCAGCTTGCCGGTGAGAATCGCGATCGGCAGGCCCGACGGACTGTACGCCCACTGACCGGCCTGATAGACGTGCGGCAGGCCGGTACGAATGGACGTTGCCACCCGCTGCATGCGGTTCACCGCGGGCATCACCGGATTGGTGAACGCCCATCCGGTAATTGCGCCTTCGGAGCTCCCGACGATCCGGGCGATGGAGCTCGGCGTGTACGAGAACCGATCGGCGATCATGCCCCGGATACCCGGATAGATCGAGCCGTCGATCACGTCGATCATTCTGTCCTCGACGAAGCCTTTCAGCTCATCGTACCGCCCGCGCTCGCGGATCGCCTCGCAGAGATCGAAGTCGAACAGGACGCTCACGATCAGGCCGGTCTTCCCGGGAGGCGCGAGGGTCGGGTCTTTCAGAACGGGGATCGAAATCTCAAAGGTATTGTAGTTGATGTAGTGCTCGAGCCAGGATCGAGCGGCAGCCATGAACGTCTCCGTATCCATGGAGGCCGCCTCCGACATGAGCGCGAGAAGCTCGCGCCGGGACGGAGCGCCAATGCCCCGTCGCGAAGGCGTGAAGAACAGGTGTCCGTTCGACTTCTCGGCGAACCAGGAGGGGTCGCGGTCGACCGCGAGGTAGAGCGTGAACACGCTGTCGCCACCGCGCGACTCTGCTGCGCGCGCCGCTCTTCGACGCGCGCCGGAACCGCTGGACCCGGCGCATCGATAGAGCGTCTTCGCGTCCGCCGCCCAGACGAGATCGCGGTAACGAAGCGTGCGACCGTCGGCGGTGGTCGCCGTTCGCTCGTCGGGGTTCACAGCGTCGACTCGCGTGTTGCATGCAATCTCCACTCCGTGCTCACGACAGAAGGTCTCCATCGCGCGCGGGAGCGCGCCCGTGCCGCCGATCGGGTAGCAGTAGTCTATGTAGAGGCTGAAGTAGCTCATCGCGAAGAACGCAGGCGTGTTCCGGAAGAAATGCTGCCCGATGATGTCGATCAGCGACTGGTTGGAGGTGAACGCGCGCAGATGCTCCTCCACCGGCTCGTTCATCCGGTTGATCTTGCCGATCGTAAGCAGGAAGCGACCGAGCCAGGGGAGAAGCACATTCATCAGGTACTCGCGGTCTCGAAGCAGGTCTTTGAAGATCGGATTCTCGACGCCGTAGAGCACGTCCATGTGCTTCATCACCAGTTGGATGTCGGCGATGATCGTCTTGATGTCGTCGCGGCTCTCGGGGTAGAAGTGCGCCAACAACTCCTCATAGCTCGGGAGATCGCTCGGCGATTCGACCGAGATGACCCGGTCTTCTATTCCGATCGATACCGCACTCTTCACGAAAGCCAGGTCGATTCCGAGACTCTCGAGCATGGGGAATATGATGCCCGAGTCTTCAAAGGCCCTGATCCCCGCGTCCCAGGTGAACCCGTCGCGTTCGAACGAGTTCACGAGCCCGCCGAGGACCGCCTCCTTCTCGCAGAGGAGAACCGAGTGCCCCGCCTCGGAAATAAACGCAGCAGCGGTCAGCCCGGCCATGCCACCACCGACGATGATCGTGTCGTAGCGTTCGCTGGTAGCGTCCATTGCCTCTCCCATCAATCCAGACCCGTGAGACGAACGCTGGCATCCCAGACAAGCGCGCCGACTTCCCGGTCCAGCGCGTGCGGCGCCGGCTTCTCCGGATGCGTCAGATTGTAATAGCAACCACTCATGCCGGCCAGATCAGGAGACGCTGCCAGGTACAGAATCGCCGCCCCTGCTACGCTTGGGTCGGCCAGGCCGCGATCCACCACCAGCCGCTTGAACAGGCGATACACCGGCCCGTTGTTCAAGCCGATTCCGCTGCTCACCGCCCCGGGGTGCATCGCGTTTATCGTCGTTCCGCTGCCGGCGAGTCGATCGGCAAACTCCCACACAGTCAGGAGTTGCGCCACCTTGGAAGCGCCGTAACTCCGCATACCGGTATAGATACGACGGTTCCAGTCCAGATCATCCAGGTCGAGCCCGCCGAACCGATGCCCCTGAGAGTTCACCTGGATGATCCGGGAACCCGGGGTGCGCATCATCGTCTCCATGAGTCGGCAGGTGATGAGGAAGGACGCGAGATGATTCACGCAGAAGACGGTCTCGTGGCCATCGGCGGTGAGCGTTCGCGTCGTGGAGTGCATACCCGCGTTGTTCACGAGGAAGTCGATCGTCGGGTAATCGCGAAGGATGGTGTCTACCGTAGCGTGCACCTGCGAGAGATCGGCGAAGTCCGCGATGAGATAACGATACGTAGCATCTGCATCCGCAGGCCGGAGCGATTCCAGCCGACCGCACAACGCCTCGGATTTCTCACCGTTGCGGTTGATCATGAGTATCGACGCGCCGCTCGACGCGAACGCTTCGGCCGCCGCAAGCCCGACGCCCGAGGTACAGCCAGTTACGACGCAGAGCTTACCGGAGAGGGAGACGTCAATCTTATACTGCTCAGCACGATTGTTAGCAAAGATCTGCTCCATATCCGACCACTGGTACTGCTTCAGATACTTCAGCATCGAGCTCTCACCCGAACTTCTTATGCATGAACGCCCGATACCTGCGCGCGAACCATGGAATATTGTCGAAGATGTCACCCCACAGGTCATAGTAATCGCGCTGCGAGATTATCCGACCGTCCTCGTGCAGCGTCAGTTTCGTCGCCCCGTAGATGGTGGAGCTGGGAAACTTCTTGAAAATCATCGTCATCTCCCACTGCATGAAGATCTCGGGCCCATCCTTCAGGATTGACGGTATATCCATCCGGAGTTGCTGGCAGCGATCGGTCAGCCGATCGCACAGAGCCTTGAACTCCACGATCCCCCGTACCTCCTGGATGCTGTCGCGAAACACCACATCCTCATGGTAGTACGGAAAGATATGCGACCAGTCCGGCTTGCCCTCCCGGTTGTACGTACGCGACCAGAGCGAGCGAACCTCCTCAGCGTCGAGACTCGCCAATGACATCAGTTCCTGCATCGATCCATCCTTCTGGCGACCATAATGCTCGTG